>ERZ795058.1362-NODE-1362-length-32921-cov-8.037851_pt1 | contig 32921 bp, 12 predicted proteins | sample MGYA00375142_ERZ795058 | MGnify/ENA primary metagenome ERZ795058 (study PRJEB30187, sample SAMN05720210) | activated sludge metagenome | isolation source: anaerobic digester from wastewater treatment plant | place: Japan | collected 2015-04-20 ... | reverse complement strand
ATTGGCCGCTCATCCCCGCGAGCCAGTAGCCGCTTTCGGCCACGGTTTGCGACACCGGATCGAAAATGCTCAAGGCACCCCCGGCCCGGGCTTCCCAGGCAGTCGTCCCGGCGGGCTTGCCGGAGAAACGGCCCCCTGACTCCTCGGCCCCCAGTTGGAGATTATAGACGCCCCAGCTCAGTGGTTCGCCGTTATTGACCAGATAGAGAAATTCGAAGGCACTGGACTCGTTGATCACGGAGCCCCCGGCCCCGAAAGTGGAGCGGAAGGACATGGTGAGGGGGTTGCGGTTCGTTACGACCTGGTTTGGATCCAGTCCCGCGGCCAGGGGCGTCAGGGCGGTGATGTCGTTGCTTCCCGTAGTCTCCCAAAAACCGCCGTAGCTGTCATACTCGCCACCGGTTCTATCGTAGAGTTTATAGACGCTGCCGGACAGGGCGTTGCCCTGGAGGTAACCGGCGGTACTCTTTCCCGATCCATCCGCCGGCGTCAGATATATGGCGCTCAGAGCGCCGCTGTAGCCGCTCTCACGCCAAAAGGCAGCCGAATAACCGTAATATTTGCCTCCCGCCGCGGGCGTCTCGATCAATTCATTGGGAATCGAACCGTTGAGGGCGGCATTCCAAAGATAAGTCCCCGGCACCGCATCGGTCCAATACATACCCATGCCCGTCAGCGAAGAGTTTCCGGTCCAGGGTGGGGCCGTCCCGCCCCAAAACCCGACTACCTCGCCGTTCTCGTTCATCCACCCACTGCTGTTCCCGTAAAGGTAACTGAAGCGTACTTCGTCGCCGGACTGTTGGAAGTAATCCCCCAAAGCGGTACTGTGATCCAGACGGTCGGTAACGTTGTAGGTGCCGATGCTCTGGCCGGCCCAGCCGCCGTATTCCCCTGTTTCTCCCGTCCCTTCCACCGTGAAGAGACCGTAGTAGGGTCCGGACATGACGCCAAGATACAGAGGGGTCATATAGCGGCCCGCCAACTGGCCGGAAATCGTGCCGTCGGTTCCCCATGAGCCTCCGGCGACATCGGCGAGATAGTAGAAGGGGGCGTTCATCTGGGTGGGACCGTAACCGCCCACTTTAGCCGACCAGGAGACCCCGCCCGCCGGCTTACCCGCAAAGGAGTTCCCATACACGTTCCGGAGATTGTAGATCCCCCAGCGCAGGGGGATGAGTTTATCCAGATCCTCCTGCTCGTCGTAGAATGGTTTAGCATAGAAAGTAGTCTGCATCATCCCGTATTCATTGGCAATCGTCCCCTGGCCACCGGCAAAGGCGCCACCGAGTCCACCAAAGGCAAAGTTGTGGAACACCTCGAGTTCCTCCGTCGGCAGCCCCGAGATCCTTTGCTGGGGCGTCAGGTCGCCCTCCGCCTTCCACATCCCCAGTTCGGGAAAATACTGTCCGTCCAGGGCGCCGGCAAGCCAGCCGGCCTGGCCGGCCGCCGTCTTGTAGATACCGTAGGCCGAGCCGCTCATCGTGCCGTCTTTCCAGATCCCCGCGGAGATCCCGGTAAATTCCGCATCGGGGATGTCCACACCGGCCACGGACTGGCCGGCAAGGCCGGAATTCCAGAGGAACGGCCCCGCGTACGCGGCGCCGGATACCGTTTCACCAATCTCGGCGTCCAGGATGTTGCCCATGGCGACCAGACGGGTGGCCCCCGTCCAGAAGGGTTTCACGCCGCCGGTAAGGCCCGATTCATGGGCAACGAGGTTCATTATACTGTAACCGTATTCACTGTCGTACTCCCCTCGATAAAGCGAAGCGGGGCCATGGTAATAACCCTCATCCACCCCCCAGTAACCACGCCAGGCCAGGGAAGCCAGTTTGTAAACCCCCGTACCCGCCACTCCATAGGCGTCTCCGGCGGGTTTATAGCCCCGGTACTCGAAGCTGGCCGTACCCAGGTAGTTCTCGTCCAGGTAGTAGATCGAATCGGCGGCGCTCATCTTGGTATGGCCGCCGGAAAGGTCGTCCTCACCAGCAAAACTGCCCAGGAGGGCGTAGGAAACATACCCCTCGTGCACCGAGTCGTAATAGTCGCCGTACCGGCCGATGATACCCTGCCAGGGGGAGCCGAAGCCCTCATAGCTACCGCCCTCGGCGGTTGTGCCCCAGAAGCCGAGGATACCCCCCGTGGTCGTCCCATACCCCTTCAAGAGGCCGGAAACCATCGATTCTTCCATTGCTTGTCCATAGCTGCCCAGGACCGGAACGGGGATATCGTTGAAGTTCCGGAGCGCCGTGTCGTTCGTAGCCGCCACCGGCGTCCGTTGCATCGTCCCGCTGGCCTTGATCTCCCCCCCGGCGATGTAGTTGGGGTCGTAGAGGTCCGCGCTCGTCAACAGGCCGATGGCGGTCCCTTTCCGGTAAACGCCGGTGAAGAGTCCGTACCAGGAGCCGGGCACCGAGGCGAGGGAAGAATCATAGACTCCGCCGTCACTCATGGGAACGGAGCCGAGGCTGGTAACGGAAGGACTGCCGGCGCTGCCGGCGCTCAGGGTCCCCGATACGCCCGTCGTCCCCGTGTTGGTCTTGTCGTCGATGGAAGTCGCCACCGTCCCGCTGGCAAACGGGCTTCCCGGCGTTACGGGAATGGTCGCCGTCGCCGTTGTGTAGGTGGTCGTCGGCTGCTGTTGTTGTTGTTGCTGCTGCTGTTGCTGCTCTTCCTTGGCCTGCTGGGCGGCCTGGGTGGTTTCCTGCTGAACCTGCTGCTGCTGCTGGATCTGCTGCTGCGCCTGGACCTGCTGTTGCTGCTGCTGGACCTGCTGCTGTTGTTGTTGCTGCTGAGCGAGGTCGGCATCGGTCTTGCCCAGCAGCGAGGTGGCGCCGCCGGAAGTCCCGGTCCCGCCGGTCGTTCCTCCCGTGGTCGTACCGGTGGTCGAACCGGTGGTTCCGGTCGTTCCTTCCGTCGTGGTCCCGGAGCCGCCTCCCGTGGTCCCTTCCCCACCGGTCGTACCACCCGAGCCACCGGAACCGGAACCACCTTCGCTGCTTTTACCGGCGCCACCGGATTCATCCTTCTTGGCTTCCTCCTTTTTCCCTTCGTCCTTCTTGCCAGTATCGGATGTCCCCTTCTTCTCTTCTTCCTTGCCCTTGGGGGCCTCATCCTTCTTGCCTTCGTCCTTGCCCTTTTCGTCCTGTTTTTTCTCCGTCTCCTCCTTCTTCTCCTCGCCCTTTTCCTGGTCCTTCGCCGGCGTCGTGTCGTTGATGTGTTGATCGATTTCCGCCGCCGTCGCCGGTTTGACGATCGGCTTCTGATCGGGAGCGGTGACGATCATGGCCTGACCCGGGGCGATGGTCTTCACGTCCCCGGGCATGTTTTTGTTGTAGCCGTAACCGGGTCCATCCTTCAGTACGGCGCCGCTCACCCCGTTGATGAAGAAGTTGATCAGGATGGTCCCGCGGACCCCGGCAATGGAGGTTGCCGTGTGGACTTCATAGGCGCTGCCCTTCTGGAGATTTTTGACCACGCTCTGGGTTTTCCCCCGGAAAAGATCCATGTAACTCTTCTGATTTTCTCGATTATCGTACTTGGTGATCCGCACCCTGGTACCCTCGGCAAGGCGCAGGATGTTTCCGTCCGTGAAGGTGACCTCGGCCTTGGATTTGCTCTTGGCCCGAAGGATGTCCCCCTGATTGACCGGATCGCCCAGCAGGGCCTTCATGGCCGCCTGCCCGGCCCGGGTGATATCGACGTTGCCCTCGATCTGGCTGATCTTGCCCACCGGTGCGGCCAGCACCGCCAGCGGCACAAGCATCAAAATCGCCGTCAACAGGACGGCTACGGCGACGGTGATTGTTCTTTTCATGGTGACACCTCCTGACACATAAAACGAGGGATTAAAACCTGAGTTCCAAGCCTACGGAATAGACATTTCGGTCATAGTCATACAGGAATATATTCGAGAAGACCCGGGTCTTCATGTACTGCGGGGCGATGATCGTGAGATGCCGGTTTATATCCCAGTAAATCCCGGCTGTCAGCGTGTATGTCTGATCGCTCCGTTTGGTGTTGTCGAAGGTGGCGTTGGGGTTCTGGTAGTCCTGCAGGAACATCTCCCCGCCGACCTGGGCCCGGATCAGCCAGTATTTCGGGGACATGAAATTGACGGTAAACCGGTGTCCCCGATTGTCGAAGTAGGCGCCGTGGGCGCTCTCCGTGCTGAAACCGTATTTGAGATTCAAAAGCCCCCCTCGGGCCCCGAACATCCAGTACCAGGCGATATAGCTGTCCAGGCCCCGGGACGACTGATCCCAGAGTTGCGGCTGGGTAACGGCTTCAAAATAGTTTTTACCCGCATAACCGGCCGAGAGCTCCAGGATATGGTTCGGCGCCGGCATATACCGGAGGAGCGGCCCGACGGTGTAATTTTCCGAATAACGCTGGTAGCCGGGATTTCTCTTCATCACATGGGTGTAGTTACCCGCCAGTACCACCATGAAGCGTCCGAAACTCAAACCGGGGTTAGCGGAAAAGGTGTTGGCGATGAGGTCGTAACTGGTGGAATATTTCTCCTGAAAACTGGCGGCGGCGGCATAGCTCGCGTTGAACGTGAAGGGACCTTTGAGGATGGGGACATAATCCAGGCGGGCCGTGGTCAGATACTTGAAGCTCTTCTCGTCCCGTTCCCAAAAATCCGTCCCCGTCCGCTGAAGCCAGAAGCCGTTCCAGGTCGGTTCGGAGAGGATATTCGTGTCGTACTGGGCCATAAGGCCCACGGTCAGGCGCAGGGGCCGTTCCAGGAAACTGCGCTCTTCCACGAGATCCTGATAACGCCGGGCGAAAGACCCGAGATCTGAGAGGGGGTCCTGGGTAATGGCGGTCTGAAAACGCTGCTTGGCCATGTCGTATTTGCGCAGGTTCATGTAGCAGACCCCGATCTGAAGATCCGCGGACTGGGTATAGGCGGCATCCAGATTCTTGGCCTGATCGAAGGCCTCGATGGCCTGCTGGTAACGTCCCTCCGAGGCGGCGATCATCCCCTTGAGGAAGGCGATCTTGGCCGGGAAGAGGTTGTTGGTTTCCGCGACGCCGATCCACTGCTTTGCCTCTTCGAATTTACCCTGCTGGTAGAGGACATCGATCAACTCCACCGGGGCCTGCCGGACCGGAGGGGTGAGAGTGGCGGCATCACGAAGCTGGCCTTCGGCGGAGGGGATGTCGTTGGCCTGCTTATAGGACATCCCGAGGAAGAACGCCGCCATGGACGAAGACGGGTCTTTCTGACGGTATTTAGTCAGGATGTCGATGGCTTCCTCATAGTTCTCCGCCTGATACTGCCGGATACCCGCCTGTAGATCCGGGGCCTCCTGACCAAAGGCACAGGGCGTCAGAACAAGCAGACAGAGCATAAACAAAACCGCCATTGACGGCACAGGCGCCGGGATTTTCCTCATTTGCCGATCTCCCATTAACAATTTTGATCAGGTTGCCGTACACATCCGACGATAGACAATAAAGCATCTATTCGTTTTGAAATTTACAGGCGTTTACTCATTGTTGTCAATATATATTGTGTATTTAGGTGTGAACTGGTTCACATGCCGGAAGGTATTTTTTCACATCCTGATCATCAATCCATACCAACCTGCGCCGTCGCCCAGACGGCCAGCTTTTCCCGGAAGATCTTGGCGTTGTGACGGATGTCCACCGGAAATCCGGGATGGTAGAGGATAGTATTTATCGCCCCGATCATGGCGTTGCTCCGGGCGATCGTCAGCAATTCCTCCGTCAGTCCTTCCTTATCCCGGCCGCTGTCCCCGGCCTGGAGTTCGACGATGATTACCGGCCGCTTGCTTCCCGGAGCGCCTACCCCCACCAGGGCTGAACGTCGCACCCGGGGATGGCGATTGAAGAGGGCCTCGCAGGGAATGGTAAAGAGAGCGCCGGCGGCTGTTTCCACCCGGTGGGCCTTCCGGCCGCAGAACCACAGCCGCCGCCGATCGTCCAGATAACCCAGATCGCCCATCCGGTGCCAGACGCCGCCGTCCCCGTCCCGCATTTTTGCCAGGCGCGTCGCCCCGGGATTCCGGAAATATTCCCTGGTCGTCACCGGTCCTTTGACGGCGATTTCCCCGATCGTTCCCGGCGGAAGGATCTCCGCATCCTCGATGCGCTCCAGAGGCTCCTCGGTAATCCCGATGATCCGGACCTCCATTCCCGCCATGGGCCGTCCCACACAGGCGCCGCCTCCACTTTCGGAGATTTGACGGGTCTCCGCAAGAACCTCCCGGCTGTCGATATCGCTCACCGGCAGGGCCTCGGTAGCCCCATAGGGGGTGTGAATCCGGGCCTCCGGTGGCAGCAGGCGGTGCACGGCCTCCATCAGGTCGGGACGAACCGGCGCGCCGGCGGTGATGATCCGTTTGACGGCGGGAAGTTTCTTGCCCGTCTCGGCCCCGTAACGGGCGAGGTTTTCCAGGAGGGCGGGCGATCCATACATGCTGTTGCAGTTGTTGGCCTCCAGGGCGTGGACGATCTTCCGGGGGTCCGCCTGTGCCGGACGGGTGGGGTCCATGTCAGGAATGACGGAGGTCATTCCCAAAACGGCGTCGAACAGGGAAAAGAGCGGAAATGTAGCCAGATCCACCTCATCCCGGCCATACCCGAAATGGGTCCGGAGGTAGCGGACCTGGGCGTCGAACATCCCGTGCTCATAGACCACCCCTTTGGGAGGGCCGGTGCTCCCCGTGGTGAAGAAGATCGCCGCCCGCTCGTCGGGACGCATGGGCGCCGGCGGGAAGGGCCGCCAGGGACCCTTGCGTAAATCCTCCAGCGCATACCCCCCCCAGAAGAGACGGCGGCCCACGGTGATTTTCACCTTTACCGTGGAGAATCTTCCCGGTGACAGGACCCGGAGGATGTGGGCCAGGGGAATGCCGATGAATGCCTCGGCGCCGATGGAAGACAGGTTGTCCACCAGCTTCTGCCGCCCCATGCCCGGATCGATCATCACCGGAATCGCCCCCACCCGAAAGAGGGCGAAGGTAACGGCGAACAGCTCCAGGGAAGGCCGGACCATGAGGATGGTTTTCACCCCCCGGACGATGCCGGCCCGCTGGAAACCATGGGCCAGACGGTCCGTCTCTTCGTCCAGTTGGCGGAACGTCCAGTGGACAAAGGCGCCGGAGGCGGCCGGGCAGACCACGGCCTTCTTCTCGGGCAGGAGGCGGGCGACGCGACTCAGATGTTCACTTAGATTCGCCGTCGCGTCCGGGTTGGGGGTATCGAGGGGTTTGTTCATTTCTTCCACCGGATTGTGAAGGGCCACGGGGCGGTATTCGAGAAGTTCATTAACACAGGCCGCCAGGCGGCGTCAAGATAGCCACCCGCGGGCGATCCAGTCTGCAAACATATTTTCTAAACATATTCAAGCAATTATAACGATTATAACAATTAGTATTCCTCGGTTATCACCGGCCCCGGGGTGTGCTGTCCAGGAAGGTCCGGATCAGTTCGATGACCTGATCCCCCTCGTCCTCCAGGATGTAGTGCCCCCCCCGGGGAAAGGAGTGGACCTCCGCCTGGGGAAACCGCCGGCGCCATTCCGCCAGGATCGAATCGTCGAATACGAAGTCCCGCCCTCCCCAGCAGATGAGCATGGGCAGATGACGCAAAAGGCACAGGCGCTCGTCGGTCCACCGGGCCAGGGCGTAGCTCCCGTTTCGGGGAGACACGGGAATATCCTGGACAAAGCGCAATGTGGCCAGGCGGTTTTGCCAGGAATTGTAGGGCGCCGTGTAGGCGCGCCGGACCCCCGGGGGCATCCGCTTCGTGACGGCAAGGAAGGTCGCCAGATAGGAAAAGGCGTTAAATCCCCGGACCAGCAGGTCGGGCAGGATCGGCAGGCGATGGATGAAGGACAACTGCCACGGCAGTTTCTTGCCGGCGGGAATGAGAAAGGCGCCGGTATTGAGAAGGATGATCCGGGCGATCCGCTCCGGGCGCCGGCAGGCGCAGGCCAGGCCGATCATCCCCCCCCAGTCGTGGACCAGGAGGGTCACGCCGGCCTGGAGATCGAGATAATCCAGCAGCGCCTCCAGGTTATCCACATGACTCGCCAGGGTATAGGAGAAAACGCTTTCGGGCGGCCGGGATGACAGGCCGCAGCCCACGTGATCCGGAACGATCACCCGGTTCCCGGAACTCAGCGCTCTTACCACCTCCCGGTAATAGAAGGACCAAGTCGGGTTCCCGTGCACCGCCACAACCGCCTCGCCCCGGCCTTCGTCGAGATAGTGATACAGAAACCCCGGACCCTGAACCCAATGGCCGGCAAAGGGATACAGACGCCGGTGCGGGGAGATGTCGAAGGGAGGAGCAATGTCGGCGGCGTTTGCGGCGGGGGTGAATCTCATCGGGGATCTCCCGGAAAAACGAGGGGTTGAAATATATTCATCCGCCGTCAGGAAGGGTTGCGATAGAGGGCGAAGCTCACGGTGATCCCGGAACCTACCGCAAGGAAGAGACAGTTTTTCGCCCTGGCGAACCGGCCGTCTTCCCGGGCCTGCATCAAGGCGAAACCGAGCCCCGCCGTATGCATCCGGGCAAATGCCTCCGGCAGCACCACGGTCCGCTCTCCCAGACCGGGCTCCCTGACCAGTTCCGCCAGCCACCCCGGCGGGCCGGGGGAGGGAACGACGATATCGATTTCTTCCATGGGCATGGATATTTCCTGCAGGAAATCCGCCAGTCCCTCCCGGGCGCAACGGGCACAGTGCCGGGCATACTCTTCCTTTTGTCTCACCATGAGGATGTTTCTTTTTTTCCTTCCCTTTGCCGTCCACTCGATGCGACTGGCAAAATCGGCGGCAAACTCCGTGTCCGTATCGGTCCGGAAATGTAAAAAACCCTCGCCGGCCCGCCCCCGGGAAAGGAGGAGCGCGGCTCCGGCCGGTACAAAAGGATAGGATTCGCACTGACCGGGATGCGGTTCGGCGTCGCTGGTAACCACCAGGCCATATTTCACGGCGCCGGTGGCGAGAAATCCGTCCACTACCATGGCGGCGGTTAGCATTCCGCCGGCGCCATTGTTCAGATCGAAGGAGAAGGTGCCTTCGGCGCCGGTAAACAGCTCGTTGGCCCTGATCCGCTGTTGGATGAAGGATGCGATCGACGGTTCGCCGATGTCCCGATCCCGGTAAATCCCCGTATTGACAAGGAGGCCCAGTTCGTTGGGATCGCGGCGGACCTTGCCGAGACAATCCGCCGCCGCCTTAACGGCGAGATCCACGGACCCGCGACGGAAAAACCCTGGGCGGCTCACCGCTACTGATTCAATCAGCGCTCCCATACCGATCCACCAATGCGTCCATGGTAAAAATCACCACCCCGATAACCAGCCCCGAGGCAAAGGCCATGATCAGGATCTTGTCTCCTTTTTTAAACCGCTTTTCCTGGAGGTACCGGTACATGGCCAGAAAATGAGTGGTGGAGGCCGTATTGCCGTACTCCTGGAAATTGGTAATGATATTCTTCACATTGCTGCCGAGGTAACGTGCCAGGTGCTTGCCGCCGGAACGGATGGCCCGGATGGATGTCTGGTGGGGAATGAAATGATCGATATCGCCGTATTCGAGACCCGCGGCCATCAACGCCCGCTTCAGGATAGGCGGAGAATCGGAAATCGCCACCTGGTGTATCTTCCGGGCCGCGGTCACCATCTGGGCTCCCGGGGCATCGACGCAGGGCTCGCCGATACAGAGATCGCTGTACTTCGCCAGGGTTATGAAATTGGACACCTGCAAGCCGGATTCACCCTCCGGCGCCCTTTCCAGGATGACCGCCGCCCCGCAGTCCCCCACGGTGAGGGAGGCAAGCTGCCCGCTCAACACCGTCTTGACATGGGGTACGGCATTATGCACCGCCGAGGACAGATATTCTCCGGAGATCACCATTCCGCGCCTGATCACCCCCCGGCGGATGAAATCATTCATGATGTAAACTCCCGTGAGCATCCCGGCGCAGGCATTGGTGATGTCGAAATTCAACGCCCGATGCGCCCCGATGGCCTCTTTCACGGTCAGGGAGAGGGGCGGTTCGTAAACGAAATTTAGGCCGTCCTGATAGCGGGTGATGGAACAGCAGATGATCATCTCCAGTTCATCCGGCTGATAACGGGAATATCGCAGGCAGTCCCGGGCGGCGCTGATCGACAGGTCATAAGAATCCTCCTTGCCGGTACATACCCGGCGTGCCGCGATGCCGGTCAGATCTTCGAGATCGATCCTGCCCCACATCTTCACCCCCGCCATTATTTCCCCGGTGGTCAGGCGGGTCGCGGGTATCTTGACGCCGATGCTTTCAAATCTGCTTTGATAATGAAACGTTGAATCCGTTTGGATGGACGATGTTTTCGTTTTATGGACCTCTCGCTTCGCTTCCACCGGTCAATAATCACCTGACTGATCTTGATAATTATAAGGGTGGAAAGTCATAATGTAAATCCCCGGGCAAGTCAAACAAAAAACCCCTTCCTGCCGCCACCAGTGGGAGAACTGTTTATGAACATTGTGATTCCCCTTCCCGGCCGCCGTTGGCAAGACTTCATGGCAGGGCATAAAAGAGTTGTCTTTTCCCGTAATGTTCCCTATAGATATATGCACCTATCATCTCCGAGGAAAGAAGGGTCGTGCATATATGGGGGAAAAAATCAAATTTATGAATGTTTTCCTTGTGTTCTTCTTTTTCCTGATGAGCGTGATCATCATATTCGATACGGAACAGGCCCGGGGGATGCCGGCGGAAACGGATAAAGTGAAGGCCATGATCGAAGAAGGCGTGCGCCAGTACCAAAACGAGAACTACGAGGAGGCCGTGGAGATCCTCACCGAGGTTCGCCGCCGTAACCCCTCCTCGTCCACCGCCGCATTTTTCCTGGGGCTCTGCTACAAGCAGACCAACGAACCGCAACAGGCAATCCCGCAGTTCACGGACGCCGCCACGCTGAAGCCCGCGGTCAAGGAAGCGGTGGTGGAACTCATCGACGCGCTCATCCAGGTGGAGAGAATCGCGGAGGCGGAAAACTGGGTCGCCGTGGCGGAAAAGAACGATATCTACCCGGCGAAGGTCGCCTTTCTGAAAGGAATGATCCTGTCCCGCAAGGGAAAATTTTCCGAGGCGATCACCTCCTTCGATAAGGCCAAGTCCCTGGACAAAAACTATGCCCAGGCGGCGGATTTTCAAATCGGCATCGCCCTCATGGGGGACCGGAAATTCTCCAAGGCCCGGGAACGATTTCAGGCCGCCGTCACCCAGGACCCTCTGTCCGATCTCGGCGCCTTCGCCCGGCGCTACCAGGATATCGTGGAAGAACAGAGTTTCCTCCAACGGCCGGTGCGACTCACCCTGACCGCCCTGGGCCAGTACGACACCAATATGCTTCAGGAACCTTTTCTATATTACCCGGACACCTCGCCGCAGGTCCAGAGTTCCAACAATTATGTCAACGAGAGCAATCAGAAGAGTTACGGCCTGATGTCCACCGCCCGGGCGGACTTCATCCCCATCCTTCCCGGCAACTGGCTGTTCAATGCCGGCTTCACGGCCCTGAGCAACGTCCACGAGAAAAACTCCACCACCTACGACATTTACGCCAATTCGTTTTCCGCCGCGCCGGGTTACAATTTCGGCGCCTTCGCCCTCAATCTGAACGCCAACTACACCTTCGTCGCCAAGCGGGGGGATTACGAAAACAACGGCGGCGGCTACCGCCGTTATTCGGAAAATTTCACCGTCGGGCCGCTGCTGCGTTTCCTGCCCACCGCCAACCAGATCGTCGAGTTGTCGGGAGCCTATGCAAAAAACAACAATTTCAAGACCGTCGCCAACCCGGAATTGAACGACATGAGCGGAACCGGCCTGGACAGCTACGTAAGCTGGATGTGGCTCTTCGCCCCGGCCGGGATACTGAATCTCAAGTTCGGCTACACCATCAACAATACCGACGGCATATTTTATGACAATCAGGGCTATCGCCTCACCGCCAACCTCATCTATCCCCTCTGGAACAGACTGAAACTCCAAATCAGCGGCGACGCATATTTCCAGAATTACCGCTATGAAAACACCAACTACAGCAACACCAAACGGAAAGATCAGATCTACACCGGCACCATCGGCCTGACCTGGGACCTGAACCGTTATCTGAGTCTCCTGTTACAGTATGCGGGTACCAGGGCCAATTCCAACATCTACGCCTATGACTACGATCGAAGTCTTTATTCCGCCGGCTGTGAATTGCGGTTCTGACCCGGAAAGTGTGACCAAAATCACACCCGGACTGTGATCTCGGTCACACGCAAGCTATTGAACAAAAAGAAATAATCATTATAATCAAGGTAAGGAAAAAAACGACATACGGAGTCCGATAGACTGTTTAACCGGTATTGCAGGGGGTATCACCATGAATAGAAAACTCAACTTGGCGTTATTGCTAATATTTGCCTTCGTCTTGCTGCCATTGGCGGCAGTTCAGGCGGCGCCGGTGGGGACGATAACCGCCCTGGAAGGCAGGGTCGATTTGACCGCCGGCGGCCAGACCCGGGATGTCCGCGTGGGCGACCAGGTCAGCGTAGGCGACATCCTGAGATCGAAGAGCAAGTCCAAGGCGGAAATAAAATTCCTGGACGGCAATATCCTCCGCCTGGCGGAAAACACCCGTCTGCGGGTTTCCCAGTATCAGCCGGAAGAGGGAAAGAAAAGTTATTTCAATCTGTTCCGGGGCAAAACCCAGGCGGTGGTTGACAAGCTCCAGAAAAAAGGTACCTTCGAAATCCATACCCCCACCGCCATCTGCGGTGTCCGCGGCACCATGTTCTTCGCCTACTTCCATAACGGCCAGAGCGGCTTCGCCTTCCAGCGGGGCAGCGGCTATGGCTACAACGTCAAGATGCCCACCCAGGTCGTCACCATCAATGCCGGACAGGCCATGGTGGTGACAGCCCCCGACCGCTCTCCGACGCTACGGCCGGCGACATCGGTGGAGATCGACAAACACGCCAAAGACACCACCCCCACGGAAAAAGGCAAGGAGGAAAAACAGGAAAAGAAGGAGGAGTCGAAATCACCTGAGGGCGCCCAGAAACCGGAAGGCGACCAGGGCAAGCAGGAGGAGAAGAAAGAAGAGAAAAAGGAAGAGGCGAAAACCGAAAAACCTAAGGATGAAAAGCCTCCGCAACAGACCAAGACGGAGGAAACAAAACCGCAGGAAACCAAAGGCAGCGAGACGCAACAACCCGCCGGAACCACCGGCGGTACGGGAGCAGGAACGTCAACAGGAACCGCTACGGGCGACACAACCGGAACCGGAACGACGACCGGTACCACAACCCCGCAGCAAACGGCAGGAACCGCCACGTCCACGGAGTTGCCGCCTCCCGCCCCACCGGCCTCCGGGACGCAGTTCACGGAACCGGTCGCGCCACCGGTCACCCCGGTCGTTTCGCCGCCGGTCAACCCGACGCAACCGATCATCGTGGAGCCTATCATTCAAAGGGACACCACCCCCCCCCAGGTCATGCTGACTTCATTTCCTCCGGGAACCGCGGACACCAATACCGCCACCTTCGGTTTTTCCGCCAACGAACCGGCAACCTACACCTACCGGATCAACGGCGGGACCTGGAACAGCAGCAGTTCTCCCAGCATCTCCCTGAGCGGCCTTCCCGACGGCATCAATGTCCTGGATTACGTGGGCGTTGACTCGGTGGGCAATGCCTCGGCCACGCAATCGTACAAGTGGTCCATCAGCAGCGGCACTTCTTTCACGAACAGTGTCGCCATCGGTGATCTAAACGGCACTCTCTCGGGAAAGATCAACGAATCCACCGGTACGGGAAACCTTAGTCTCGCCGCCACCGGTCCATCGCTTGCCACAACCGTAACCCCGCTAAGCGGAACGATGAGCGACGGCGCGGTCTCGAATGCCGATCTGGCGGTAATCGTGGGATCGTGGCGGGGTCTGTACAACGGCCTGGCAAACAAGGAGGGGAAGCTTGGCTACCTCACGGGCAGCCTCACCGGCACCTTCAACGAAGGCGTCCTCAACGGCGACGGTACGGTAACCCGCATCTGGACGCCATATACCGCCTCCGGGTCGTTCCAGACCTTTGCGGACATCTCCCTTCCCTATTTCCGCGATGTCGATCCCGCCGGCGGTCTCGCCACCGAAACCGTAACCGGCCAGGTCCGGGGCTACCGGCGCACCGACGGCGGCATCCTCGGGATGTGGGGTTATCATCCCGCCGGCGGCGGTTATTACAGCGGCGGGAGCCCCGCCACCTGGACGGCAATGTACGGCGCCTACAACCTCACCCCGGTCAACGGTCGGGTCTTCGTCGTCATGGGCGACCTCACCGGGACGGACGACGGCCAGGGGCATGTGACGATTCAGGAAGCCGTGCCGTCGGGATTCCGGTATCTCGACGCCGACTACCTGGGGACCATGACGTTGAGATACGCCGGGAGTTACCCCACGGGCAATCAACCTCTGGTCGCCGCATCGTACGACAGTGTCGGGGTAGGCACCTACGATCTGGCGCCCCTGACCATGAAGGGCATCATGTCGGGATCCATGCAACACTTCGACGGCGCCTCTTTCATCACCGGAGGCACTCTTGCCGGGCTTCTCGGCAGTGCTTCCACCGGGTGGAACTCCCAGGCATCCCTTACGATGATGGGCAGTTATGTCCAAAACGCCGGCAATCAGCCCTCCCTGCTCCGTTATGGAACCGGCGGCGGCAACATTGCCGGAACAGCCGTGGACGGAGGGGCTTTCCGCGGCTATCTGACCGGAGGATGGCAGGACAACACCCTTGCGAGTCAGGCGCTGATCCTTTATGTCACCGCCGGCAACAAGGCCGGTTATCTGGAAGGCATGACGGGGGGAGTCATCTCCGGCGCCTACTACGGCGGAAACGCCAACCTGTGGCAGGATAACCTGTCCCTGCTCGGCGGCCGGGAAGAGCAGGCAACGACGGTGTCGCCGGCAAACCTGTTGACATCCCTCGTCGTCAACGATTTTCAGGCTGCCCGGAGCAGCGGGCTCTTCCTCGGCAAAACGGTCAAGGACGTCGTCGTGGACGGCTATGCGATGAGGATAAACGACCAGAACAACTGGGGGATCTGGAATGCCGCCTTTGGTGGAACCTACGATGCCACCGCCACGGCAACCGCGGACCTTTCCCTGGGAGGCAAGTTCCACAATACAACGGACCTCACCGAGGAGGGCTTATGGAAAGGGCAGTTGGCGGGCCTGGGCCAGACCAATCCGGGGACGAGCGGGATATTCAGCGGCTCTGCCCTGACCAATCTGGCCCGCTACGAACTTTCCGGCGCCGTCGCCAATGCCGCCGCCGGTGATACGGCCTGGCAGGCCACGGGTATCGGCTCCTACACACGGACCCCCATGTACTTCAGCAGCAGCTTCTCCGGCGAGACAGATCAATACACCCTGACGGACACAAGCGGCATCTATCAATCGGTAAAAGGACGGATCCATCACGGCGTCTATACCCGGATGCAGACGGTCGCCACCATCCCCGGCCAGGACAGCTTCTGGAAAAGTCAATATGAATACGACTATTTCGTCCGGGACGGCGGCAGCCTTCCCGAGGGGTTCCAGCAGGAACGGATCGAGGCTTACGACGACGCTCTGGGCGGCCGGTACCGCGACTCCTGGATCTACCGGCCCGACGGTTCCTATTCGGCCTATCGGGCCGGCGCCGGCAAGGTTTGGATGCTGAGCCGCGGCGGGATGAAGAAACTCTTGCCCGTTCCCAATCTCGCCGGCACCGCCCCTTACTACGATCCGGTCTCCCGCAATCTGCCGGCGGGCTCCATATACCATCCGACCGCTCCCCTCGACCCCTTCCCGGCGGATGTTTATGTCCGCTCCTTCGCCGGGGACGACCAGCCCTGGTCCAACGACGTTTACAGCGTGGTCCGGGCGGCGGATTTCTCCGGCCTCATGGCGGGTGCAGCCAGCCTGAAAGATACCACAATGGACAACCAGGCCGATCTGTACTTTTTGGGCCAAATGGGCAACTACACCGGCGCGGCGGTTTTCAATGCCCGCCTGCTCAGTTACGACGCCGCGTCTCAGAAGAGGACCACCCCGGATGGCGACGCCTACTATCTGAATCTTATGGGCGCCGTCGCCACGGAAGGCGGGGCCGGATCGGTAAACAACCTGAACGGTGTCATCTACGGCCTTTATGTCAATCCCACGGGCACCGAGGCGGGTTTCCTCCGGGGCGGTATTTTCGCCGGCACCGTTTCCGGGGATCTTGGCATGTGGGAGGCCACGGGACGCCTTTACCGGGAAGAGCCATTCTACCGGGGCGCCGCGCTTCCCTTTACCCCCGACAAACTTCTCAACCGCCTGAGCAACGGCAACTGGGTCAACCTGCAGGGCGGTTATATGGGGGCCTCCGTGGAGTTGGGTTCCCGGGAGGGCTATTTTCTGGGCTCCGAATCGACGTCCGGCGTCCTGACCGGTTACGATGCCCCCGGATGGACCCTGAACATCAATGGGCTTCCCGATTACGGCATCTTCCAGTTGAATCACGAGGTGATGAATCGTTACCGCAATCCGGACCAGGCCGACGCCTGGGCCATGAATCTTTCCGGTCTGGGCTCCTTCGGGTCTTATACGACCGCCACGGAGATTCCCTTCACCTATCCGGACAGCGGCGTATGGTTCGCCGGCATAAACAACGGTCTCTGGCAGAACGGATTTATAAGCGGCGGCATCTCCGGCCGGTTTCTCACCCTGACGAAGGCGGGAACCATCACCGGAGAGATGGTGGGGTCGTACCGGCCCGATGCGGCCGGGGGAACGGAGGGGACCTGGCAGGCCGTCTCCGGCGGCGTCTGGCGGAAGGAAACGACCGGGAGCCTAACCTTTGCCAGCCGTATCGACGGAACCAGCGCCGTCCTGGATCACGAGATATCCGGGTACCGTGACTACGGCAACGGAGAGTTCTACTCCTTCGGCTATAACGATCGGGACCGGCGGGACGGCAGTCGTTACGGATGGAGCAGCTATGCCAATCCTTCGCTGCGGGAGGCGGTGAGCACGTCTTTCAACGCCAGCGGTCCAAACGAGGAGAACATGACCTATTACAGCCAGACCATCAAGACCGTCTGGACTGATGCCCAGCCCAGCGTATATTCCTTCACGCAAAACGACATCACCTTCGACAATCGGGGAGCCTATATCGAGGCCATGACCGGACTGGCCTATTCGCCAAAGGGAGAAGTGGTCGGCTACGGCATGTACGGCTTCAACTCCCGCAGCAATCTTCAGGGTATCTTCGCCGGGCAGGACGACCTCTGGGCCGCCGGACGGATCAGCCGGACGGAATTTCTCCTGGTTGACGACACCAGTTTCCTCGGAGGCAAACCGTTCCTTTTCGGCGGCATCCTTTACAGCTCCAACCCCTTGAAGACGGACAATCCATTCACCGATTCCGAGGCACCCATCGGCGGCGCCTACGTCTCCTATCTCGGCGGCGCCGTGAACCAGGCCAACCGGGTGCAGGCCACCCTCTTCGGCCTGTATATGGACAGGGACAGGAACATAGGCATCCTGAACAGTTGGGACGATAATGCCCAGTCCTATGATCTCACCGGCAATTATTATCCCGGCGCCGGTGCCTGGGAGGGAAGCGGCGCTATCACCAGCGCCTTTGTCATGACCCCGGATGGACAAAAGATAAGCCCGGAGCTGACTCCCCAGAACTTCGCCGCCAATGTTTTCGTTAATTCCAGACAACTGGTAAAATTCAGCGATCCCGGACTTTCTCCCCTGACCTGGGGCGAGGCGGCGCCGGAGATCGACCTGCGGCTGGGCGCCATTACGGGCAGCGCCGCCATAATCAATCCCGCCCGGCAGAATGACGGCCTCTGGGGTATCTGGAGCGCCGCCACGGGCGGGGAATATGACGGCGATCCCGCCACCTGGGCAGGCAAAGCCGTGGCCTGGGAATATTCGGCCGCAACGGAAGGCGGCAGCGACACGGCGCTGCTGAGCGCCCGTATCGACAATGTGGATCCCCCGGCGAATTCCTTCTCCGGGATCATCACCGGCGCCACAGCGGACTGGATAAACCTCCGGATCTCCGTCATGGGCGGTGAGATCCGCGGGCTCTTCGATCCCGCCAACCCCAGGACCTGGATGGCTTTCCAACAGGGGGCGTTTATGGATGCCGCCACATTCTTTGCCCGCATCAACAGCATGAACGCCGCGGACCGGGCGGCGATGGAAAGGGCCACCCGCATCCCCTGTTCGGAAGTCGGCCGGGCCGATTTCGCCGGCAACGGGAACAACATGTCGATCCAGATGAACGGCGTCCAGTTCCTCCGCTTCCAGACCGAGGCGGCTCCCCGCATCTGGGGGACAAACAGCGTCACGGGGACATTCACCGACACGCCGGTCCTGAACGCCGCCCCGATCACCCTCCGCGCCAACGCCGGGGGCAACGACATGACCGCCTCGTTCAACATGCAGCGATGGACCGCGCCCGCCGGCAATGCGGGCAACTGGGGGGCGGCGGTGAACGGCGGGGGCGCCCTGAACCGGACGGACGTCCCCGGCACGACCCTGAACGTCAAATTCTCGGGCGCCGCCGCCGGCGGCTACCAGGTGACATCCGGAACCGGAGGAACGATAAACGGCGTGGCGGCGGGGATCGTGAAATAGAATGAATTCACAAGTCCGAAAGAAAAACATCCCGGCCATGAAAAAACTGACCGTTAAGATTATCTTCATCATTGCCGCGTTGCTGCATCTTTGCGCCGCGGCCCTGGCGGCGGTCCCCTACGAACAAATCGCCGCCAATTTCCTCGCCTTCCGGAACAGCGACAAGCTCGTCGCCACCGTCGAAGTCCTCGAAGAAAACAGCCTCAATCCCGGGCTGCCCGCCATTGCCAGCGGCGCCCTGGTCCGGCTTACCGGCGGGGGGTATATCCTCATCGCCCCGGCCGCGAATCTGTCTCCCGTTAAGGCCTATTCCTTCACGAGGAATTTCGAGGATCTGCCGCCGGCGGTGCAGCGTTATTTCCGGCAGGAGTTGGAGGGCGCCGCCCGGGCCGCCCAGACTCAGGACCAGACCGCCGCCGGCCGGGAGGGAATGTCGGCAAGCGAAACCCAGTCCCGATGGGATTTTCTTCTGAATTACCAACCGGCGCGTCAGCCCCTGAGCTATACCCCCGACACCTGGCTCATCAAATCCACCTGGGATCAAGGATACCCCTTCAACAAGTTCACTCCCCGCATCAGCGGCGCCGCCGCCCTAACCGGCTGCGTCAACACCGCCCTGGCCCAGGTCTTGAGATACCACCGCTATCCGGCCGCAGCCAAGGGTGTCGCCTCCTACACCTGGAACGGTCAGCCCCTGAAGGCCGTTCTGTTCAAAAACTACCAATGGGACCAGATGCCGGAAGCCGTCGATGCCGCCACCCCGGCCTGGCAGGCCGACCAGGTGGCCAGCCTGATCAGCGACCTGGGGATCGCCAATCACACCGCCTACGGCCTCAGCGGTTCCTCCGCCTATCTCCATACCACGGCGGTGATCCAGAATTTCGGCTATTCCAACCAGATCCAGAACCTGACCAACGCCAATGCGGCGTCCTTCTTCACCGGTCTCAAGGGGGAAATAGACGCCGAGCGGCCGGTTTTGCTTAGTCTTCCCGGTCACATGGTGGTGGCCGACGGCTACGCCTCCGACGGCACCGGACACCGTTTTCACCTCAACATGGGCTGGGGCGGGTACAGTGACGACTTCTACTATCTCGATCAGACCATCCAGGCCGGTGGCCTCTCCTTCACCGTCAATCCCGGTGATCTCACAATCTATTTCCCCCTCAAGCCCTGTACCGGGAGCGACTGCGAATGGGCTTCCGGCGGCGGTGCCGACGTCCCGCCGGTCATCAACACCGCCTTCACCGACCTGATCCTGAACAATACCGTCCAGCCGGCGGCGCAGCTCTTTGTGGATGCCCGGGACGAAAACGGTGATCCCGTGGCGCTCCAGGCCAAAACCACCAACGGCCTGGCCGTTCAGCCCCAGTTCACGGGCCATATTTTGAGCCTGGCCGCCCCCTCCGGTTCCGGCGGCACCGCCAGCAAAATCACCGTCACCGCCGCCGCCAACGACCGGAAGGCGGAAAAATCATTTGTGGCGCTGGTACTGGATAAATCGGTGGGGTTCGGCAAGAGTTACGAAGTCGCCGGCCAGTTCAAGGCCCAGGCGGACGTTTACCGCCACCCCGTGGTCTTGGACGGCGCCTGCACGATCTCCGGCGACCGGGGCTACAGCAACCAGGCCTTCTACGCCGCCGTGCTCGACAGCGGCGACACCCCGGTTTTGGCCTGGAGCAATGTCGCCCTCACGGGGACGCTGGCCCGGGGCAGCTACACCCTCGCCGCCTCACTGAAGAGCGGCGGCAGTCAGTACCCTTACACGGCGGGTGATCACGAGGCTTACGTCCTCAAGGTCTCCTGCCCCAACGCGGATGACTCCACCGCCACCATCGCCGGGGTCCTGGGCATCGATCTCAGCGGAATCAATATCCTCAGAGGCGACATCGACGGGAACGGCCTCGTCGATCTGGCCGACGCCATCCTCACCTTGCAGATCCTCGCCCTGCAGCCACCGTCGGGCGCTACACCGAATCTCGCCGCCGACGTCAACGGCGATCAGAAGATCGGCGCCCCGGAGGTGATCTATATCCTCCAGACCACATCGGGAACGCGAGACTAACCCCTTCATTCCTCATCATGGGGACCATCAATCCTCCTGGGACGATTGCATCTCGGCATGACGCTTCGAATTCGGAGAATCAGCGGAGTAAAAGAAAGCTCAAAAAGAGGCGTGCCGGAGAGGCCTGCCCGAAAAGCGCTTCAAATTTGTCCCTACGGAGGCGGGGATTGCCGACCTGACGAGCGATGCACCCAATCGACAAGCCGATTCACTCAACAAGGGACGCCGCCGACCCTCTTGCCGTGCATCCGCCCCAGGTTTTCCGATGGAAAGATCCCTTCCTCTTTTTCTATAGGCATTAAGATCGGAGAAATGCTCAAATCATCAGTGTATATCCGCCGTTTTCTGGAGGATGAAGACCGCCTCCGGCAGGCCGATCCGGCCGTCTCCATCGATATCGGCAAGGCCAGACGGCGGCAAAGATGGAGAAATGCCGGACAATATTCGTAGAATCATCACCACATCCGCCACCGTATATGTCCCGGCAAGGACAATGGGCGTCGCGATCAGGAGGTTGATCGTCTTGTTTACGGTTTGCCCGTTGTTGATTACCGCGAGATTCCAGTCTTCCCGGTGGTTGTCGTCCGTGAAATCGACGTCGAAGGCAGCCTTGCCCTGCCGATCCGTCCGGCCGGACCACACCGCCGCCCCCTGCCCGTTATACAGGGTCAGTCCGGCATCGGCCACATCCCCCTGCACGGGGAAGGTCCTCTTGATGGTTGCCGGGCCATACCAACCGGTCACCTGGGCGCCGGCGGCAAAGGTCATGGTTCCCCTGATCGCCGCCGTAACGGGCGGCACATAGACATCGATGTTTTCAACGACCGCATTTTCGAATTCCACGATGCTGTTCGTGGCCCCATAAAGCATAAACCGGTATTTTATCAAAGAGTTGCTGAGCTTTGCATAAGAGCCGTTGCCATAGACGCGAAATTCCAGAGTGGAATCGTCGATGCTTATCTCCGAACCGCCGAAAACCGAGACCCCCCACCAATCCAGGACATCGGTATTTCTCAGCTCGATGACCGGCAACTCCCCGGAAGTTACGGCGGCATGATCACTCAAACGCCATTCGTCGTAATGACCGTTCTTCAAACCCTGGAACGAGGCCTTGATATTGACCAGACCGTGCAGGGGAATCTGCCTGATCCGGGAGTCCACGGCAGTCATGCGGATGGACGCGGAAGGCTGGGTTGGGGCGAACTGGTGAAACTCGCAGTTCCGCATCAGGATTTGGGAAGGACCGTCACAGGCCGCGGAGAGGGAATATATCTCCACGTTTTCAAAAGATATATTGTAGCCGTTATCCCTGTAACTCCAGGAGGAAAACAGGCCAGGTTTCAGATGAGAGAACTCTCCCTGAAAGTTGTTGTTGAAGCGCAAGGTAAGAGAATTGCAAAAAGAATCGGACACATTGACCGTACAGGGGCTTTCGGAGGCAAACAGGAGGCTGATGTTTTGGAGCCGGGAATTGGTCAGGGTCGCCGTACCGGAAAAGAGACCTCCCCCCTCGGCGCCGAAAGAGAGATACGCCATGCCCGCCGTCAGGTTCGATCCCTGAAAGACGAGCCGGGAGGGTCCGCGCATTATAATCCGCTGAATCTCATTGGGAAGGGCCGTGGTCACCGTGGAGTCGATGATCTCCAGCGTGGCGCCGCCTTCGACAATGATGTCGAACTCCTCGTGATAACTGATATTCATTATCAGGGTGGTATTGCGGATGGTGAGGCGGGCACTGTCCCGGACGATGATGTTCCCTGTCTGGATATGGGTAACGTTTTCGATGATCATGACATCACTGCCGCTCAGGATCAGATCCGCGGCGGCAACGGGAGAGGCCGATAGCCCAAGAAGGAACAGCAGTGACACGAGCAAAGGGCCCCGGAACCAACCACTATATTTTCGCAAGGAAGGAAAACGGGAAAACATCATTCCGCGTTTTCCCGTGAAGGAGATTTTATATATCTGAAATTCCGCGTCATTTATTGATCATATCCCTTTTAGCGCACAATTGGTTCGTTCGCCGGATCTCCCGGGCGACCAGGTCCACGGGAACCTTTGCGGCATCCTGCGACCGGTTCAAAAAGACCGGTAGGCGCCCTGGACGGAGGCCACCGAGATCGTTACGGACCGGGACTGGTCCACCTGCCTTACGCACCCGATATCCTTGGCAAACCAGTAGAGGGTCGTTGCCGAAACGATGGGCTGGGTCTGTCCCGCCAGGGTTTCCGTCCTCTCCAGGGAGACGAGGAGGCAATCCTTGACGACGCCGTTCTGGGTGGTCACGTCCTGGAGGCCCACCAGTGTCGTGGCGGTCGTAACCAGGACGTCGTTGACCACCCCGTAAAGCGAAAAGTGATAATAGGTTGAGGAGACATGGCGATCGCCGATCTTGGCGCTCCCCTTCACGAGCAGGAGCGGCGCGTCGAAGAGGTATTCTCCCGGGAGCGACCCCGCTGGTTCATAGACACCGTGGAGCTTTAACCCGGTGGCGTCGGCGGTGTAGTATTCACGAGAACCACTGGCGTAGGAAAAGACAAAGGTGCTCGCCCCGCCGATGGTCTTGGGCTCCGAAACGAGGGTCCGGTAAACGATTCCCGTCACATCGTCACGGAAATCCCGCCAGTCCCCCACCTGGACGGGGAAATAATCGGCGACGGCATATGCGGCGGCACCGGGGCCTCGGAGTCCGGAGACATACTGCAAGGCATAGAGGGCCTCCGCCAGGCCGATGCGCTGATCGCCGTTGACGTCCCCGGTAACGTTGACCGCCATCGCCCCGCCCGCCGCTGTCTGGAGGGAAAGGATCGCGTCGGCGAGGTCCACTTTGCCGTCACCGCTCACATCACCGGGCAGGGCGGCCAGGGGCGTCGCCGTCGGACCCTCCTCCTGCCCGTCGCTTGCCACGGCGCCGATGTCGATCTTCAGGTAGGCGAAAGCGGAATCCTCCGTGGCGTCGTTCGCCCGGAAGACGAAGATGTCCTCCCCCGTGGCGCCGGGCCGGGGGGTATAGAGATACCGGCCGGTCGCCTGGTCCAGGACCAGCATCCCCTTGTGACCGCCGGTGATTACCGCGAGCATCTCTTCTCCGGTGAGGGGGATATAACCATAAGTGGACCAGGGATACATGGTACTGCAGATGTAGAAATACCACAGGGGCGGGCCCTCGCGGATCGTCAGGGGATCGGCGTCGGCATCCGTCGCCGTCAGGGTCCCCGCCACCGCCGTGCCCGCCGGGGCGCCCACCGTGGCATGTTCCAGAACGGGGGGGGTGTTGGTTATCGTAACCGTCCTCTGGAGACTCGTCGTCTGGCCCAGGGCGTCCACGGCCCGCACCTCGATCACATAGTCCCGGTTCCGGGCGGGAAAGGAAAGGACCTGAGAGAAAGCGCCACCCGTCACAGCGGGGGAATATACCGCGCCTTCCAGGGTGACGGAAACCGTTACGGCGGTGATATCCTGAACCTGACCGCTGAGAGTCACGGCGAGCAGATGGGTCTTGTATCCCTCCGGCGGCTCCGCAACGGTCAACTGCGGGGCCTGGGTATCCACCAGCCAGGACGCCGCCGTCGCCGCGGCCTCCGCCTGCCAATCCCCGTAAGTGTTCTTACCCAGGACATAAACCGTGTGTCCGCCCTCCGTCAGACCGCTAAGGACGATGGGTTCGGCCACCGGCACCTCCCCGGAATAGACGCCGCCATCCAGTTTGTATTTATAGGCAACAACACCCGCGCCGCCTACGGTCAAAGAGGCATCCGTCTGCTTGGTCGGTGAGGCCGGAGCACCGTCCACGGTCGCCACCGGCGGCGGGACAATTTGCTCCCAGGCTTCGATATTCAATACATAGCCGGCATCAACCCGCCAAATCGGCGGCGCCAGGGAAGGAAGGAAAGAGCCGGCAGCGGTTCCGGGAACAAGGCGGAGCTTGTCCCCCGGGTACTCCTTGCCGGTTTTCTTCGACCAGACCTTGAAGGTCAGCACCCCGTCTTCCGTGGCCCCTTCAATTACGGCGGCGGTGGCCGGGTCATCGCCGTAGATCTGGACGATCCCATACTGGCCGGGGGTCGTGATCCGGGTATGGCCGCAAAGGATGCCACCGGCATCGAATACCGCCACCTCGTCGCCAATGTCCGCCGGGTAACCGTCAATAAGAAGCTGTCCCAGATAGTTGGCCGCATAGGGGGTCGCCATCGGGGCGGCAAAATGGGCGGCGGTATCGACATTCAGGGCATAACCCTGCCGGTCCTGCCAGACCGGCGGCAGGACCGCCGGCAGGAAGGACGAACCCACCGGAGGCAATCCTGCGTGCAGACTGACGTCCGCGCCGGTGATTTCCCTCATGCGCCGGGCATCCCAGATCTTCACCGTCAGGATATCGCCCGCCACGGCGCCCTCATCGACGGCCGCCGTCCCCTGATCATCGCCATACACCCGGACGATTCCGTATTGTCCCGCCTGCTCCACGGTAAACCGGCCGCACAATACCCCCTGGGGATCGAAAAAGGCGATCTCGTCCCCGGGCTGGGCGTCAACGCCGTCGATGCGGAAACGACCGAGATAATCCGCCCAGGCCGGCGTTGGCTCGGGAGATGCGAAATGGGTGGTGCGGATCCCGGACCAGAACTCCGTCCCGTCCCATGTCCCCGAAAAAGAACGGCCGTCGGCGGCAACAACGAACTCAAAAGAACCGCTGTTATTGCTTTCCGTCCAGGTGCCGGTCAAACTGTTTCCCGACGCCGTCCCGGAAATCGTCCCTCCGTTATAATCATAACTCCCCGTCACCTGGTTTCCCGCCTGGACCAGGACCATCCGGGCGGTCCCTGATTCCCAAACCGTATCCCAGGTACCTGTCCAGGAAGGGGCGGCCTCCACCGCTCCCACGGAAATCGGCAAGGCACAAATCACCAGCGCCAAGGCATATGCAAGGCACAAGAAGAAGCCCCGCCCGCCCCAGTAACGTCTCCACCGGAAAATGATTTTCTTCCCCGATCCGTTCATTGTTCCTTGATCAAACATCCCGGAAAGAATCTCTCACAACCATTCCATTCATAAGAATTTGAAATAATATACTTTTTTAACATGGCCACATCGATGCCGAAAGGACACACATCGAAATTATCTTCAACCTTCATCTCGAACCGGAGATGCGCTGGAGGATGTACCCCGCCTCGGCCATTCCGATCCGGCCGTCGCCGTTCACGTCGCCTTCCACCGTCACCGCGGCGGCGGCGCCGCCCGTTTGAATCTGCAAGGTCAGAACGAGGTCCGCCAGATCGATCATCCCGTCACCGTTCACGTCACCCGCCCGGGGCAAAACCTCGATGTCGAGGGCAAAACCCGACCCTTTCTCCCAGATCGGCGGCACCGACGCGGCCACAAAGAAAGTCGAAGGGGTTCCCGGTTTCAATCTTACGCTGCCATCCCGCCATTCCCGGCCCTGCCGCGCATCCCAGACCCGAACGCCCAGGAGGTCGCCGTCGGCAAGATGATGCCCATAAACAGGCACCGTCCCGTACTGGCCATCCACGGCGATCGCCACTTTCCCGCAGATTTCCCCCTGCGCGTTGACGAACGCCACCTCATCCCCCGCCTGGGCCGCCAAGCCACGAATCTGCAACCGACCGAGATAATCGCCATAGTTTTCCCCGTACTCCGTGGGAGAGAAGGGAAGCTGGAAATGGGCGGCCGAAATCGGTGGCGGCGCCGCCGGAATAATGACAAAGGCCGCCGCCAGCATTACCAGCGTCATCCGCACCGCCAATGGAAGACGGCGGTGCCGGCGGATCCCCCGCCGCGACCGGGAAAACCACCCCGGATAAGCAAGGGCCGCCTCCGCGAGAACCATGTTCATCGCCGCGAGTAACCGGACGTGCCGATGCCCAAGGATGCCTTCCGTTGCCATAAGCTGTTGGATGCTGATCCATCCCCCCCCTAATTCCCCCGTGCCAGGGGGTTGTATCACCGTCGCTTCCTTTCGATCCGCTCCCGTTTTACGGGAAGTCCACCCGCTGTCGTTCCCGGTCCCCCCGCCAGATTATCGGCTGGGCGGAGGGGAGGGGCGCCCCGTTGAGGCGGAAGGTCAGGACGTCGCCCCGCCTGGCGCCGTCTTCCTCCGCCGTGGCCGCATCGTCGCCATAAACGGGAAGAAATCCGTACTGGCCGTCCCTGTTAATGGTGAATTCCCCGCAGAGCACCCCCCGGGGATTGTAAACCGTCACCCGGTCTCCCGCTTTGGCCCCGGCGATGGTCCCGTAGAAATCCATGCTGAAGGGGGTGGGCCGCGGTTTGTCTTCCTCCCCCCAGCAGGCGCCGGAATACATCACCGTTATAAATACGGCCATCAGCAGAATCCCGCCGAGAGGAAATCGCCGCCGCCGGCCTATCCGTTCCATTGTCATTTCAACCTCCTCGCCTCCGGTTTTTCTACAAATCCCGAATCCCTTCCCATTGCCGCGCTTCGCCAGGTCCGCAAACAAAAGCCGTGGCGCCCGGAGGGAATCAAGGAGAAACCTCCCGCCGCACCGCATCAGTACGACAGATCCTTCACCGTGTTCATCTTGATCCACATCCCGTAGCCGGGGCCAAAGTACTTCAAGTTGTTGAAGCTGCCCAGGGCCGGATCATAGGTATGGCCGCCCTGAACGTCGAAGGACCGGACCACGGCGTAATCTCCCTGGATCGCCTGGAGGACCGCTCCAATATCGTTCACCTGGGTCATGCCGGCCCCCGCCGGAAACGCGACGGTCGGCGCCAGGCCGGTGTAACGGACATCGGGATGCCAGTAACCGACGAGATTCCAGTTGCCGTGGAGGGCCAGGGAGTCGGCGGCCGCCGCTTTCAATCCCACCAGTTCCAGATTCGCCGCCTCCTTCATCTTGATCCAGTACCCATAGCCGCCGGCGATGTATTTGACCGTGCTGAAGGTCGGCTCTTCGGGCAGGAAGGTATGGGCGCCCTTGCCGTCGAAACTCCGGACAACCTCATACTTCCCCGCAATGGAACCGAACACATCGGCGATACCGGCGACCTTCTGGAACACCGTTCCCGTAAGCATGGGTTCCACCGGTTCCCCGTCAGCCGTCCCGGGAACCCCGTCGGTGTAGAAGCAGGTCTTCAGGGGGAAGCTGATGAGATTCCATCCCGCATGGAGGGGAATGACATATTTCCCGGAGGCGTCGAGATTGATATGGAGGACATCATTGTCCGAAGTCCAGGTCGGCGGCTGGGTGCCCGTGATCACTGTGGCTACGGCGTCCACCTCCACGCCCGTCGCCGCTTTCCAGACCCGGAAGCGCAGGACGTCGCCGGGCAGGGCGCCCTCGTCGGCCGGCGTGCCGGCATCGTCGCCGTAGATGTTCATGAAGCCATACTGCCCGGAAGTGGTAACCGTCCACTGGCCGCAAACCACCCCCGACGGATCCAGGACCGCCACCTCGTCCCCCACCTCGGCGGGCAAGCCATTGATCGTCAGGGTCCCGTAGGCCACGACCGATCTGCTGGTCATGCCGGCTACATGGAAGTGCTGCATGGCCACCGGGATCGTGCCGTTTATATAATGCTGGAGGTTCGTCGTCCCATCCCGGTTGGCATCCTGAGCGGCATCCGCCGGATCGAGGGGATTGAGACCGTAAAGAGCCTCCCATCCGTCGGGCATGCTATCGGCGTCCGTATCGGCAGACTTGGGGTTCGTGCCGCGGCTGTACTCCGTTAGGTTCGAGAGGCCGTCGCCGTCGGCATCCAGGGCGGCATCCCCGGCGTCATTGGGATTCAGGCCGTTGGCCAGTTCCCAGGCATCGGGGATGAGGTCGCCGTCCGTATCGCCGAGGGTCCCGCCCTGCTGGACGGAGTAAGCGCTGAACGCCACGGGTGACCCCAGCAGCCCTGTTGCCGAGGCGGCAACGGAAACCGTCCCGGTGGCGGCTCCCAGCGCCAAAGTATTCATGGCATAGCCACCCCCATCCGTCGCCACCGGCGTCGTCACCGTCAGGGTTGCATCGCCGGAAATCTTCGTAAAGGTCACATCGACACCCGCCACCGGGGTGCCGTTTATATCGAAAACCCTTACCACCAGGGGGTTAGCCAGGGCCGACCCGGCAACCCCCACCTGACTGTCCCCGGACACCTTGTTCAAGGTCATGGCCTGGCCCGCCGCGTAAGCCGAGGTGGAGAAGACCACCGCCTGCACCGGGCTGGAGTCCCTGATCGTGGCGGAAACGGTGTTGGTCCCGGAGATTGCGCCCAGGGTAAGGACCGTCGAGACAAAGCCGTTGGCGTCGCTCGTCGCGGAAGCGGCGGAGAGGGTTCCGCCGCCGCTGACGACGGCAAAGTCAACGACGATCCCCGCACGCGGCCGGCTGTCCGAATCATAGATCCGGGCCGTAAACGCCTGGGGCAGGACCTTGCCCGTTTCACCATTCTGTCCGTCTCCAGATACCTTCTGAATGAAGCTCGGGATGGCCGCATCCTCACCGATCCGGATGTCGTCCAGGGTCCAGCCGGCCCGTCTGCTGTTACAGTTGTTGTTTTCCGACCGGTTGTCGTTCAGGACGAACTTGATCCGGATGTTGGGCAGACCCGCCCAGGAACTCAGATTGATCTTCTCCTCCTTCCAGGTGGACTGGGTCCCGGTAAAGCGGCCGATCTCCTTCCACGTCCCCGACTGACCGTTGTACGTCGAAAGATAGACCATGCCGTAGTCATGCTCCCGGTTGTAATTGTTGCCGCAGTCCGAATACTCTCCATAATTGCCACCTTGATTGATCAGCTCATACAGGTGCCAGAAGGACAACTGGGGATGGACGGATCCCCGCAGATCGATGGTGTTGGAAAGAATCAGCTCCGGCTGGACCTGGTCGCCATAGGCCCCGAGGGGACTATCCACGAAGGCGAGACTCGTGACGCTGTTGCGCACGTTGGAAACGAGGCTCCAGTTGCCGGGGTGCCAGTTGTTGTCAGTTACGGCGCCATCGAGGTTGTCGAAGAAGGGATAAGCGAGGGGCGGCTGCGTCGTTTCGGCGATCCTGACATCGTCGATAAACCAGCCGTCGGACTGGGTATCGCTCGCATCGGCAACGACCCGGAAACGTATATTGACCTGTTTACCCGCATAGTTGGAAAGGTCCACCCTGGCCTCCACCCAGGAAGGGGAGGTGCCGGTGACGAAGTACAGGCGCTTCCAAGTCGCCGAACCTGCTTCCTTGACCTCTATATAGCCGTAATCGGAATTGTCTTCAAAGGCATAACGCTGCCAGAAGGACAGAAGCGGCATGTTTGCCGACCCGAGATCGATGGTCAAATAGAGAGATGAGTCGGCGCTCTTGGCGTAGCTCGCGCTTGGAGAATCCGTCCAGACTACTGAGGGCTGTCCGGTTCTGGTCTTGTCCCCGGGGAGGAGGACGAGGGCCCAGGGAGAGTCGTAGAACCACGGGCTGGGGCCGTTCTCCATGGTATCGTGGAACGGATAGGCCGCCATGACGGCCCCTTCCTCGATCTTCAGGTCATCCATATACCAGCCGTCCTGCTGATTGGCGGCGTCGGAAGTAAGGCGGAACCGGAAGCCGAGGTTGGCGTTGCCCGCATAGGCGGAAAGGTCGATCCGCTCCTGGCTCCAGCCCGTCTCCACCCCCGTATAGGACTTCAGAACCGTCCAGTCCTGGCCGTTGTTCGTCGAAACCTCCAGCTTTACAAAGTCTTTCCCCTCCTCCAGGAGGTATTTGTGCCAAAAGGTCAGGATTGGGTTCGTGGAGCCGTTGAGGTTGAGGAAGGTTGACAGGCTCGTATTGGCATTGGCGGCATAGTTCGTCCCGGGAGAATCCGTCCAGGAATAAATCCCGGAGTACTTCTCCACATCCGTCAGACCCCAGGGCGCTCCAAAGGCCCACTTGGCTGTTCCAGCCTCTCCTCCGTCAGAAAAGGGATAGGAATTGGCTGGAATGACGTAGGTGGCCTGGACCTCGTTACTCCCCATGGAAACGTTTCCGTCGGCGTCGATGACCCACAGGCGGTAGAAATAGGTCCCGGGCTGCACGAGGGCCACTGGGTCCGTGTAGGTTTTGGTGTCCACCTCTGTCGCCGTCATCACCAGGGTGGCGTTGCGGGTCACCCCCGCGGAGGCGGAACGATAAAGCTCATAGCGGTTGAAATCCACGTCCGTGTTGGCTGTCCAGGAGAGGGCCACGCTGTTCATTGACGAAGAGGTGATGGCCAGGTCCACATCCTTCGGGGCGTCTTCCACGACGATGTCATCCAGGGTCCATCCTTCCCGCCTTGTCGTGCAGTCGTTGTTCTCGGACTTGTTGTCGTTCATGACGAAGGCGATGCGGACATTGGGGAGGCCCGCCCAGGTGCTAAGGTCGATTTGCTCCCGTTTCCACGCCGCCTGGCCGCTGAAGCGGCCGATCTCCTTCCAGGTCCCCGCCTGCCCGTTGTAGGTTGAGAGATAAACGATTCCGTAGTCGTGCTCCCGGTTGTAATTGTTGCCGCAATCGGAATACTCTCCGTAGTTGCCGCTTTGATTGGTCGTTTCGTACTTATGCCAGAAGGTCAACTGGGGATGGACGGCCGTCCGCATATCAAGAATATTCGCCAGGACGAGCCGGGAGTTGGTAAAAGCACCGTAAGGTCCGTTGGCGCTGTCCGTGAAGGCCAGACTTCCGGGGCTGGCCCCGGGCCGGCTGTCCGGAACGAGGGACCAGGAAGCGCTGTGCCAGTTAGTCAGGGTGGCAGCGCCGTCCAGGCCGTCTTTAAAGGGATAGGTCAGAGCCGGACTCTGGGTTTCCCCGATACGGATGTCGTCGATATGCCAGCCGTCAGCCTCCGTGGACCCGTCGGCAACAACCCGAAAGCGAAGATCGATCTGTTTGCCCGCATATAGGGAGAGATCTATCCGGGCCTCCGTCCAGGCGACCTGGGTTCCCGTCACAAAATAGATCCGCTGCCATGATGCGCTCCCCGCCTCCCGGATCTCGACATATCCGAAGTCCACGTTCGTATCGAAGGCGTACTTCTGCCAGAATGAGAGGACCGGCATGTTGGCCGATCCAAGATCGATGGAAATTTGAAGGGATGTGTCCGCGTTAGGTGAGTAGGTAGCACCGGGGGAACATGACCAGCTATAGGAGCCGGCGTGTTTGTCCTCCGTCGTCCTGCCCCAGGGGGACGTATAGAACCAGGGGGCCGGTCCAGTCTCGACTCCGTCCGTAAAGGGATAAGGGGCGCTCACGGCCTCTTCCTGGATGGTCAGGTCATCCATGAACCACCCATCCTGCTGGCCCGCTCCATCGGAGGTCAGATGGAACCGGAGGCCGAGGTTCGCCTGTCCCGTATAGGCGGCGAGATTAACCCGTTCCTGACTCCAGGCCGTCTCCGTCCCCGTGAAGGACCGGAGTACGGTCCAGGTCTGGCCACTGTCCATTGACACCTCGAGTTTCACAAAATCCTTGGCCTGCTCCAGGGAATACTTGTGCCAGAAACTCAGGACGGGATTGGTGGAACCGCTCATATTGATGAAGGTCGTGAGGGTCGTATCGGCATTGGCGGTGTAATTGGCCCCCGGGGAATCTGTCCAGACCGTGGATGCCTGACCTGTGTGGGTCTCCCCGGCGGGGAGGGCAACCTGTCCCCAGGGGGAACCCCAGGACCACTTGGCCGATCCCGCCTCCCCATCTTCCGCAAACGGATAGGCGCTTCCGGGAACCGTATAGGTGGCATGTACTTCGTTGCTCCCCGGGGAGACGTTGCCGTCCTCGTCCACCACCCAGATCCGGTAGTAGTAAGATCCGGGCTGAACCATGGCCACGGAATCCTTATAGGCCAGGGTGGTCTTCTGGGCAACGGACGCCACCAGGGTGTTGTTCCTTGTCACCCCTGCCGTTGCGGACCGATAGATCTCGTAACGGTTGAAATCGTTGTCGGCGTTTTCCGTCCAGGAGAGGTCAACCGTGCTCATGGTGCTGGCTGTCAGGGTCAGGATCACATCGAGGGGGGCATTTTCAATGATGACGTCGTCGATCGTCCACCCTGCCAATCGATTATTGCAACTCGCGTAGTTTTCCGATCGCTGGTCATAGAGGACAAACTTTATCCGGACGTTCGGCAGTCCCGCCCAGGCGCTGAGGTCGATCTTTTCCTGCTTCCAGTCCGCCGATC
>ERZ795058.1361-NODE-1361-length-32925-cov-5.436021_pt1 | contig 32925 bp, 30 predicted proteins | sample MGYA00375142_ERZ795058 | MGnify/ENA primary metagenome ERZ795058 (study PRJEB30187, sample SAMN05720210) | activated sludge metagenome | isolation source: anaerobic digester from wastewater treatment plant | place: Japan | collected 2015-04-20 ... | reverse complement strand
AGAGCATTAGCCTTCCAAGCTGAGGGTCGCGGGTTTGAGTCCCGTTTTCCGCTCTTTTTTTTGCCGATGTAGCTCAGCTGGCAGAGTGCGTCCTTGGTAAGGACGAGGTCACGGGTTCAAGTCCCGTCATTGGCTCTGACAAATGTAAAAAATGTTTAAAAACTAATATAATCTCTAACTAACAAAAAAATTAACGTTATGGCTAAAGAAAAATTTGACAGATCGAAACCACACGTTAACGTAGGAACAATTGGCCACGTTGACCATGGTAAAACTACTTTAACTGCTGCTATTACAACAGTATTAGCAAAAAAAGGTCTTTCAGAATTGCGTTCATTCGATTCTATCGACAATGCTCCTGAAGAAAAAGAAAGAGGTATTACAATCAATACTTCTCACGTAGAATACCAAACAGCAAATCGCCACTATGCACACGTTGACTGTCCAGGTCACGCTGACTACGTTAAAAACATGGTAACTGGTGCTGCTCAAATGGACGGTGCTATCATCGTAGTAGCTGCAACCGATGGTCCTATGCCTCAAACTCGCGAGCACATCCTTTTGGCTCGTCAGGTAAACGTTCCTCGTATCGTAGTATTTATGAATAAATGTGATAGTGTTGACGACGAAGAAATGTTGGAACTTGTTGAAATGGAAATGCGTGAATTATTATCATTCTACGATTTTGATGGCGACAATACTCCTATTATCCGTGGTTCTGCTCTTGGTGCACTTAACGGTGTAGCTCAATGGGAAGACAAAGTAATGGAATTGATGGATGCTGTTGATTCATGGATTGAACTTCCTCCACGTGCTATTGACAAACCTTTCCTAATGCCAGTTGAAGACGTATTCTCAATTACTGGACGTGGTACAGTAGCTACAGGTCGTATCGAAACAGGTGTTATCAAAGTAGGAGAAGAAATTCAAATTATTGGTCTTGGTGCAGGTGCAAAAAAATCTGTTGTAACAGGAGTTGAAATGTTCCGCAAATTATTGGATCAAGGTGAAGCTGGAGACAACGTAGGTCTATTGCTTCGTGGTGTAGACAAAGAAGAAATTAAACGTGGTATGGTTATAACTCACCCAGGTAAAGTTACTCCTCATACTTCTTTCAAAGCTTCTGTTTATATCATGAAAAAAGAAGAAGGAGGCCGTCACACTCCATTCCACAACAAATACCGTCCTCAATTCTTCATCCGTACGTTAGACGTTACAGGCGAAATCACATTGCCAGATGGTGTTGAAATGGTTATGCCTGGTGACAACTTAGAAATTACAGTTAACTTAATTTACCCAGTTGCTTGTAGCGTAGGTTTACGTTTTGCAATTCGCGAAGGTGGTAGAACTGTAGGTTCAGGACAGATTACTGAAATTATTGCATAATAATCATCATTTAGTAGTTGCTGTAAAAGGTAACTACTAAATATACACGGGTCTAGCTCAGTTGGTAGAGCACTGGTCTCCAAAACCAGGTGTCGGGAGTTCGAGTCTCTCGACCCGTGCAAATTAAGAAATCTTATGAAGATAACAAATTATATCAAAGAATCTTATAACGAACTCGTTCATAAAGTATCATGGCCAACCACCAAAGAATTGACTAATAGTGCAATTGTTGTATTAATTGCTTCCATTATTATTGCATTAATAGTTTGGGTGATTGACTTTGGCTTTGAAAAATTCATTCAGTTTATCTACAAATTGATAGGCTAATTTACGGAGGAAACAAAATGTCTGAAATGGATAAAAAATGGTATGTATTACGTGCCATTAGCGGTAAAGAAAATAAGGTAAGAGAGTATATTGAGTCAGAAATGAAAAATACAACTCTTAGCCAATATGTATTTCAGGTTTTAATTCCTACTGAAAAAGTGTATCAAATTCGTAACGGAAAAAAAACCATCAAAGAAAGAAGTTATTTGCCTGGTTATGTCCTTGTTGAAGCAACACTGACGGGAGAAGTTGTTCACCAATTGAAAAACTTACCAAACGTTATTGGCTTTTTGGGGGATAAAGCAGGTGATCCTATTCCTTTGCGTCAATCTGAAGTAAATCGTATTTTGGGTACGGTAGATTTGTTGCAACAAAGTGAAGAAGAAATTAATATTCCTTATTATGTTGGTGAAAATGTGAAAGTAATATCTGGACCATTTAACGATTTTTCTGGCGTAATCGAAGAAGTTAACAATGAAAAGAAAAAGCTCAAAGTAATGGTCTTAATTTTTGGTCGTAAAACACCATTAGAATTAAGCTTTATGCAAGTAGAAAAAGAACAATAAGGTTACGCTGTTGTTGCTTTTTCAAATATTTTCTAAATTAAAAAAATGAATTAATATGGCTAAAGAAGTTGCTGGACTTATTAAGTTGCAAGTAAAAGGTGGCGCTGCCAACCCTTCTCCCCCTATTGGACCTGCATTAGGTGCGAAAGGGATTAATATTATGGAGTTTTGCAAACAATTTAATGCCAGGACCCAAGACAAGGCAGGTAAAATATTACCTGTTGTAATTACCTATTATTCAGACAAATCATTTGATTTTATCATCAAAACTCCTCCTGTAGCCATCCAGTTACTTGAGGTGTCGAAGTTAAAAGGTGGCTCAGCAGAGCCTAACCGTAAAAAGCTAGCTGAAATTACTTGGGATCAAGTAAAGGCTATTGCTACTGATAAAATGGAAGATTTGAACTGTTTTACTATTGACTCTGCAATGAGAATGGTAGCAGGTACAGCGAGAAGTATGGGTATAACCATAAAAGGTGAATTCCCTAGTAGTAATTAATCTCTTCAATTAAAAACATGAGTAAACTAACAAAAAATCAAAAGTTGGCTTTGGAAAAGATTGAAGTAGGTAAAAACTACTCTCTTAAAGAAGCTGCTAGCTTGGTAAAAGACGTTACCAACACCAAATTTGATGCATCTGTAGATATAGATGTTCGTTTGGGTGTAGATCCTCGAAAAGCAAATCAAATGGTTAGAGGTGTTGTTTCTCTTCCTCACGGAACAGGAAAAACAGTAAGGGTTCTTGTATTATGTACTCCCGATGCAGAAGCAGAAGCAAAAGAAGCTGGTGCAGAATATGTCGGTCTTGACGAATACATTGAAAAAATTAAAGGTGGGTGGACAGATATTGATGTTATCATCACTATGCCTTCTATCATGGGTAAAATTGGAGCTTTAGGTCGGGTTTTAGGTCCTCGTGGTTTAATGCCAAATCCCAAAAGTGGAACAGTAACCAATGAAGTTGGTAAAGCCGTTAAAGAAATTAAGCAAGGGAAAATAGATTTTAAAGTTGATAAATTTGGTATTGTACACACTTCTGTAGGAAAGGTTTCTTTTACTGCAGATAAACTAGTAGACAATGCAAAAGAATTTATTTCAACGCTTAATAAACTTAAACCTACTGCCGCTAAAGGTGTATATATTAAAAGCATTTATCTTTCAAGTACAATGAGCCCGGGTATTAAAATTGACCCTAAATCAGTGGAATAATTAAACGATTAGAAGAAGTATGAAAAAGGAAGATAAAAGCCAAATTATAGCACAAATTAAATCTACTATTGAAGCATATAATTGTTTCTATGTTACAGATATAGCCGATTTAAACTCGGAAAAAACAAGTAACTTAAGAAAACTATGTTTTAATCAAAACATTAAATTGCTTGTAGTAAAAAATACGTTGTTCAAAAAAGCCCTTGAAGATATGGGAGGAGATTTTTCTCCTTTATTTGGAACTCTCAAAGGGTCTACCTCTATTATGTTTTCAAACAACAGTAATTCTCCTGCTAAACTTATCAAAGAATTTAAAAAAGATAAGAAAAACAATGGAAAACCTGTTTTGAAAGCAGCATATGTTCAAGAATGTTTTTATGTGGGAGAAGACCAACTAGAGTCGTTAATCACACTTAAGTCAAAAGAACAACTTCTTGGAGAAATCGTTGGATTGTTGCAATCTCCTGCCAAAAATGTTATTTCAGCTCTTAAATCAGGAGGAAATACATTACATGGAGTGTTGGAAACATTATCTAACAAATAACAGAATAAAAGAATTTAATTACGAACTTAATTTAAAACATAAGTAACATGGCAGATTTGAAAGTTTTTGCAGAGCAATTAGTTAATTTGACTGTAAAAGAAGTAAACGAGTTAGCTCAAATTTTAAAAGATGAATATGGTATCGAACCAGCTGCAGCTGCAGTAGCAGTAGCAGGTCCAGCAGTAGCCGCAGAAGCAGCTCCAGCAGAGGAAGAAAAAAGTTCATTTGATGTAATTTTAAAATCAGCTGGTGCAAACAAACTAGCGATTGTAAAATTAGTAAAAGAACTTACAGGTTTAGGCTTGAAAGAAGCTAAAGATATCGTAGATGCTGCACCATCTGCAGTGAAAGAAGGTGTAGGTAAAGACGAAGCTGAAGGTTTGAAAAAACAATTGACTGAAGCAGGAGCTGAAGTTGAATTGAAATAGTAATATCCTGGTAATCAGGATATATGGTTTAGAGCCTTTATTAAAATAGGTTCTAAACCTTTTTATGTTTATGTATAAAACATGTTCGATTAACCACTTCGTTGATAGATGTCATACCCTATGAGTAACCAAAGAATAAACTTTTCATCCATTAAAAAATCACTGGATTATCCAGATTTTTTAGAAGTACAATTAAAGTCGTTTAAAGACTTTTTCCAACTTGATACACCTCCTGAAAAAAGAAAAAATGATGGATTATATCGAGTTTTTGCAGAAAACTTTCCCATTACAGATACAAGAAATAATTTTAATTTAGAATTTCTAGATTACTATATTGATCCTCCTCGTTATTCAATACAAGAATGTATGGAAAGAGGTTTAACGTATAGTGTCCCTTTAAAAGCCAAATTAAAATTATATTGTACCGACCCTGACCACGAAGATTTTGATACAGTAATCCAAGATGTTTATCTTGGACCTATTCCATATATGACCGAAAAAGGAACTTTTGTTATCAATGGAGCAGAGCGTGTAGTAGTATCACAGTTACACCGTTCACCTGGTGTATTTTTTGGGCAAAGTTTACACACAAACGGAACAAAATTATATTCAGCACGTATTATCCCATTTAAAGGTTCGTGGATTGAATTTACAACAGATATCAATAACGTAATGTATGCGTATATTGACAGAAAAAAGAAACTTCCTGTAACAACATTGCTACGTGCCATTGGTTTTGAAAGCGACAAAGATATACTAGAAATTTTTAATCTTGCAGAAGAAATTAAAGCAACTAAAACCAACCTTAAAAAAGCTGTTGGGAGAAAACTAGCTGCAAGAGTATTAAAAACATGGATTGAAGATTTTGTAGACGAAGATACGGGCGAGGTTGTTTCTATTGAAAGAAACGAAGTTATCATTGATCGTGAAACAATACTAGACAACGACCATGTAAACGAGATATTAGAAGCCAATGTACAAACAGTACTTTTGCATAGAGAGGACTTAAGCAGTTCAGACTATAGTATTATATACAACACATTACAAAAGGATCCAAGCAACTCTAACAAAGAGGCTATTTTATATATTTACAGACAACTTCGTAACGCCGAACCACCAGATGATGCAAGTGCTAGAGAAGTTATTTATAATCTGTTTTTTTCGGAAAAAAGATATGATTTAGGGGATGTTGGTCGTTTTAGAATTAACAAGAAATTAGATTTAGATATCTCTCCTGAAATTAAAGTATTAACAAAAGAAGATATTATTGCCATTATCCGTTATCTCATTGAATTAATAAATTCTAAAGCTGACGTAGATGACATTGACCATTTAAGTAATCGTCGTGTACGTACGGTTGGTGAACAATTATGCAATCAATTCAGTGTAGGACTTGCACGTATGGCACGTACTATTCGTGAGCGGATGAATGTACGCGACAATGAAGTATTTACGCCAATTGATTTAATCAATGCGAAAGCAATTTCATCTGTAATCAATTCATTTTTTGGCACCAATGCATTGTCTCAATTTATGGATCAAACGAATCCGCTTGCAGAAATGACACATAAACGTCGTATGTCTGCACTTGGACCAGGAGGACTTTCACGAGAAAGAGCTGGTTTTGAGGTGCGTGACGTTCACTATACGCATTATGGACGTTTGTGTCCAATCGAAACGCCAGAAGGTCCAAATATTGGATTGATCTCTTCTCTTTGTGTATATGCTAAAATCAATGATTTAGGTTTTATAGAAACGCCATACCGTAAAGTTGACGACAAAAAAGTAAATTTAAACAAAGAGGATATTATTTATCTTTCTGCGGAAGAAGAAGAAAATATTATTATCGCACAGGGTAATGCTCCACTTGATGATAATGGAAACTTCACACGTACACGTGTTAAAGCTCGTCAGGATAGTGATTTCCCAATTGTTGCTCCAGAAGAAGTCCAATTAATGGATGTATCTCCTACTCAAATAGCATCAATTGCAGCTTCACTTATTCCATTTTTGGAACATGATGATGCAAACCGTGCGTTAATGGGGTCAAACATGATGCGTCAAGCAGTTCCATTGCTACGTTGTGAAGCTCCTATTGTAGGAACAGGATTGGAAGGTCAAATTATAAAAGATTCAAGAACTCAAATTACGGCAGAAAGAGATGGTGTAATTGAGTATGTAGATGCTACAACTATAAAAGTACGTTACAATTACTCAGAAGAAGAATTATTCGTTCAATTTGAAAGTTCTGTAAAAGAATACACATTACCAAAATTTCAAAAGACAAACCAAAGTACTACAATTGATCTTAGACCGATTGTTCATAAAGGAGAAAAAGTAGTTGCTGGACAGATATTAACAGAAGGATATTCAACTCAACAAGGTGAATTAGCAATAGGGAAAAACTTAAAAGTGGCATTTATGCCTTGGAAAGGATATAACTTTGAAGATGCAATTGTTATTAACGAACGTATTGTACGCGAAGATGTATTTACTTCTATTCACGTGGATGAGTACTCTTTAGAAGTAAGAGAAACAAAACGAGGATTAGAAGAGCTCACTGCAGATATTCCCAACGTAAGCGAAGATGCTACAAAAAATTTAGATGAAAATGGTATTGTTCGTATTGGAGCTTTAATTGAACCTGGAGATATTTTAATTGGTAAAATTACTCCTAAAGGAGAATCTGACCCATCCCCGGAAGAAAAATTACTTCGTGCTATTTTTGGAGACAAAGCTGGAGATGTTAAAGATGCTTCTTTAAAGGCTCATCCATCATTAAGGGGTGTTGTTATTGAGAAAAGATTATTTTCAAAAGCACAAAAAGCAAAAAAATCCAAATCAGCAGATAAAGCCATTATGGACAAAATTGAAGCTGAATTTGAAGAAAAAGCACATGCATTGAAATTAAAATTAGTTGAAAAACTTTTAGTATTAACAAATGGGAAAACCTCTCAGGGGGTAAAAGACTTTTTGGGAGCTGAAGTAATTTCTAAAGGTAGTAAATTTACTCAAAAACAATTGTTAGATGTAGACTACTCTACTGTACAAATAAGCAAATGGACAAGTGATAGTGCAAAAAATGAACAAATCAAAACACTTATCATGAACTATTTGAAAAAATACAAAGAGTATGATGCCCAATTGAAGAGAGAAAAATATAATATTACAATTGGGGATGAACTACCTGCAGGTATTATTCAATTAGCCAAAGTATATATAGCGAAAAAACGTAAAGTACGGGTTGGTGATAAAATGGCAGGAAGACATGGTAATAAAGGTATCGTGTCTCGTATTGTACGTCAAGAAGATATGCCATTTCTTGAAGATGGAAGCCCTGTGGATATAGTACTGAACCCTTTGGGTGTGCCTTCGCGTATGAACTTAGGTCAAATTTTTGAAACCGTATTGGGATGGGCTGGAAAAGAATTAAATGTAAAATTTTCTACGCCAATTTTTGATGGTGCTACATTGGAAGATTTAGACGAATGGACTACAAAAGCAAACATTCCTCGTTATGGTAGGACATATTTATACGATGGTGGAACAGGTGAAAAATTTGACCAACCAGCGACTGTAGGTGTTATCTACATGCTTAAATTAGGACATATGGTCGAAGATAAAATGCATGCTCGTTCAATTGGACCATACTCACTTATTACACAACAACCACTTGGAGGAAAAGCTCAATTTGGAGGTCAACGTTTTGGTGAAATGGAGGTTTGGGCTCTCGAGGCTTTTGGTGCTGCTCATATTTTGCAAGAAATATTGACTGTAAAATCAGATGATGTAATGGGACGTGCAAAAACCTACGAAGCTATTGTAAAAGGAGATCCTATGCCCGCACCTGGCATACCAGAATCTCTCAACGTATTACTACACGAACTTCGTGGTTTGGGACTTAGCATTAATTTAGAATAAAATAAGTGGTTTCAAGATATGGGAACATTCCCATATCTTGACATCTTTTTTAAATAAAAAATATATGGCATTTAGAAAAGAAAATAAAGCAAAAAGCAGTTTTAGCAAAATATCAATAGGGTTAGCGTCTCCCGAAGAAATTTTAGAACACTCTAGTGGAGAGGTTCTAAAGCCTGAAACTATTAACTATCGTACTTATAAACCGGAACGTGATGGATTGTTCTGTGAACGCATTTTTGGTCCTGTAAAAGATTATGAATGTCATTGTGGAAAATACAAACGTATTCGTTACAAAGGGATTGTATGTGATAGATGTGGAGTGGAAGTTACTGATAAAAAAGTACGTAGAGAACGTATGGGTCATATTCAATTAGTAGTACCCGTAGCACATATTTGGTATTTCCGTTCCTTACCCAATAAGATAGGTTACTTACTTGGTATATCTACTAAAAAATTAGATTCAATTATTTATTATGAAAGATATGTTGTTATCCAAGCAGGAACACAATCTGATTTGGAAGTAGGAGATTTACTTACTGAAGATGAATATTTAAATATCATGGATGCCTTACCAAGAGAAAATTATCTTTTGGAAGATACAGACCCTAATAAGTTTATAGCAAAAATGGGTGCTGAAGCTATTTATGATATGTTATCTCGTTTGGATTTAGACAAAATTTCTTACGAGTTACGCGACAAAGCTAGCAACGACACTTCTCAACAACGCAAAACAGAAGCATTGAAACGCTTACAAGTAGTAGAAGCTTTTCGTGCGTCAAAGCAACGCAACAAACCAGAATGGATGGTCGTAAAAGTAGTGCCAGTTATTCCACCAGAATTGCGTCCGCTTGTGCCTCTTGATGGAGGACGTTTTGCAACTTCGGACTTAAATGATTTGTATCGTCGTGTTATTATTCGTAACAATCGTTTGAAAAAGTTAATTGAAATCAAAGCTCCAGATGTAATTCTACGTAATGAAAAACGTATGTTGCAAGAGGCTGTTGACTCATTATTTGACAATACCAGAAAATCTACTGCTGTAAAAGCAGATGCAAACAGACCATTAAAATCTTTGTCAGATAGCTTAAAGGGAAAACAAGGACGTTTCCGTCAAAACTTATTAGGTAAGCGTGTTGACTATTCTGCACGTTCGGTAATTGTTGTTGGTCCTGAATTAAAAATGCACGAATGTGGTTTGCCCAAAGATATGGCAGCAGAACTTTACAAACCATTTGTAATTAGAAAACTAATTGAACGTGGCATTGTTAAGACGGTAAAATCTGCAAAAAAGATTGTGGATAGAAAAGACCCTGTAGTGTGGGATATATTAGAGCACGTGATGAAAGGACATCCTGTGCTACTAAACCGTGCTCCAACTCTTCACCGACTTGGTATTCAAGCTTTTCAGCCTAAAATGATTGAAGGAAAAGCTATTCAACTTCACCCTCTTTCATGTACAGCATTTAATGCTGACTTTGACGGAGACCAAATGGCCGTACATTTACCATTAGGGAATGAAGCTGTGCTAGAGGCTCAAATTTTAATGCTTGCTTCTCATAATATTTTGAACCCTGCAAATGGAGCTCCCATTACAGTACCTTCTCAAGACATGGTACTTGGACTATATTACATGACAAAAGGCAGAAGTGGTGCATTAGGTGAAGGGCTTAAGTTTTATTCTCCTAAAGAAGTTATTATTGCCTACAACGAACGTAAAGTATCGTTACATGCAAACATATCTGTAAAAACACAGGATGTGGAAAATGGAGTAATCGTTACCAAAATGATAGAAACTACTGTAGGACGTGTGATATTAAATGAATATGTTCCTAAAAAAGTGGGTTATATCAACGAAATTTTATCAAAAAAATCACTTCGTGATATTATTGGCAAAATTATCAATGTGTGTGGTATTGCAGATACAGCGAACTTTTTGGATGATATAAAAAGCCTAGGTTACCAAATGGCATTCAAAGGCTGTCTGTCATTTAACTTAGATAACATCATTATTCCAAAAGAAAAAGAAGAATTAGTTCAACAAGGATATGCTGAAGTAGAAGAAATTTTGGCTAACTATAATATGGGTTTCATTACTTACAATGAACGCTATAACCAAATCATTGATACGTGGACACATATCAACTCTAAGTTGTCAAATATTTTAATGAAACAGCTTTCGACAGACAATCAAGGGTTTAACTCAGTATACATGATGTTAGATTCTGGTGCTCGTGGATCGAAAGAACAGATTAGGCAGTTATCTGGTATGCGTGGTCTGATGGCAAAACCACAAAAATCAGGAGCTGAAGGGGGTCAAATTATTGAAAACCCAATTTTATCAAACTTTAAAGAAGGCTTATCAGTACTGGAATACTTTATCTCTACGCACGGTGCACGTAAGGGTCTAGCAGATACGGCGTTAAAAACAGCAGATGCTGGATATTTAACTAGACGTTTGGTTGACGTATCGCAAGATGTAATTATTCAAGAAGAAGACTGTGGTACTTTGCGTGGGTTAGTTGCTGTGGAATTAAAAAACAATGAAGAAGTCGTTGCATCTTTATACGAAAGAATATTAGGTCGCGTTTCTGTTCATGACATACAACATCCACTTACAGGCAAACACATTGTATCAGCAGGAGAAGAAATTACTGAAAATGCAGCTAAGATAATTCAAGATTCGCCTATTGAACGAGTAGAGATTCGTTCGGTATTAACCTGTGAGTCGAAAAAAGGAGTTTGTGCTAAGTGTTATGGTCGCAATTTATCGACAAACAGAATGGTTCAAAAAGGAGAAGCAGTAGGTGTAATTGCAGCTCAATCAATTGGAGAACCAGGAACACAGCTTACACTTCGAACTTTCCATGTTGGGGGTATTGCCTCAAACGTTGCTACTGAATCTAAAATAATTTCAAGATACAATGGTATTTTGGAAATTGAAGAGTTACGTACAGTGAGTATTACTGAAGAAGGTAAGACCCACCAAATTGTAGTAAGTCGTTTGGCAGAATTCAAAATCATTGAGCCTACTACAAAGGTTGTTCTTACAACACAAAATATCCCATATGGAGCCAAATTGTATTTCCAATCAGGAGTAACCGTTGAAAAAGGGGCTGTAATTTGCGAATGGGATCCTTTTAATGCTGTTGTTATATCTGAGGTTGCTGGTAAAATGACGTTCGAAAGTATGGTTGAAAATATTACATTCAAAACCGAATCTGATGAGCAAACTGGCTTGAAAGAACGCATCATAATTGAATCGAAAGATAAAAGCAAGGTTCCTGCGGCACATATACTTGATGAAAAAGGGGAAATTTTACGAACATATGCACTTCCTGTTGGTGCACACATTGCGATTACAGAAGGTTCTAAAATAAAAATTGGACAGATTTTACTTAAGATGCCACGGGCAGTAGGCAAATCTGGAGATATCACAGGTGGTTTGCCACGTGTAACAGAATTGTTTGAAGCACGTAATCCATCTAATCCAGCTATTGTCTCGGAAATTGATGGTGAAATTACATTTGGGAAAATTAAGAGAGGTCAGCGCGAAATTGTAGTTACATCAAAATCTGGAGAAGTAAAAAAATACTTAGTTCCTCTGTCAAAACAAATTTTAGTTCAAGAAAATGATTTTGTAAGAGCTGGTAATCCATTATCAGATGGAGCTATTACTCCTTCTGACATATTAGCAATTAAAGGACCTACGGCTGTACAAGAGTATATTGTAAACGAAGTTCAGGATGTATATCGCCTACAAGGAGTTAAAATTAACGATAAACACTTTGAAGTAATCGTGCGTCAAATGATGCGTAAAGTGGAAATAGAAGATCCAGGTGATACACGTTTCTTAGAAAAACAAACTGTTGACAAACAAGAGTTTATGGAAGAAAACGACCGTATATGGGGTAAAAAAGTAGTAGTAAACCCAGGTGATTCTGAGGTATTAATGGCAGGGCAAATTATTGCACCACGTAAATTACGCGATGAAAACAGTATGTTGAAACGTAAAGATTTAAGAACAGTTGAGGTGCGTGATGCTATGAGTGCAACGTCAAGTGCTATATTACAAGGTATTACTAGGGCTTCGTTACAAACTACAAGCTTTATGTCAGCAGCCTCGTTCCAAGAAACTACTAAAGTATTAAATGATGCTGCTATAAACGGTAAAGTGGACAAGCTAGAAGGATTAAAAGAAAACGTGATTTGTGGTCATTTAATCCCTGCTGGAACAGGACAACCAGAACTCGAAAAAATTGTAGTAGCTTCGCGTGATGAATATGAAAAAATTATGCAAGCTAAACGCAGTGTAACAGATGTGAATCTAAAAGAAGCAGAAGAAGTTTCTTTCTAACAATCATATCTCCTTCATATAAAAAAGCATCCTATTTTGTTATAGGATGCTTTTTTATTGATATTCTTTTATGTGTTATAGAATCTATGGGAATAATCAAAAATAACAAGACCTTATGAATCAAAAACAATACCAAGATTAAACTTGATATATCAATCATTTACCTATACGTGTTTTATATTCTTCAAATTTATTTTCAACAAATTCTACATAGTTAGCTGTTTCGTCTCCTCTGAGATAGCCATGTTTACATACTTCATCGGTATAGTATTCTGGGTTGGACTTTAACCTTACATAAATCTCTACATTATCGTGCCAGATATTGGGATCTTTGCCATATTTAAGAGCTAATGCCCGAGCATCAAATAAATGACCAGGTCCAGAATTATATGCAGCTAATACAAACTTTATTCTTTCTTCTTTAACAGGAATTTGTTGGAAGATTCCCTGTAAATGTTGTAAATACTTAACTCCCGCTTTTATACTTTGCTCTGGACTATGTAAATCATGTTCACTAAAACCCATTGTACGTGCAGTTGATGGCATCAGTTGCATAATACCAGCAGCACCCGCCCAAGATACAATGGTAGGATCGAATTTTGACTCCTTGTATGCAATAGCAGCAATTAAACGCCAGTCCCAAGAAACAATGGATGCATATTTCTTAAAATAATCATCAAAGGCAGAAAGTTGATGTAGTTTTTTTTGTTCAAATCCTTCAGACTCAAAATATTTGGTACGTTGAAAATACTTATTATAAATACTCGACAACTTCATATTTTTAGCATTTTTAGCATTCCACTTGTTGATATATGCTAACAATTCAGGATTATCATTTCTCACAGCCCAAGCATAACGTTGTGGAAAACTGATAGATAAAGAATAATCAATTGAAGAAAAATATGTTTTATTCAATCTAGCAATATCAGCATCGGCAATTGTCATTGGAATAAGCTGTTGTGCTGTTTGTACGATAAGGGCATCTACAGATACAGAATCATTAACTGCTACAATGTGTATACCTCCCCCTATTTCATTATTCAAATCGACAATTCTATCATGATAGATTGATGATTCAGGCACATATACTTCTTTTCCAGCTAATTGTAGTACATCAGTAAGTATGCTATCTGATTGTAATTGTATAACAACCTGAGATGTTACATATTCTCTATCCGTAAAGCTTACACGTTGTTGATACTCCAATGTTCGTGGAACACGATAAGCAATTAAATCGCCCTCTCCATTTTCCAAGAGTTCTATCATGTTGGCAATATTTTTAGCAACAATCATCTCCATTTCTACACCCAATTCTTTACTTAATTGTTGTGCAAACTCATATTCGTACCCCATTACATTTTCCTTATAGTTAAAATACGATAGAGGACCATATAACGTAATAACACGAATCTTTCCACGTTGCAAAATACCCTCTAAATCTGGAATATCTTCTTGATTTCCCTGGTTTTCTCCACTAATACAGGATACGCAAATTATGGAAAGAAAAATAAATAGCAATAAATAGATACATTTTTTCATTCATCTTTATTTTATAAACATTTAAACCAATTGTATGTGTTTATCTTGGATGATAGGTTCTCCAATGAGTTTTAGATATACTTGAATTGTTGCCACGACATCTTTCTGACAATAGATTGCTATTCTATTTATATCTCCATGTTCGTAATACACAGTTGCTACCTCGCTTCCATCAATATCGTCTTTGGGAGTGGGAATATTAAAAATTGCTGTTAAAAGTTTTAATGAGGTATAATTCTTATAATCTCCAAAACGCCATAGTTCTAAGGTATCAAGAAACTTAACCTCCCACGGTTTTTTTCCAGCCACTTGCAATACATCAGGCAATGGTAAGCCATTAATTAACATTCGTCGAGCAATATATGGCACATCAAACTCTTTGATATTATGACCACATAATTGATATTCAGCCGATTGCATAAATTTTAATAACATTCCTGAGAATTCGGTTAAGAGCGTTTTCTCATCATGCCCAAAAAATGACTTAATACGACAATGTTTTTCGCCATCTTTTAGGTAAATGATTCCGACAGAAATGCAAACAATTTTTCCAAATTCAGCATATATACCAGCTTCTTTTCTATACAAATCATCAATAGAGCTATCATCATCATACCTATCAGGCATTCTACGTTTTAGGGTATCAAGTTTATCCATCCACAAATGAGCTAAGGACTCAGGCATCTTTTTTATAGTTGCCTCTTGGGGAACAGTTTCTATATCCAAAAATAATATCTTTTCAAGTGTTGTTTGTTGCATATCATTTATCTTAATTTGTTGTCTATATAATGTTGTAAAATACTGATAGCTACTTTATTGTGTCCTCCCTCTGGAATAATTAAATCTGCATATCGTTTAGTTGGTTCAATAAATTGTAAATGCATTGGTTTTAATACTTTTTGATAACGTTCTATTACAGAATTAACCGAACGTCCTCTTTCTATAATATCTCTATTAATAACCCTAATTAACCTATCGTCGGAATCTGCGTCAACAAATACTTTTAAATCCATTAGTTTTCGTAATTCTTTATCGGTAAAAATCAGAATTCCTTCCACAACAATAATCTTTGCGGGTTTTATAAGTACTGTTTCTTCAGCACGAGAGCAAGTAATATATGAATAGATAGGTTGCTGAACAGAATTTCCTTTTTTCAATTCCTTGATATGGGAAATTAACAAATCAAATTCGATAGAATCTGGATGATCAAAATTTATTTCGATGCGTTTATCCATTGGCAAATGACTACTATCCTTATAATAAGAATCTTGTGGTAAAAAAGCAATGTCGCCATCAGGCAATTGACTCAATATTTCCTTTGCTACAGTACTTTTTCCAGAACCAGTTCCGCCAGCAATTCCTATAATTATCATATTTTCAGTATATTAAATTAAGAATGCACTAAGGTAGAAAAATATTTTTAAGAAAGATAAAAAAAGATGCAAAAAAAACTATTTTTTATTTATCTTTGCACCGATTTAATTAACAATAATAAATTTACTTAATCTAGAAAAAAGATGTCAGTTAACAAAGTAATTTTGGTCGGAAATGTGGGCAAAGACCCTGAAGTACGTTATTTAGAGAACAATGTTGCAGTAGCTAAATTTTCATTAGCAACAACAGAAAAAGGGTATAAGATGAATAATGGCACCGTTGTGCCTGATAGAACAGAGTGGCATAATATTGTTATGTGGAGAGGATTAGCTGAAATTGCTGAAAAATTTGTAAAAAAAGGCTCTCAATTATACATTGAAGGAAAAATTCAAAGTAGAACATGGGATGATAAGAATGGTGTAAAACATTATGCAACAGAAATTTTGTGCGAAAATATGCAAATGTTAAGCAAAAAATCAGAAGCAGAAAGTGGAAATGCTCCTTTAAACGACAAATCTGTAAGCACCAAAGCAGAGGAAACTCCTTTTGGCAATAGCGACAACATCGCAGATGACGATTTGCCATTTTAATTCAGTCATTCACTAGCCTAAAAAAAAAGACAGAGCAATTATTTGTTCTGTCTTTTTTTATCAACTCTTTTTGAGATAATTTTATAATGAACTATTGTTCAATCGTTGAGCCATACTTTCAGCCAATTTTACGCATTCCACGTATTTATCGTGCTTTAATGCAAATTTTTGTTCTACTCCACCTTCGTATACTACCTCAAAACCAACTTGTTCGGCAAATGCAGCGAGCTTCTTATTGGCAACACCTGCCCACGAAAACGACCCAAAATAAGCAAAATATCTGTTTTTAATATCTCTATTTTTAATTTTACTCAACATTGATTCCACCAAAGGGAATAGTTCGTTTGAGTATGTAGGACTACCAATAATCAAGCCTTGATACCTAAAAATATCTGCAATAATATACGAGGGCGTTGATTTTGAGACATTATGCATTACCACATTCTCAATACCATTGGCAACTAAAGTATCAGCAATAACTTCAGCCATTTGCTCTGTATTTCCATACATACTTCCATACATCACCACCACTCCTTTTTTTCCTTGATACAAACTTAAATCATTATAAATAGATATCGTTTTTTGTAGATATTTTTGCCAAACAGGACCATGTGTACTACATATAGTTTGAATATCTAAGTTACTTAGTTTAGCTAATGCACGTTGCACTGGATAACCATATTTACCAACAATATTGGAGTAATATCGCTCCATTTCTGGCCAAAATTTATCCACATTAATTTGCGAATCAAGCACCCCTCCGTCCAACGCACCAAAACATCCAAAAGCATCTCCAGAAAACAATACTTTGTTCGTTTCATCAAACGTCATCATGGTTTCTACCCAATGCACCATGGGTGTAAGGTAAAAACGCAAAACAGTTTTTCCCAATGTTAAGGTATCTGCTTCTTTTATTTCGTACAAATTATCTTTAATATTAAAAAAGCCATCTAACATGCCAAATGTTTTGGCATTCCCTACAATTTGAATGGAAGGATATTTTCTCTTAATCGTTGCAATAGAAGCAGAATGATCTGGCTCCATGTGATTAATAATGAGGTAGTCAATGGGTTTTTCGCCCAAAATACCCTCTATTTTTGACAGGAATAAATCAGAATAACAAGCATCCACCGTATCTACTAACGCAACCTTTTCGTCTACAATTAGGTATGAATTATATGATACGCCTGCGGGAATCTCCCATAAACTTTCGAATAAATGCTTTGTTCTGTCGTTTACACCAACATAATAAATATTGTTTGTAATTTGTTTAGTAGTATGCATAACAAAATTTTTATATGTATATTAAAGTGCAAAGATAAAAAAAATATGCTACACAACTACTTGATAAAATTGAAGATAGCCACGATATAACATTTTTTATATGACATTCTGATATTTAAGAGTGTTTAACCCTTGTGTATTGTAAAAGAGATGTATTTTATATATCTTTGTAAGTTAGTTCTTATCTCTTGATAAGATTCTATTTTTTTACAGTAAATAAATTAACAAAGATAGGTTTCGAGATCATCTTATAACAACAAAAATAGTTCGATGCAATTTTCGCAAATTATTGGACAAGACATAATTAAACAACAACTTATTACGAGTGTACGTGAAGGGAGAATACCTCATGCACAATTATTTTTGGGGCAAGAAGGAGTTGGGAAGCTAGCATTAGCTATTGCATATGCCCAATATGTGTCTTGTTTAAATAAGGGAGAACACGATTCTTGTGGCACATGTTCATCATGCATAAAGTATGAAAAACTCATTCATCCTGATTTACACATGGTATTCCCTTTTGCAAAAGATGGTAAAACAAAAGAAATTTGCGATGATTTACTCCCCGAATGGAGAGAATTTGTAACGAAAAATGTTTATTTTAGCCTAGAACAGTGGATGGATAATATTGGAGCAGGAAATAAACAAGCTACTATTTATGCAAACGAAAGTAATGAAATACTACGTAAGCTCCAATTAACCACATACGAGTCTGCATATAAAATAATGATTATTTGGTTGCCAGAAAAAATGAACATTACGTGTGCTAATAAATTACTAAAAATACTCGAAGAACCTCCGACAAAAACATTATTTATTTTGGTAAGTGAACAAGTAGAAAAAATTATTTCTACCATTATATCTCGTACGCAGATGATTAAAATACCGTTGATTGAGACACATACAATGAGTTCGTACTTACAGGCAAAGCACTCTATTTCGAAAGAAAATTCTATCAATATTGCTCGAATTGCAAATGGCAATTATATTAAAGCCCTTTCGATCATCAAAGCAACGGAAGAATCGCAACTTAACTTTACTCGCTATCAAGAAATAATGCGCTATGCTTATAAAAATGATGTGCTAGCAACAAAAAAATGGGCAGAAGAAATGACATCGTCCTCTATGGGTAGGGAAAAACAAAAAAGTTTTCTCGATTATGCTCAACACATTACGCGCGAATGTTTTATTAAAAATATAGAAATAAACGAACTAAATTATTTAATTGATTATGAAGAAAATTTTTCTTCTGGTTTTGCACGATTTGTAAACGAAAAAAATATTCAAGCATTGATGGATTTTTTTGCAGATGCAGCAACCGATATTGAGCAAAACGTACAAGGGAAATTTGTATTTTTTGATTTGGGATTAAAATTAATGACTCAAATCAAACAGAACTAAATAAACAAACTTATGGAATATGAATTAGCGAAATCAACCTGTGGCATTAAAGTGTGCGGGTGCAAAAAAAACTCTCTGCAAATGCTGAGTGTTTACGACTGGCTTTCGGATATACCCGAAACACAGATAAATTGTAATTTTGTAGAAGTACAATTCAAAAACACGAGAAAAGGATATTATCTTAATTCGACCAATATAAAACTAGAAAAAGGAGATATTGTTGCTGTAGAATCAACCCCTGGACACGACATAGGAACAGTAACCCTAGTTGGCTTGTTAGTAGACAGACAAATGCGAAAGAATGGCATTGACCCTAAAACCATTGAAGTAAGACGGGTTTATCGTAAGGCAAAGCAAACTGATTTGGAAAAGTGGGAAGAATCTAAGGCAAAAGAACACGATGCCATGTTAAAATCTCGTCAAATTGCACAAGATCTTAAACTAGATATGAAAATTGGCGATGTGGAATATCAAGGAGATGGGAACAAAGCAATATTTTATTATATTGCAGAACAACGCGTTGATTTTCGTCAACTTATCAAGGTATTGGCTGAAACATTTCAAGTGCGTATCGAAATGAAACAAATTGGAGCTCGTCAAGAAGCAGGACGTATTGGAGGTACAGGTCCGTGCGGTAGAGAGCTGTGTTGTTCTACTTTTTTAAATAGTTTTTCATCCGTTGGCACACACGCTGCACGTGTACAAGATTTATCATTAAATCCACAAAAATTGGCAGGACAATGTGCTAAACTAAAATGTTGCTTAAATTACGAACTTTCTACCTATACAGAAGCTTTAAAAGAATTCCCTTCAAGGGACATTCAACTAGAAGGAGAAGATTGCACCTATTATTTCTTTAAATTAGATATTTTTGAAAAAAAGATGGCATATTCTCAAGCTCCAAATTTTCCAAAAAATGTAGTTGAATTATCTCTGGATAAAGTAAAGGAAATAATTGCTCTAAATAAAAAAGGAGTACGTCCTGCTATTCAAGGCAATATCAAAGAAACAAAGAAAGAGGAAGAAGAAACTAAAAGTTTTGCAACTGACTTAGAAGAAGGAAGTTTAACCCGTTTTGATAACAAAAAATCAAAAAAACGAAATAATAAACGTAGAAAACATAAAAATGCATCTACCAATGAAACAAATACTTCATCACAGCAATAATCTGCTAATTGCCTTATCGGTGGGGCTGCTTTTTTCTTTACAAAGTTGTGGGGAAAAATCAGTGTATAATGAGTACAATAAAATAGCTACTGTTGGATGGGATTTTGGCACCCCTGCTCGCTTTGAAACTGAAATCAACGATACACTGTCAGCATATGACATTACGATTCAAGTACGTAATAACACAGATTATGCGTATCAAAACTTTTGGATTTTTGTCGAATCAACTAGCCCTTCTGGTATTGTAGCAAAAGATACATTGGAATTTTTATTGGCAGACAATACGGGAAAATGGTTGGGAAAAGGCATAAGCTCTACGAAAGAAATATCTGGCTTATATTTGGAAAATATTAAATTCCCAGAGCTTGGCACCTATTCTTTTTCTCTTTACCAAGGAATGAGAAGTGCATCACTAAAAGGAATAGAAAGCGTAGGATTACGCATAGTAAAACGTCAATAATATGGGAAAAAATAAGTTGAAAAAATTTGAGGACATGGACTCTTACCCACATGTGTTTCAGTTCCCTTTCAGCAAGATTCAAGAACAAGGATTTCACTTAAAAAATCATTGGCATACGAATTTCTTTCAGAATAATCATCCAATTGTACTTGAATTGGGATGTGGCAAAGGCGAATATACGGTAGAATTGGCTAAATTATTTCCTGAAAAAAACTTTATTGGCATTGACATTAAAGGAGCACGTATGTGGACGGGAGCAAAAGCTTCGCTTGAACAAAAGATGAACAATGTTGCTTTTATTCGTACAAATATTGAATTGATTACACATTTTTTTGGCACAAACGAAGTGTCAGAGATATGGATAACCTTTCCCGACCCGCAAATGAAAAAAGCGAGCAAGCGATTAACATCTACCCGCTTTATGGCACTGTATAACGAGATTCTACAGCCAAACGGGCTGATTCACCTAAAAACAGACAGTCCATTCCTGTATACCTATACACAATTAATGATTGAAAAAAATGCATTAGACATTCATTTTCAGACTGACGATTTGTATCATTCTAATTGGGTTAACGAAATCCTTTCCATCCAAACTTTTTACGAAAAACAATGGATAGAGAGAGGATTGAGTATCAAATATATCCAATTTAAAATAAATAAAAATACCCCCTTACTAGAACCCGAAGAAGAGATAGAACACGACTCTTACAGGAGTTTTAATAGAAGCAAACGAAGTATGTAATCTACTAATTAAACAGATAAAACCATGGCTATATATCCACAACTCATCATTGATGCACTTAGAAAAGTGCGTTATCCTGGTAATAATAAAGATATTGTTACGAATGAAATGCTTGAAGATGATATTCGTATTGAAGGAAATAAAGTGTCATTTTCTCTGATACTGAAAGCGAATGATCCGTTTGCAAAATCATTAGTAAAAGCGGCAGAACAAGCTATATTAACCTATGTAGGCGAAGAAATTGATATCAAAGGGAATATTAGTATCAAAGCACTACCTGCTCCTAACCCGATGTTAAATCCAAGAAGTTTAACCCATATTAAACACAAAATTGCCATCTCTTCAGCCAAAGGAGGTGTTGGAAAATCAACTGTTTCATCAAACTTAGCAGTAGCATTGGCTAATAAAGGATACAAAGTAGGATTGCTTGATGCAGATATCTATGGACCGTCCATTCCAAAAATGTTTGACATTGAAGAAGAAAGACCAACTGTAGAAGTTATTGATGGTAAAGATTGGATTGTCCCCGTAGAAAAAATGGGTATTAAAATCCTCTCTATTGCCTTTTTTATAGAAAAAGATAATGCCATTATATGGCGTGGAGCAATGGCGAGCAATGCCCTGAAACAACTTATAAATGACACCCTTTGGGGTGATTTAGATTTTTTCTTAATCGATTTACCACCAGGAACAGGCGATGTACACCTTACGCTTTTGCAAACCATCGATTTAAACGGAGCCATTATCGTAAGTACTCCTCAACAAGTAGCCCTTTTGGATACAGTGAAAGGCATAAACATGTTTTTAAATGAAAAAATAAATATTCCCATAGTAGGTTTAATAGAAAATATGTCATGGTTTACACCAGCAGAACTGCCAAATAACAAATATTATATTTTTGGAAAAGAAGGGATGAAAAATCTTGCTGAAAACATGAAATTACCTTTTCTTGGACAAATACCTATTGTTCAGAGCATTTGCGAATCAGGAGATAGTGGTTCTCCTATTATTATTAACGAAAATAGTATTGTTGGCACAAGTTTTGATACAATTACAGAAAACATCTTACGTAATCTCAAAAAATAGAGGTAATTAAAACAGAAATATTTCATTATCCATACTTTACAACTATATTTGCAGAAAAATTAACCATATGACAGATACACAACAATTAGTACACAGCATAATTGCCGGAATACAAGAAAAAAAAGGCTCAAAAATCGTAGTAGCTGACCTCTCAAAACTAAGTAACAGCATTTGTTCCTATTTTATCATTTGCGAAGGGGGATCAAATACCCAAGTTGATGCCATTGCAAGTTCACTTAAAGACTACGTAAAAAAAGAAACAAAAGAACGACCATTGGGCATGGAAGGTTTAGAAAATTGCGAATGGGTGGTAATGGATTATGGTGACGTAATGGTACATATTATGCAACGCGAACCGCGTAAATTTTATGATTTAGAGAATTTATGGCAAGATGCTAAACTAACAGAAATTGCTGATATATAAAAAAATCAATATTGATTAAGATTATTTGGAAAAAACATGGAAAACGAAAATAAACAAGGCAAACAACCAAACAATAATAAACCCAAAGGGAAATTTATTGTAAATATGTATTGGTTTTATGGTATAATTGCAGCCGTACTAATTGCTCTAAATATATTTATGAATTCGGATGCAAGTAAAGAAGTATCTTATTCTGAATTTAGAAATTATGCCGAAAAGGGATACGTAGAATCGATTGTTGTAATTACCAATAAGAATGCTGCTGAAGTAGTAATCAAACAAGACTCATCAATTTTAAACACTGTTTTTGGCGATGACAAAGGTAAAGTAAACTCATTAATTGTAACAATTCCTTCTCCCGAAAAAATGGAAGAATTTGTAGCAGATAATGACAAGAATTTAAACATAAAAACAGACATAAAATACGAAGAACGTAAGAATTATCTTGACACCTTACTTTGGTCGTTTGGTCCATTTATACTCATCATTATAATTTGGATTTTCATCATGAGAAGGATGAGTGGTGGAGGTGCTGGAGGCAACGTGTTTAATGTTGGTAAATCAAAAGCACAATTATTCGACAAAGGAGCTAACACAATGTCGGTAACGTTTAAAGATATTGCTGGATTAGCCGAAGCTAAACAAGAAATACAAGAAATTGTTGACTTTTTAAAGAATCCTTCTAAATATACAAATTTAGGCGGAAAAATCCCTAAAGGAGCCTTACTCGTAGGACCTCCAGGAACAGGGAAAACACTTCTTGCCAAAGCAGTTGCAGGAGAAGCTCACGTACCATTTTTCTCGATGTCGGGTTCAGACTTTGTAGAAATGTTTGTAGGAGTAGGTGCCTCGCGCGTAAGAGACTTGTTTCGCCAAGCCAAAGAAAAAGCTCCGTGTATCATTTTTATAGATGAAATTGATGCCATTGGTAGAGCTAGGGGAAAAAACCCATCTTTCAACTCAAATGACGAAAGAGAAAACACACTGAATCAACTACTTACAGAAATGGATGGCTTTGGCTCAAATAGTGGGGTAATCATTTTGGCTGCAACTAATAGAGCTGAAATATTAGACAAAGCACTGATGCGAGCAGGACGTTTTGACCGACAAATACACGTGGACTTACCTGACGTGCATGAGCGTAATGAAATATTTGGCGTGCACTTACGTCCGTTGAAACTGTCGCCCGAACTAAACATCGAGTTTTTAGCAAAACAAACACCCGGTTTTTCTGGGGCTGATATTGCTAACGTATGTAATGAAGCCGCATTAATCGCTGCCAGAAAAAACAAAGAAGTAGTAGAAAAACAAGACTTTTTGGATGCAGTTGATAGAATTATTGGAGGTATGGAAAAGAAAAATAAAATCACCACTACCGCCGAAAAAGCATCTATTGCGACTCACGAAGCTGGACATGCCGCTGTAAGTTGGTTGCTTGAATATGCTAATCCATTGGTAAAAGTAACCATTGTTCCGAGAGGCAAAGCACTAGGAGCAGCGTGGTATTTGCCAGAAGAACGACAATTAACCATGAAAGAGCAAATACTAGATGAAATGTGTGCCATATTAGGTGGTAGAGCCGCCGAAGATGTTGTATTTAACCGTATCTCTACTGGAGCATTAAACGACCTAGAACGTGCTACAAAAATGGCTTATTCTATCGTTGTATATTATGGAATGAGTAATAAATTATCCAATGTAAGTTATTTTGACTCCACAGGAGGAGAATATTCTTTTACAAAGCCATATAGCGAAAAAACTGCAGAAATTATTGATACAGAAGTTCAATCAATAATAGCGGAGCAATATGAACGAGCAAAAAAAATCATTTCTAACAACAAAGAGAATCATGCACAACTGTCTCAATTGTTGATTGAAAAAGAAGTAATATTTGCTGAAGATATGGAACAAATATTCGGTAAACGTCCTTGGGCAAGCCGTATGGATGAATTAATTAGTGAAAGTGAAAAAAATAAAATAAATACATCAACTACTGAAGCAACAACGACTCTATGATTAAAAATTTCATACAACGGACTCTTACGGGGTTTATGTTTGTTGCAAGTATCTTGCTTAGCATTTACTTTCAAGCTACTTATTATACATTTTCAATCTTATTTTTTGGATTTACGGCAATTGCTCTATTTGAGTTTTACCGAATAATAAATCAATACAAAGAAGTAACATTAATAACAGGGCTACCGATTGCAACGGGTTTGATTTTATACATAAGTACATTTTTACTTGCAGCTGGAATTGCTCACTATTCAATCCTTGTGTTTTATGCAGTTGGTATTGTAGGAGTTATAATAGCTGAGTTATACCGAAAGCAAGCCAATCCATTTCACAATATTGCATTTATCGTGCTGGGTCAATTTTTCATAGCTTTCCCTTTTAGCATCCTCAATGCAATTGCCTTTGCAGAAATATATTGGTTATTTGCATTATTTATGTTAATATGGGTATATGATTCATGTGCTTATATGGTAGGAGTAATGTTTGGTAAACACCGTATGTTTGAGCGTATTTCACCAAAAAAATCATGGGAAGGATTTATTGGTGGATTTGTATTAACTTTGGCTGCAACATTAATTTTTGCCTATTTTACACCTGATATTGCCATATGGAAATGGTTATTATTTGGAGTATTAATAGTTATATTTGGAACATGGGGCGACTTAACAGAGTCCCTATTAAAAAGAACAGTAGACATGAAAGATTCTGGGAACATACTTCCTGGACATGGAGGAATACTTGATCGTTTTGATAGTTTGTTATTATTGGCTCCTATTATATATTTTTTCTTACAACTAATTTAAAAAAATACTATGATAAAAATCCACAAAGAAGGACGAATGTTGCTCCTTGTTCTTTTTTTAGCCCTAACGATTGTTAATACGCTGTTGTTTTTCATTTTTGACAATGCTATAGTACCTACAATTGCCCTTGTTGTTTCAATAGGTTTTTTTATTTTCTTTACGCATTTCTTTCGCAGTCCTGAACGCATTGTGTTAGCAGACGAACATTATGTGGTGGCACCAGCCGATGGCAAAATTGTGGTAATAGAACCAGTCGAAGAACATGAATTTTTAAAAGAAAAACGTTTGCAAGTATCAATTTTCATGTCTCCTTTTGATGTACATGCCAACTGGTATCCAATAGCAGGTAAAGTTATCCATGTAGCCCATCATGATGGACGTAAGATGGCTGCCTATTTACCAAAATCGAGCACAGAAAATGAACGTTCGACAGTAGTGATTGAAACACAACATAAGCAACTTGTACTTATGAGGCAAATAGCAGGAGCTTTAGCCAGACGCATTGTAACTTATGCGAAAGTAGGCGACAATTGCAAGATAAATCAACAGTTTGGATTTATCAAATTTGGTTCGAGGGTAGATTTGTATTTACCACTTGATTCAGAAATATTGGTTGACTTAAACGAAGAGGTTGTAGGAAACGAAACCATCATAGCTAAACTAAAACACGAAGTATAATCTACTCTAAACACAGACTTAATTAGTCGAGGTTAGACCCTAAAATATTCTCATGTTAGTAAAAACATTTGGTGCCGCAGTGCATGGTATAGATGCTTCCATCATTACAATTGAAGTGAACGTATCGCAAGGTATAAAGTTCTTTTTGGTAGGACTCCCCGATAATGCTGTAAAAGAAAGCCACGAACGGATTGTATCCGCCTTGCAGTACAACGGGCATAAATTCCCTCGCCAACAAATCATCATCAACATGGCTCCTGCCGATATCCGCAAAGAAGGTTCGGCATACGATTTACCTTTGGCTATGGGTATTATGGCGGCAGCCGAGCAAATAGCCTGCGAAAAAATAAATGAATATTTATTGATGGGGGAATTATCTCTAGATGGCAATATTATGCCCATCAAAGGAGCCTTACCCATTGCCATTAAAGCACGAGAAGCTGGATTTAAAGGATTGATCCTGCCCAAACAAAATGCCAAAGAAGCGGCTGTAGTGAACAACCTCGAAGTGTTAGGTGTCGAAAATATTCAAGAAGTAATTGGGTTTTTAAATAGCGAAACAACGATAGAGCCGACCATTGTTCATACTAGAGATGAGTTTTATTCCATGGCTAGTGATTTTGAAATGGATTTTTCGGATGTAAAAGGGCAGGAAACCGTAAAACGGGCTATGGAAGTGGCAGCTGCAGGTGGACACAATATTATTATGATTGGACCTCCTGGAGCTGGTAAATCGATGTTGGCAAAACGCATTCCATCTATCTTGCCACCACTTACCTTACACGAAGCATTAGAAACAACAAAAATTCATTCCGTAGCTGGCAAAATTGAAAAAGGTATATCGTTGATGTACAAACGTCCGTTTCGCAGTCCGCACCATACTATTTCTGATGTAGCACTAGTTGGCGGAGGGAGTTTTCCACAACCAGGCGAAATTTCGTTGGCTCATAATGGGGTATTGTTTTTAGACGAGCTACCCGAATTTAAACGAACCGTATTAGAGGTAATGCGTCAACCACTCGAAGATAGAAAAATTTGCATCTCACGCTCAAAATTTAGCATTGAGTACCCAGCTAGTTTTATGTTGGTTTCGTCTATGAATCCATGTCCATGTGGGTATTATAATCACCCTGAGAAAGATTGTGTATGCGGACCTGGTATTGTGCAAAAATACCTCAACCGCATTTCAGGACCACTGCTCGACCGCATTGACATACACATCGAAATTGTGCCTGTTCCTTTCGAAAAGTTGTCATGTACCAAACCTACAGAACACAGCGAAGTAATACGCGAACGTGTAATAAAGGCACGAAAAATACAAGAGGAACGTTTTAAAGAGAATGATGGCGTACACTGCAATGCACAAATGTCATCGAAATTGCTCAGAGAGCACACAAAACTCAACGATACCAGTCAACAATTGTTGAAGGTTGCCATGCAACGGCTCAATCTTTCAGCAAGAGCTTACGACAGAATATTAAAAGTAGCCCGAACAATAGCCGATTTAGATGATGCAAAGGATATTCAAGTAGAACATATATCCGAAGCTATCAATTATCGCAATCTCGACCGTGAAGGTTGGGCAGGTTAAATAAAAAACTAAAAAAAATTATATACTATGGAAACAGTACTTAGTGGCATTAGGTCAACTGGAAATTTACATTTAGGAAATTATTATGGTGCTTTACGCAATTTTATAAAAATGCAAGAAGAATACCAATGTTTCTTTTTTATAGCTGATTACCACTCGCTTACTACGCATCCAAACCCACACGAAATGCATGGCAACGTACGCAATGTGTTGACTGAATACCTAGCAGCGGGCATTGACCCCGACAAGGCGACTATTTACGTGCAAAGCGATGTACCTGAAATTCCTGAGTTATACCTTTTACTCAACATGCATGCCTATTTGGGAGAACTCTCAAAAACAGCCTCATTTAAGGAAAAAGCCCGCAAACAACCAGAAAATGTGAATGCTGGATTATTAACGTATCCTACCTTAATGGCAGCAGATATTTTAATACATAATGCTCACAAAGTGCCTGTAGGTAAAGACCAAGAACAACACCTAGAAATGACACGCAAATTTGCTCGCAGGTTTAATAATTTCTATCAAGTAGAATATTTTAGAGAACCAGCTGCTTTTAATTTTGGAGAAGACTTGCTCAAGATTCCTGGTTTAGACGGGAGTGGAAAAATGGGAAAATCAGAAGGAAACTGTGTATTTTTGGCTGATGATGCCAAAACAATAGAAAAAAAAGTAAAAAGAGCCTTAACAGATGCTGGTCCGACGACACCCAACTCAACCAAACCTGATTATATTGAAAACCTATTTACTATCTTAAAAGTAGTTTCTACACCTGAAGTAGTAACACATTTTGAAGAGAAATGGAATACCTGCGATATCCGTTATGGAGACCTAAAAAAACAACTAGCAGAAGATATTATTCGTGCTACTTCTCCTATTCGCGAACGCATCATTGATATACAAAACAACGAAGCATACCTGGCAAAAGTAACCAAAGAAGGAGCAGAAAAAGCACGCATAAGTGCCGCTAAAACATTACGCGAAGTAAGAGAAATAATGGGATTCAAAAAGTTTTAATATGCCAAAAGTTGTTGGAATAGGCGAAACTGTATATGATATAATTTTTGAAAACAATCGTCCGATAGATGGCAAACCGGGCGGTTCTGTGTTCAATGCACTTATTTCGCTTGGTCGATTGCAACAACAAACCGCTTTTATAAGTGAAGTAGGCGATGATACTGTTGGAAAAATAATTCTGGATTTCTTGGCTCAAAACAAAGTAAATGCGGATTATGTAGCACAATTTGATGGCACTAAAACGGCTTTATCTTTAGCTTTTTTAGATGAAAACAAAAATGCAAACTACACCTTTTACAAAGATTATTCTGCTCAAAAAGCTCCACATAAAACACCGCCCATTACAAGCAAGGACATTGTATTGTTTGGCTCATTCTTTGCCTTAAATAGTACTGTTAGGCAACAAGTTACAACATTACTTGATACCGCTAATAAAGAGAGTGCGATGGTGTATTACGATGTAAATTTTAGAAAAACACACATCAGCAAACGCCACGAATTACTCCCTGCTTTGATTGAAAATATGAAGTATGCAGATATTGTAAAAGGTTCTGAGGAGGATTTTGATCATCTTTACGATGAAAAAGACCCAATAACGATTTACCAAAAATACATTGCTCCCCATTGTTCAACGTTTATTTATACACAAGGAGCTAATGGTGCAATGGTATTTACACCCACCTATTCGCTACACGTACCTTCTATACCCATTGTTCCAATAAGCACTATCGGTGCTGGAGATACTTTTAATGCTGGAATAATATTTGCCCTGTTGCAACAGAACATTGCAAAAGATACTTTATGCAATGTCCAACAGCACGAATGGGAAGCCATCCTACAACAAGCGATTGATTGTGCTACACATGTGTGTATGCTCTACGATAATTACATCACCGTAGATTTTGCCAATAAAAAACTGGATTTATTTCGTTGATTTATTTGCTAAAGACATTAGCCCTTTGTTTCCCCATGTTTGTTGGGTATTAAAAAATGGGTACATCGTCAATGCAATCACAACGGCAAGTAAGGATCCTGCTAAGGTATCTTCTAAAAAATGCTGGTTCAAATAAATACGTGAAAAACCGACCAACAACGACATGGCAAAAAAGAAGAATTTGAGTAGCTGATTTTTTACAATCAAGGCAAGTGATAAGAAAAAAGCAAATGCTGCCATTGTATGACCAGACGGGAAACTGTTCCACGCATGCAAACGAACGCCATCAATCGTATGTAAATCCAAGCCTAACTCTTAAAAAACTATGCGAGGACGGGGAGCCCTAAACAGATTTTTTAGCGTATATACCACAATTGCACCAACCACCTGAACCGATAATACAAAAAGAGCCTTGCGTACTTTATACAATAACAATGCACCGCTCGCAATAAACGGAAAGGTTTCTCCTAATTTAGTAATATATGGAAACAACGCATCACCTACGGCAAACGGACGTTGATTGGTAAATTGGTGTATATCAATTTTATCATACAGCAACACTACCAACAAACCCATTAACCATACAATAAGATACGGAAATAAGTAAAATTTATTGACTTTTAGCGAAGTAACAAGTTGCTGTAAATAAGTTTTTGTTTTCATATTTCACTTTATTGCTCTCAGTATTTGACGCTTTCCTATTGGTCCTGGTAAACGCTCTACTGTAAACCCGACCCCTTGCAACAACCTACGTACATAGCCTTTACAACAATAAGTTGTGAAAACTGCACCCGGTTTGCATGCCTCAAATATACGTGTAAAAACTGATTCTGTCCACATCTCGGGTTGTTTTTCTGGCGAAAAGGCATCAAAATACACTACATCATATTGTTCTTTGGCAAAATCAATATGCAACACATCTGCTTGCACTTTACACAACTGAAAATTTTCGTTTATTCGTTGAAAACTACCCCACTCTGCTTGATGAATGCCTGTAAACCAAGCTTTTTGCTCTGGAAAGAAACTTGCAAAATTCAATTGATTTGCTTCCTCTACTGATAGTGGAAAACGTTCAATACCTGTATAATGTATGGATATATTGTTACCATAAACACTTGTTAAAAAAGCATTTAGACCCGTACCGAAACCAATTTCAAGTACCTGCAAGGATGTTTTAGCAGTGTACAATAAGCCTTTATTAATAAAGATGTATTCAGCCTCTTGCATGGCACCAAACGACGAATGATACGCCTCATCAAATTGTGGCGAATATACCGAATGCGAACCGTCTGAAGTAGTAATAATTTGCATATAGTAAAAAAACAACAATCGCCACAAAATAATGTAGCGATTGAATATTCTAAGATATTTTTTTTAGATATTTGTTTTCATCACTTCGAAATACGATTGTGGATGTTTGCAAGCTGGACACTCGTCTGGTGCTTCGTTAGAACTTACGATATAACCACAATTACGACATTGCCATACTACTTCTTCGTCTTTAACAAACACTTTTCCTTCTTTTACATTTTTCCAAAATGCAAGGTAACGATTTTCGTGCATTTCTTCTACCAATGCTACTGCACGGAAAGTTTGTGCTACTTCAGGGAAACCTTCTTCGTCAGCAATATCAGCAAATAGTGGGTAATCTTTCGACCATTCTTCGTGTTCGCCTTGAGCAGCAGCCAATAAGTTTTCGGCAGTTGTACCAATAACTCCTGCTGGATACGATGCAGTAATTTCTACCATACCGCCTTCTAAGAATTTAAAAAAACGTTTAGCGTGTTCTTTTTCTTGTTCTGCTGTTTCAGTAAAAATTGCAGCTATTTGTTCAAATCCTTCTTTTTTGGCTTGACTAGCAAAAAAAGTATAACGATTTCTAGCTTGGCTTTCTCCTGCAAAAGAGATAAGCAGGTTTTGTTCTGTTTTTGTTCCTTTAATTGATTTCATGGTAATTTTTTTGGGTGTTAAACGTTCTTTTTAATATGCTGTGTTTTTTCTAATTGCATGGCTTCTCTGTGTGGCACGCCCAAAAAGCGGCACGTTACTTGCGTAGGTTGCACTTTCCACACGCGTACATTTTTAATCGCTGGATCTGAATATTGAAAATCTGTTTTGGCTGTATAGTGTGCCATGATAATGTTCATGATACGTATTTTCTCTGCGTCATCAGCAATAAACTCAACTTGCCCATCGATAATTACCGATTTTGTTTGCATTAAGTAAGTACATGCTATTTGCTCGGCAGTATAATACAACGACGCATTGGCACAAAAACTAATACAAATTTTCGGGTTTTTTTCTAATATATCCGTCTTTCTTCCTTGCGGACCAGAATGCAAGTACAAAATCCCATCTTGATAGCCAAAATTCATCGGAAATACGTAGGGCGTAGCATCTATATCGGCAACTGCAACAAAACAAAATTGGCATGAACGAATAACTTCGTCAATTTTTGGTTGTTCGGTTATCGTTACTGTTTTCATCTACTGAGCTACTTTTTTGTTTTTATTAACATTTCAGAAACACCTGCGAAGATACAGATATATTACTAAACTTACAACTACTTGATGCATTTTTAACACACAGAAAAGCAAGTTTGTTGGTGATGAAAAAAAGAAATGATTGTTAGTAGGAATTATTGTATGCCTTTAGATTGTATGAGTGGGGCTCAACAAAGACGTTTAAACTTGTACACCGCATAATTTACACAAATATATCTTGTGCCCTATTGGTAGGATTATTTTTAATATAATCCGAGATGCTGAGATACGATAGTTCGTTACGGATGATGTGTTCCCAATAATTGCGTTGCCACATTCTTTTATCGAATGTGTGCCAATAGTTGTTTTTTACACCACGGATTCCTTTCCCCTCTACAAAAAAAGCGAATAACCCATATAGGTTACTCGCTTTATTTATTCGTCTTTAGCAGGCGATATAATCGTGCGGAATATGGTGGTAGTCTTGACAATCAAAGCTTCTCAAAAGTAGAATATAAGTTTGAAAAATTAGCCGCTTTGACCCTAAATCCGCTTCCATGATCATGGGTCTTACCATAATTTTTGCCTGAATTATACA
>ERZ795058.1349-NODE-1349-length-33150-cov-11.177187_pt1 | contig 33150 bp, 24 predicted proteins | sample MGYA00375142_ERZ795058 | MGnify/ENA primary metagenome ERZ795058 (study PRJEB30187, sample SAMN05720210) | activated sludge metagenome | isolation source: anaerobic digester from wastewater treatment plant | place: Japan | collected 2015-04-20 ... | reverse complement strand
TAGAAGTTCCCCAAAAAGCGTTTCTGGCGGTGCTGAAGCTGGATTAAAACCATCCGTTCTTTTATAAGTAGCTGGTAATTACACGAAAGGAGATTATTTTCACACCTCACTTATGTTATTTAATTATGTTATATAACATAATTAAATATTTGCATCACAAAAAAAAAAATAGAAATTAGCGGCGTTAAGTATTTTTAATTAAAGATATGCTCTATTATGGAAAAGATAAGAAACACAAAGAGAACAGTTGCCACGCTGCTAGCGTTGGCTATCTGCACGGTTGGTTATACACAAATCACCGTGACTAGCAGTGGAAATGTGGGTATTGGAATCAACAATCTCTTCTTCACAGGTTTTTATAGGAAATAATGTTCTTTCAACAAAAACAAATGGAGATCTGGTAATAAAGTCCGGAGCATCGGTGACAATAGAATCTTCTCAAAGTGTAACAATGGATGCGGGATTTTCTGTGGAATTAGGAGCAGAGTTTGAAATTAAAAATACCGACCTATGAAAAAGTATTTATTTATCCTTCTCTTTTTACCAACCTTAGTGTGCGCTAATCAGATTTGGTTGGGAGCTGTAATCTCTGAGATATATTTCGATGATTCGGGAGGATGGATGCTAGAGCTATTCTACCCTCATTATTCTGATAGTATATTAATAGAAAGTGATTCTGGTTATGCAAAAATAGTTGATTGTGATGCATCTGAACTTACAATTATTTCAAACATCAATTTAAGTGATACTGTATCTTTCAACAAAGATTCCGATTGCATTAAAGTGCACACATATGCCTCCGGAGACTACATGGTTGATAGCATTTGCATCGGTGAAAAAGCCGGTTCATATTTAAAAAATATAAAAAACGGACAATCCATAGCGAGGTATTATTTATTCGGATCCTTTTACAAAGATAATAGCCCTACAATTGGATTTGCAAATGATTTTGACGGTGCTAAGGGAAAAATTTATGGTTTTTTTTACGATACAGATGGGCAAGCAATGACAAATAAGTTTTTTTCCATCGATTATTGTTCGGAAATATTAAGAGAACAAGAGCAAGAAGAGGGGGTTATAAGAATTGATGAAACCGGTTTTTATTGTGCTGAAATAACTTCCAGAACCTACACAATTAATGAAATTGTAATTGCTTCGGCAACAGATTATGAAACGATGCAATTTGAAACCGTTCAATTTGATCTGGAAGAAGGTGATAGCATAAATATCAATTTTAGGAGAGTTTTGGCATCAACAAAGTCAATTCATCAGGATTCTGTCGTGGTACGCACCTATCCTAATCCTGCGACTGATATCATTTATTTTGTCACTTCAAATGTAAATCCGTTAAATTCACCCTTATACATTACTGTTTATAGCAGTACCGGTCAAATAATGGGCTCATTCGCTCTTAGATCGGATATACATCAGTGGAATTGTAATTATTTACCGTATGGAACGTATATTTTCACTCTGAATTCAGGGAAGAACACGATTAAAACGGACAAATTTCAGATCATTAAATGAATGTACTTGCCGTTTATTTTGTAGAGATGTGATATTGAAATTAAAAATACCGACCTATGAAAAAGTATTTAATTATCCTTCTTATTTTCCCTTTCGTGTTAAAAGCCCAAACTATGGAGCCTAGTGTTGTCCTGTCTGAACTTTATTTTGACACCAACCGAGAATGTATAATTGAATTGCAGCATTCAGATGCTTTGGGGATTTCTAATGAGAATTACTACTATTGGGAGAATCATAAGAAAAAGGAACTGACTTTATTGCCTTCGTATGTGCGGGCTGTTACGTATGATCTGGAAATGGATACGACCGATTTGAAAGAGCTGGTGGGAATTCCTAATGTGAAAATACTTCTTCACGACCGTACTTATCATACCAATATGTTCCGCAGAGAAAATCAGGAATACAACTATGCCCTTCTCGAGGACAGTTTGTTAATTGATACCGATCTTTCGGTACATCCGGAAATATTTTATGTATCTAAAAATCTTTTCCTGAATTCAGATGACAGGGAGGTAATATTCAGTGATTTGTTCTATGTGTACATAAAGAATGCCGATTCAATGGATCTCCACTTATTGGATTCCATGGCGCTTGCTAACCGGGTTGACTATTTGGGAGTCCAGTCTTCCGTTTATTACGGCTTTAAGTGTACAAAGAAATCGGCCGGTGATGCGCTTGAAATGGCCAATTTATTTTATGAGAGCGGTTTTTTCACAAGCGCTTGGGCAGATTTAATACTTGTGCGGTGGGAATCGTCATTGAAAACTCCGTCTGCAGAAAAAATCAACATCTACACATCAGGCGGGGAGCTTATCTTAGAGCCTCCCACGGGATCCCGTTTGCTTGAATTGTACTCCGTTCAGGGAACAAAGCTTGGCTCGTACGTGTTGAACGAGGGAAAAAACTTCAAACTGGAACTGCCTCCGGGTATGTACTTGTATAAAATTTATGCCGGTAAATGCTATACCGGTAAAATGTTGTTGCCCTGAGAAATAGTATGATACAATTTCAATAGATAAATGGATAATCGAGCGAAAATTCAAATACTTTTTAACTATGAAAAAACATCTTTTCCCCCTTTTCGTTTTACTGTTGCTGACTGCCGGGTGTAAGAATGCAGTCAAGCCGCCTCAATCTTTTGATTACCAGCCCGATTTGGAGGCTATGGGTATAGAGGCCGAGCAAATTCAGGCCTTGGATTCCGTGTTGCAATCTTTTGTGGATGCTCAAAAACTGAATTGCCTCGCTGCTTTTGCGGCAAAAGGAGGCAAGGTTATTTATTACAAGGCTTTTGGATGGAAAGACCTCGAAAACTGTGTTCCCGCTTCTGTCGATGATTATTACGTGTTGTTTTCCCAAACCAAGGCCATTACCACCGTGGCTTTTATGACCTTGGTGGAACAAGGACTGGTGGCCATTGACGATAAGGTGGCAGATTATTTTCCGGAGATATCCGACCAGGTGGTAACCAAGGTAAACGAAGATGGAAGCTACGAAACAAGGCCGGTAGAAACACCTATGACCTTTGTGCATCTGATGTCGCATACTTCGGGCCTGAACGCCGGACAGGTGGGAGCCATCAGACGGGCAGAGAGGGCGCAAATGCGAAGAGCCGATGTTGCTTCGGGGGCTGAAGCCGGACAGCGCAGTTTCGATGCCGATCCCCGCTCGGGAACGCTCGAAGACGAAATGATAAAATTAGCCAAGTATCCCCTGGGATTCGATCCGGGATCGGAGTGGAACTACCACATCAGCACCAACATGCTGGCCTATATGGTGGAACGTATTTCGGGCAAGCCTTTGCGTCAATATGTAAAGGAAACCATTTTGGAGCCCTTAGGCATGGATCATACCGACTGGTATTATCCCGAGGAGGCTCTGGGACGGTTCGTGCTCCCCGGCAGTATCGTCGAAGGTAAATTGGTTGCGGGTACGGATATGTTTGTGCGTGGTGCAGTGAGCCGGCAACAAAGCTATTGCGAAGGCGCCATCGGTTTGAACGGACCCATCGAGGACTACGCCAAATTCTGCCAGATGATGCTAAACAAGGGCGAATTCAATGGTCGGCGAATTCTTGAGCCGGAAACCGTGGAGCTGATGACCACCATCAACCGGCTTCCCGAAAACAATTCCGGAGGCGGAGGGTTTCAATTCGGACTCGGATTTGAATTGTACAATGAAAACAAAAAACCCGTTCCGGCCGTATCCAACACAGCCTACGCCTGGGGCGGCATGCTGGGAACGGAATACATCATCGATCCCGAAAACGACCTGATCGTGCTTTATTATATCAATATGTTCCGTAACGAGCGCCTGTACCCGGTTTACCTGGCCGCTGTTTATGATTTGCTGTTGCCGTAACAAAGCTGTCTGATTTATTCTTTGCATTCATACTCGTCCGGAACCATTCGGCAAGGGATGGTGACGGACGTTGTATTTTTTCCCTTTTAGCCCGATAAGCTGAATCCGGTCGTTGGAAATCTTCACAAGGTGATTTTAAAAGTTTATTTCTTTCTGTTATAAATGTTTTAAATGTAATAATACTAAGCCCTTGAGTAAATAAAAAAATTAAATTTGCCTTGGTTTCTGTTTTCATTTGGTATTCTGAATATTTACGACATGAATAGGGAAAATGTAATTACAAACAGCAAGGCTCTGTTTCTTGCGGTGATCTTGGTGTCAACACTGCTTTTTGGGAGTTGTTCAAAATCGAAGAAGCCCCGTTACGAGGCTTATTTATTTGCCTATTTCGAAGGCAGTGCCGGCGACCGCCAACACCAGGAACAATTGCGCTTTGCGCTTAGTAGCGATGCCGTTCACTGGAAGGCTCTCAATAACAACGAACCCATACTGATTTCCGAAGAGATTTCCCGATCCGGAGGCATCAGGGACCCCCATATTCTTCGTGCCGAAGACGGCAAGACTTTTTATCTGGTAGCTACCGATATGTCAACAGGCAGGAATGGCTGGAGGTCCAACCCGGGCATAGTGATGCTCAAATCCAAGGATTTGATTCATTGGGAGCACAGCACTGTTCATTTGTCTAAGGATTATCCGGAGCATTTTGCCGATGCGTACTGGGTGTGGGCCCCTCAGACCATCTACGATCCGGCTGCCGGCAAATACCTGGTTTATTTTACGTTGAAGCTCGAAAACGACGATAAACTGGATTTTTATTCTGCTTACGCCAACAAGGATTTCAGCGGTTTCGAAGCCGAACCTTCCTTGATGTTCAGCGCCAAACACGGGGCTATCGATGCCGATATCGTCTTCAAGGACGGCACCTGGCATATGTTTTACAAAGGGAATACCAAAGACGAGCAGGGCAGAGAATTCGAAAACGGCATAAAACAGGCAACGGCGCCCAGTTTGCAAGGCCCCTGGACCGAACATTTCGAATACCTCGATGTGTACCACAATACGCGCACCAATGTGGAAGGTTCCAGCGTGTTTAAATTGAACGACTCCGACACTTATATTTTAATGTACGATCTCTATTCGAGCGGAAGGTACGAGTTTCAGCGCTCTCAGGATTTGTATCGTTTCACCGAAAAGCCCGAGTCGTTTGTGAAAGATTTTCATCCCAGGCACGGCAGCGTCATCAGCATTACCGGGAAGGAAGCTGAGCGTCTGAACCGAAAATGGGGCGGCACTGCGCTCGAATAATTCTATCCCCAAAGCCGGGTTGTCCCGGTTGTATTTAATAACATCGTGTGTATCCGGTAATATCATGAGCAAAAAAATCAATTTCCTTGTCCTTCTGGCTTTTTTAACAGCCCATGTCTTTGCGCAACACAGTCTGGAAAAGCTGGACCGTGGTCTGGTAGCCGTCAAAATATCCAACGGGGTGTTTCTGAGTTGGAGAATACCCGGCGAAGAGTGGCATTATACCACCTACAACGTTTACCGTGATGGAACCAAGCTCAACAACGAAGCTTTGCAGGTTTCCAATTACATCGATGCCCAGGGCAGCCTCAGCAGCACCTATACCGTGGCCTCTGTGGTGGATGGGGTGGAGCAGGAGCCTTCGGCTCCGGTTTCCGTTTGGGCACAGGCTTACAAAGAATTAATACTGGATCTGCCTCCGGGCGGGGTTACCCCCGATAACGTAAGTTACAGTTATACTCCCAACGATATGAGTGCGGGGCACCTGGACGACGACGACAGGTACGATTTGGTGATAAAATGGGAGCCCACAAACGCTAAAGACAATTCTCATTCGGGTTATACCGGCAATGTTTATTTAGACGGATACACTCTGGACGGCGACAAACTCTGGCGCATCGACTTGGGTGTCAACATACGGGCCGGAGCGCATTATACCCAGTTTATGGTGTACGATCTGGACGGCGACGGTATTGCCGAAATTGCCTGTAAAACGGCTCCCGGCACCAAAGACGGCCTGGGGAACTACCTGAGCAAGGGGCCTGCCGCCACGGCAAACCACAGTGCCGATTACCGCAATAGCGGAGGCTACATACTTACAGGCCCCGAATACCTGACGATTTTTGACGGAAGAACCGGAGCTGAATTGACCACGGTGTCGTACCATCCTCCCAGGGGCAGTGTCGATGCCTGGGGAGACGGCTACGGCAACCGGGTGGACCGTTTTCTGGCCGCCGTGGCTTATCTCGACGGTCGGCGTCCCAGTCTGGTCATGGCCAGGGGGTATTACACCCGCACGGTGCTGGCGGCTTACGACTTTGACGGTACCAAACTGACACAACGCTGGGTTTTTGATTCGAATACTTCGGGTAACGGCGGCTATGCCGGTCAGGGCAACCACAACCTGAGCGTGGCCGATGTGGACGGAGACGGAAAAGACGAAATCGTTTACGGATCCTGTACCATCGACGACAACGGTAAAGGTTTGTACAATACCTACCTGGGACACGGCGACGCCATGCATGTGAGCGATTTTGATCCTTACCGCAAAGGCTTCGAAGTCTTTAAATGCCTCGAGTCGGGCGATGGCGGCACGGCGCTGTATGACGCGGCAAATGGAGATATTCTTATCAGGCATAAGACCTACAACGATTGCGGCCGTTGTATGGCCGGTAACGTGACCAACGCCTCCCCGGGAGCCGAAGTCTGGGGCGGGGGCAAGCGATTCTCGGCCACTACCCGCCAGGATATCAGCGGTCTCTCGCTGAATGTATCGGAAAATTTCAGAATCTACTGGGACGGTGATTTACTGAGCGAAACACTCAACCATACCACCGTTACCAAACCCACCAACGGAAGTACGCTGTTGCAGGCCTCCGGCTGTGAATCGAACAACGGCACCAAAGGCACCCCCGGTTTGCAAGCCGATTTATTCGGCGATTGGCGCGAAGAACTTGTTTTCAGGACAAGCAATCCTTCCAAAATCAGGATTTTTACTACTACCGCTCCCGGCACTTACCGCAATTATACCCTGATGCACGACCGGCAATACCGTTTGGCCATTGCCTGGCAAAATGTGGCTTACAACCAGCCCCCTCACCCGAGTTATTTCCTGGGCGAAGCCGAGGGTATAGTTTCGCCTCCGCCGCCTGTAATGACCAACGGACGCCTGGTGTACAAGGGAGGCGGTGTATGGGACAACACTTCCGAAGCCTGGACGCTCGACGGACAGAACACTGTGTACAGTGACGGCCGGCACGTCTTTTTGACCGGTCCCCAGGGAACAAACGACAGCATTGAGCTCTCCGGAACCTTGCAGCCTTCGGTGCTGAGTATGGCTTCTCCGGGTCGTTTTTACCTGAACGGCGAAAACGGAACATTATCGGGCAATATGAAACTGATCAAACAGGGCAGCGGAGTGTTTAGTCTGGACGGTACCCACGATTTCAGCGGCCCGACCGAAGTCTGGGACGGGAAGATGATTTTTTCGGGCAGCCTTAGCGCCAGCCCGCTGTGGTTGAACATCAACACAGAACTGGCTGCTGCAGGACACCTGAATCAGGGACTGGAAATGCGTTACGGCTCGAAATTGTTTGTCGGTGGCGAGCAGGCGGCGGGAGAGCTCAACATCACCGGAACTTTGCGTCTCGAAGAAAAAGCCGAACTGGTCTTTGATTTTACGGGCAATCAGCCCGGTGAGGCAGATGTCATAAAACTAAACGGCGACCTCTATATGCAGAATGCTGCCGTAGTTCGTATTTTACCTGCCTTTGCCGGGGGTGAACAATTTTGCGAGGGAGAATATACCCTGCTTACTTACACCGGCAATGCTCAAGTTGATATAAGTAAAATAATTCTGGAGGGCATACCCGAGATTCCGGCCGGCCTGGCATTGGTAAACGATACGCTCAAACTCGTGGTACGCTCCTCGCGTGAGCCCGCAACCATCCTGTGGAAGGGCAGCTATTCGAACAATTGGGATTTGGTGCAGACCAAAAACTTCTGGTACAACGACAGCTCGGACTATTTTGTCACCGGCGATACCGTCATTGTCAACGATGAGGCCGGCAACCAGGTTCTGAATGTGACCGAAACCGTAATGCCCTCGGCGCTGATTTTCGAAAACACCGGTAATTTTGTGCTCACCGGCAAAGGAGAGATAGCCGGCGAGGGCACATTGACCAAAAGAGGCAGCGGCAAACTGAGTATCTTAAATACCAACAGCTTCACGGGCAAGGTGTTGCTCGAAGAAGGCATTGTGGAAGTGAAAGCTTTGCCCAACTCCATCGACGGCAACGGAGCCATCGGCCCGGTATCGGCCAATGCCGCCCTGTTCGAAATCAACGGAGGAACCCTCGGAGTGACGGCTGCCACCACTTCCGACAGAGCCCTGACGATAGGTTCGGCCGGAGCTACCCTGCAAACCAACGCCAACGTCGCCTGGAATGCCCGTATTTCGGGTGGTCGACTCATCAAAACCGGCAACCATACCCTATCCTTGTCGGCAGCCAATACCAATACCGAATTACTGCTCAAAGCCGGCACCGTACAACTGAGTACCGAGCAGGCTCAGCCCGGACGCAAAGTGATCTTCGAAGGGGGTACGCTCAAGGCTTTCGACAGCAGCGGATCCTACAGTTCCGCCAGTTATCCCCTGGTGGTCGAAGCGGGACAGACCGGACGCTTTTACGTCGATAGCCGCTGTACTTATTCCAATACCCTGACCGGGGGCGGAACCCTCTATATCTACGTGCCCTGGGTGCGTTCCGATTTCGAGGGCAACTGGAGCAATTTTACCGGCACCATAGTGTTGATGAATCCCAATGCTTTCCGTAATCAAAGCACCTACGGCTATGCCAAAGCGGTGATCGATCTGGGAACCGAAGGCGTATTCGACGATATGAAGAGCCAGACCGTCAAGATCGGCTCACTCAAAGGCAAGGGCAGGTTATGGGGAGCAGGTACCTGGGAAATCGGTTACCGTAACGAAGACTTCACTTTTCAGGGTAATATCGAAACCGGTGTCATCAAGAAAGTAGGCGCCGGCACTATGACCCTGAGTTCTGCCATGACTTCTACGGCCAATTTCCTGATCAACGAGGGAGGGCTCACTGTTACGGGTCTTACCAGCGGCCCCGGTACCTCGAATGTTTACGTGAAAAACGGCGCCTTTATGAGCGGCAACGGAAATATTCAGGGAAGCATAATAGTGGAGGAAGGCGGCAGCCTGTACGCCGGCCTGTATCAACCCAACAACCTGACGGCGGGCACCTCTTTCAGAACCGCCAACGTGCAAATGCAGACCGGTTCCCATTTCGTGGTCAAAGTAGATCCGGGAATGGAAAAATCGGATATGATGGTTACTTCGGGCAATTTTGTCGCCAGAGGCAACTTAATCATGCAAAACATTTCAGGTCAGCCTTATCGGGAGGGCATGTCTTTCCAGATAGTGAGGCCGGGCACCATTACGGGAGGCTTTACATCCGTTGAGCCGGAGAGCCCGGGCGAAGGTCTGGAATGGGATTTGAACGATTTTACCTCGACCGGCCGTATCAACGTGGTGGCCGCCTCAGCTCTCGACAAGGCCCGGGCCGCCGAACTTTTGGTTTATCCCAACCCGACAGCAGGGAAGCTTTTTGTTCAACTGCCCCGGGCCGCCGGCGAATGGCGTATTAAACTGGAAAATCTCGACGGACAGCTCCTGATGGAACAAGGTGCCTACGACAGCAGACTGCTCGAAATAGACCTGACTCATTTGAAACAAGGCCTTTATATCATCACGGTATATTCCGGTGAGCAGTGGATGAAACGGAAAGTATTGTTGAAATAATGATACATCGAAACCATACCGCCGAGTGTAAATCAAGTACTTGAGAAGCACTTGAGAAGCTCTGGTAAAAAACCGAAAAACAGAAAAATAGGAAAACAGAAAAATAGGAAACTGAAAAATAGAAAAACCGAAAAAACGATTATTAGTTGGAAATTTTAAAACATAAAGCAATGAGAAATTTTTTATTGATTGCCCTGATGCTGGGTTTGGCTTCCTGTGGTTTACAAAAGAATAAGCCTTTGACTGAGAAGGATATGTCTGCTTATTTGCTGGTGTATTTTCTGGACAATACCCACAGTTTGCATATGGCCCTGAGCGAAGACGGATATACCTTTACAGCCGTCAACGAGGGCAAAGCCGTGGTAGCCGGCGATACCATAGCCGGTCAGAAGGGGATACGCGATCCGCATATTACCCGTGGCCCGGACGGTGCTTTTTACCTGGCTATGACCGATTTGCATATTTTCGGCAGACAGCGGGGTTATCGCGACACCCAGTGGGAGAGGCCTCAGGAAGAATACGACTGGGGCAACAACCGGGGTTTTGTATTGATGAAATCCTTTGATCTGATCCATTGGACACACAACAAGGTGTACATCCAGGAAGCCTTTCCCCATTTGGATGTGGGCTGTGCCTGGGCTCCGCAATGCATTTACGATCCGCAGGAGGAAAAGATGATGCTTTACTTTACCATGCGGCTGGGACACGGCAAGACCCAATTGTATTATGCTTATACCGACGATGATTTTACCCGCCTGCTCACGGAGCCTCAGTTGCTTTTTGAGTATCCCAATCCGGCTGTTCAGATTTTGGATGCCGATATTACACCCATGCCCGACGGCCGTTACTGCATGATGTACGTGGCTCAGGAAAATCCCGGAGGCATTAAAATGGCTGTTTCCGACAAGATCAACAGCGGCTATGTGTACGATGAACGCTGGGTCGATCTTGAGCCCGGCGCTTGCGAAGCCCCGAATGTGTGGAAAAGGATAGGCCGGGACAAATGGGTGTTGATGTACGATATTTTCAGCATCCGGCCCCATAATTTCGGTTTCGTGGAAACCTCCGATTTTGAGCATTTTGAGTCCTTGGGCCGTTTTAACGAAGCCGATATGAAAACGACCAACTTCAGCTCTCCCAAACACGGGGCTGTTATTCAACTGACCAAAAAAGAAGCAAAAACACTGAGTGATTACTGGAAATGATTCACACATGAATGCCCCAAGCTGCACCGCCTGTTTTGAACGGTACAGATAAAATGATGAACCCTATATGATCCTATACTTACTGCTCGTTGTTGCCGGTTTTGTTTGTTTAATTTACGGTGCGAATTGGTTGGTCGATGGTGCCTCTGCTTTAGCGAAGAAATATAAAATGTCCGATTTGGCCATTGGGCTCACCATTGTGGCTTTCGGCACTTCGGCGCCTGAATTGGTGGTCAACGTGGTGGCTTCCATCAACGGCCATTCCGACCTTACTTTGGGAAATGTAATAGGAAGTAATAATTTCAATACTTTCATCATTCTCGGTTTGTCCGGCCTGATTATGCCCATTGCGGTACAGTCTTCCACTGCATACAAAGAAATTCCCATGTCTTTGTTTATCACGGTATTACTCTTGTTTATGCTGAACGATTTCGGGTTTTCAGGCGAGGGATCTTTAAGCCGTTTTGATGCCATTGTTTTATTCGCGCTGTTTTTGCTCTTTATGTATTATGTGTTTAACCAAATGAAAAGCGATTCAGCCCCGGCCACCGCCGTGGTGGTAAAATCGAACGTAACCATAGGGAGTTTGATACTGCTTGGATTGGTCGGGCTGGCAGCAGGGGGGCATTTGGTAGTAAAGAATAGTGTCGCGATTGCGAACGCTTTGGGTGTCAGTGAAAAAATCATCGGATTGACCATAGTGGCCGCCGGAACTTCTTTGCCGGAATTGGCGACTTCGGTGGTGGCTGCCATAAAAAAGAATTCCGATATCGCCATTGGAAATATTATTGGCTCCAACATCTTCAATATATCGTTGATTTTATCTGTAAGTGCCTTTATCAGGCCGATTGCATATAATCCAAAATTCAATCAGGACTTGTTGGTGCTGATTGGAGGTACCGTTTTCCTGCTGATGGCCGTACTAATCGGGAAAAGAAAACAACTGAGCCGTTGGGAGGCTGCTGTTTTGTTTGTCTCTTATGCATCGTACATGCTTTATTTGGTGATGCAGGAGCTTTGATTATTGTCTTGTTTTTTGAAAAACAGACGGGTTTGCATTCATTTTATAACCATTATGAAAAGATTATTTTTGACAGGATGCGTTTTATCGCTTGGTTTCTGTTGTGTTTTTGCCCAGCCTTTGGCTTTTCCCGGAGCAGAGGGCTTTGGTGCCAATTCCCGCGGAGGTCGCGGAGGGAAAGTGATTTATGTGTCCAATCTGAACGACGAGGGACCGGGCAGCCTGAGGGAAGCCGTTGAGCAGGAAGGCCCGCGCACGGTAGTGTTTTCCGTTTCGGGCATTATCGATTTGAAAACGAGACTCAACATAGAGCATCCCTATATCACCATAGCGGGGCAAACCGCTCCGGGAGACGGAATTTGTTTACGCGGCGAAACCCTTCGCATAGCAGCCGATCATGTCATCGTTCGTTACCTCCGGGTCAGGCTGGGCGACGCTAAGCACGGACAGGGCAGTTTACAGGGCAAAGATGCTATCAGTATCAGTTCCGGTCGGCACATTATCTTGGATCATTGTTCTGCCGGCTGGAGCCTGGACGAGGTTTTATCTTCTTCGACCAGAACGCCCGATTTGAGTAATGTCACTGTTCAATGGTGTTTTATCACAGAAGGTCTGAATCCCGACGGACATGGTTTTGGCTCTCTTATCCGGGGTACGGGAGGAGCCAGATACAGTTTCCTGCATAACCTATACGCTCACAACAGGGGGCGCAATCCCCGGCCGGGCAATTACGATTCCAATCCGCACGATAAGGACCCCCTGGGCCTCCTGCTTGATTTCAGAAACAATGTGGTTTACAACTGGGGTGGAGAACATGCCGCTTACAATGCCGACAAAGTGAGTGTAACCCGCTTGAATTTTGTAAATAATTACTTCGTTCCGGGGCAGGACTCCAAAGCAAGCGGCATTGTCTATTCTACCGGCTCACCTTATAATCGTGCCTATTTTGCCGGGAATTACTACAGGGATGAGTTGCCCGATGATCCATGGAAGTTGGTGAAATTCAACGAAAACTGGAGTCAGAAAGATATCTCTGCCTACAAACAAAATCAGGCCTTCGAGTCCGGCCTTGTTCAAACCGATGAGGCTCCCGTAGCCTACGAAAAAGTGCTCGAAACAGGCGGAGCCGTACTTCCTAAACGGGATGCGGCAGATCAGCGCATAGTAAAGGACGTGCGTCGGCGTACGGGCCGGATTATTCAAAGCCAGGAAGAGGTAGGCGGATGGCCTGAATTAAAAAGCGCCGAAGCTCCTCTCGATACCGATTTAGACGGCATGCCCGACGAATGGGAGAAGAAACACGGTCTAAATCCCAAGGACCCCGAAGACCGGAATAAGCTGAATGCCGAAGGCTACACCATGCTGGAACAATATTTGAATAGTATTGGAAGTTTTCAGCCGGTTGCTTCCGGGAAACACAGAGTAATCGTATTGACCGACATCGAAAACGAACCCGACGACGCTATGTCGCTGGTGCGCTTTTTATGCTATTGCAATCAGTGGGATGTAGAGGGTTTGGTGGCCACCACTTCGGTCCATCAACAAAAAGAAACGGCCGCCTGGCGCATCAAAGAAATACTGCAGGCTTACGGCCGGGTCAGGGACAATCTGGAAAAACACGAGCCGGGTTTTCCCACGGCAGATTGTTTATTGTCTGTGCTCAGGGAAGGAAGGCCCGACTACGGCATGAGGGCCGTTGGTAAGGGCATGGATTCGCCGGGTTCGGAATTGATTATTCAAGCGGTGGATCGTCCCGATTCAAGGCCGGTCTGGGTTTTGGTCTGGGGAGGCCCCAACTGTCTGGCGCAGGCCTTGTGGAAAGTGAAAGAAACCCGCTCACCAAAAGAACTGGAACACTTTGTTTCAAAACTCAGAGTATATACTATTTCCGACCAGGACGACAGCGGCCCCTGGATACGAAAGACTTTCCCGGAACTGTTTTATATTGCCAGTCCCGGTTTTCACCGCTACGGAGGGTATCATTACGCCACCTGGAGCGGAATCAGCGGAGATTATTTTCACGCTCGTTGCCCCGGAGGCGATTTCAGTCTGGTCGATAACGATTGGGTGGACAAGAATGTTCAAAACAAGGGCCCCCTGGGAGAGCAATACCCCGATATTAAATTTTTAATGGAAGGCGATTCTCCAAGCTTTATGTTCTTGATAGATAATGGGCTGGGCGATCCGGAGCATCCCGATTGGGGGAGCTGGGGAGGCCGCTACGAGTATTATCTGCCCAAATTTGAGAAATGGTTTCTGGAGCCCGAAACCCGGCCCTTGTGGACCAACGCCATGGATGAGGTGTTGGGCAGCGACGGCCGTTGGCACACCGGCAATCATGCCACCATCTGGCGTTGGAGAGAACATTTTCAGAACGATTTTTCGGCTCGTATGGATTGGACAATCAAAACCTATGAGCAGGCAAATCATCCTCCGGTTCCCAAACTCGGGCACGAAGCCTACCTCCGGGCAAAAGCGGGCGAGCGGGTAAATTTAAGCGCAGCGGGCAGTTCCGATCCCGATGGCGACAGCCTCAGGTACAACTGGTTTATGTACGGAGAACCCGGCACCTTTGCCATGGGCACAGCCAGAACAGGCAATCCATTGAAAATAAACGATTCCGACAAGCAGGAAGCCTGGTTTATTGCTCCCGAAAAAGCCCGTATGGGCACCATGCACATCATACTGGCTGTCAGCGACGACGGTCATCCCTCGCTGACCAGGTATAAGAGGGTAATTGTTGAGATACAATAGTTTAAATACCCTGTTTGCAGGTAGCTACCGGAAAATGGCTGCGGTGATGAAAATGGTCGGAAAAACCCTATGGAATATAATTGGCCTCACGGTGGCCCTGTTGTTGCTGTTTTTGATATTTATGATTATTCCACAATTCGGTAAGGCCCCTTCGGGCAGGCGTCAGGCCGGGATAGAGGCTTCGGTGCATTATAAGAACGGACGTTTTCACAATTTGGAACACACGCCCATGTTTGTGGAACAAAGCGGAAACAAAAGGATGTTTCCTAAATTCCTTTTTCGAAACAAGAAGGACTTGCGACCTACTTTCCGAATACCTTCGGTAGCTACCAGGCTCAAAGACCTTCCCTCCGGGCAAAACCTCCTAGTGTGGTTTGGGCATTCGTCTTATTATTTCCAGTTGGAGGGAAAGCGTTTTCTGGTCGATCCGGTATTGGGTAGAAGAGCCTCTCCCGTGCCGGGTATGCTCAGGGCTTTTCGCGGAACTGTGGTGTTCAGGGTGGAAGAATTGCCTCCCATAGACTATTTGCTGATTACGCACGATCATTACGATCACCTGGACTACAGGACCATAAAAAAACTCAGACGCAAAGTGGGGGTGGTTGTTTGCGGTTTGGGGGTGGGTTCGCATTTGTCGTATTGGGGCTATCCGGCCTCCAAAATAATCGAAAAAGATTGGAACGAAAGTCTGATGCTCGACGATAAGATCAGGCTGTACACCGAAACTTCGAGGCATTTTTCGGGTCGTTTCTTATCGAGAAACAATACACTCTGGCTGTCTTATGTCATTAAGACGCCTGGCTACAGCCTGTTTATCGGAGGCGACGGAGGTTACGGCAGCCATGTGGCAGAGATTGGAAAAAAACACGGCCCTTTCGATCTGGCTGTTTTGGAAAACGGGCAGTACAATGCTTTGTGGAGAAATATCCATCATTTCCCCGAAGACGTTCTGCGGTCTGCCCGTGACCTTAGCGCCCGCCGGATACTTCCGGTGCATTCCGGCAAATTCAGTTTGGCTTTTCATCCCTGGGACGAGCCGTTAACACGTCTGAGCGAATTGAACCGGCAATCGCCCGAGCCTGTTCCATTGGTGACTCCACTTATTGGCCAAGTCGTCGAGCTCGACAACGAAAATCAAGTTTTTTCAGAATGGTGGCTGAAGCCGTAAAAATTGTATTTTTGTTGCCAAATCCCTTAAAATATAGTTGTTTGTTTCCTGTTATTTAATTCAAATTCACCAGATGAAAACAAGGATATCCTTTTTAGGCAAGTATGCAAGCCTGCTCTTGCTGCTTTCGCTTATTTTGTCGACCGGTTGCTCTTTGGGCAGCAGAATCTACAAAAAATACGACCAGGTTCAAAAAGTAGATCGTTACAAACTGGACTTGAATTACCCGGATTTTAACCTGAGGTCACCCTTGTTGTATATGGAGCAATCCATTGTAAAAGAGGTCTCTGCAAAGGAGAGTAAATACAGCGTTTACGATGTCTTGGTTTTGAACAGTGCCAGTTACAGAGTGAAAGAGGAGCTTTACATCATCGTAGAAGACGAGATTTTTAAGCCTGCTGTTACCGGCCTCGAATACGATAATGCCAGGGAGATACGGGAGAAAAGCGAAGAGGTGGTGAGAGCCGATTCTTCGACGGTAAAAGTGGTAACCGGCTATACCGAGAACAATAAAAAAATTACCCGTTTCACTTATACACTCGATAACGACGTAATTGAGCGCATCCGTAAAGCCAGCATCGTCTTGTTTCGCTATTATGCCGGCCCGGACATGGTAACAATCAAGCTGAAAGGCCTCAAATTGAAGAGAGTTAAAAGATTGATCGAAAAATAGCGAGTAATGCTGAAACCGGACAGTAGGACGTAATTATGGCAAATCATTCACATCATCGGCATGGACATTCCCTGCATCACACGCATATCTGGTCGCTCGACGGGGAACGGCACGTGTTTACTACCCACGTGAAATTGGAAAATTAGAGAGTTTCGAACAACTTCTGAAAGTAAAAGAAGAAATTAAGTCCATTCTGGAGGACTACAGTTTTGAACACTATACTGTCGAGACGGAATTGGATGAAGAAAGCAGCTACGTCTCTTTTGATAAATCACTCTATTACGGTCGTACATCAATTTCCGATAAAAATTTAATAACATTTTATTATTGTTGTAACAGTTTTCTTCATGGGCTTAGCTAACTTTGCACAGTTTGTAATTAGAATGTCGAACTAAAACAAATTGAACTATGAATGAAAACATATTTAACAAAAAAGGGAATAATACACGTAGCTTGGTGGTTGTACTTGGTGCGGCTTTGGTATTAACGGGTCTGACATTACTTGCATTTAATTTTGGTTGGTTAAATCCCGCATTCAAATCGGTTATCTTTTCTTGGCCCATGCTTTTTATCCTGTTTGCAGTTGTCGGGTTTTCTAAAAGACAAATACTACTTCCTGTCCTTTTTTTATTGATCGGAGTTTTTTTCCTTTTGCCACGTCTGGAGATTGTTTATCCCGGGATATTAGGCGAAGCAGGTAGAGGAGGTTTTGCCAAAAATTTTTGGCCGTTTTTGCTGATAATTATCGGTTTGATGTTTATTGTCGGGGTTGCGACCAAAAGAAAGAAAAAAGTTTCTTTCAAGCAAGATGTCGTTGATACGCAGGCTGTTACATCTGGAGAAAGTGGCTGGATAATAAGCGATGTTGTTTTTGGAGGTTTGGAAAGCGTTTTTCTGGAACCTATTCTTAAAGGCGGAGATATTGATGTGGTTTTTGGAGGAATGGTGATCGATTTACGGAAAACCACTTTGCCCGATACAACCGTGTATCTCAATGTGGATGCAATTTTTGGAGGTATAACACTTTATATTCCTGAAGATTGGTGTGTAAAATCAAAGTTCAATCCCGTCTTTGGAGGCTACAGCGATAAGCGAGCGAGTATAATTGTAGATGACAAAAGCGACAGTCGGCTTGTTTTGCAAGGTTCTTTAATTTTTTCCGGTTGCACTGTTCAGTAGTTTTATTCAATGAAAAAGATGATGCTTGGCATAAAAAAAATATGGATGTTATCGCTTCTTATGTTTTTGTCGGTATCGGTAAGTGTTGCACAAAACGATTTAGCGGAAACAGTAAGAGGCGTAGTGGTTTCGGGCGACCCTACTCATGAGTTGATTCAGGCGACAATATATGTCGAGGGGAGCGAACCCGGAATAGGAACGGTGACGGATGAACAAGGTAACTTTACTTTCAGGGTTCCTGTCGGAAGGCAAAAGTTAAGATTCAGTAGTGTGGGGTTTTTATCACAAGAAGTTGATATACTGGTAAATACAGGTAAGGAGGTTGTGCTAAATGTAGTGCTGGAACCTTCCTTTATTGAATTACAAGGCGCAGAGATAGTGGCAAGACATGATAAAAGCCGGCCAATGAACAAGTTGTCCGTTACCGGAGCAAGAACTTTTAGCACGGAAGAGACCTTTCGATTTGCCGGTTCGCTCGGTGATCCGGCACGTATGGTGCGTAGCTTTGCAGGAGTGATTCCCGCAAACGATTCGCGAAATGATATTATAATCAGGGGTAACTCTCCTGTAGGTGTTCAATGGTCGTTGGATGGCGTAGAGATTGCTAATCTAAATCACTTCAATACCGGAATAGGCATGACAGGTGGACAAGTCACCTTGCTCAATACCAACTTGCTCTCCAATTCGGATTTTCATATGAGTGCCTGGCCTGCCTCCTATGGCAACGCCCTGGCAGGCATATTCGATTTGAAAATGAGAAAGGGAAACAATAAGAAACATGAATTTTGGGCACAGATGGGTTGGAATGGTTTTGAACTGGGTTCTGAGGGTTATTTTTCAAAGAAAAGCACTTCATCTTACCTTGTGTCGTATAGATATTCCATCCCGGACTTGATGGATAAGATGGGTTTTTACAAGGGTATAACACCTAAATACCAAGACCTTACTATGAAGCTCGATTTCGATTTAAATGAGAAAAATCATCTTTCCATAATCGGATTATGGGGCACTAGCGGGATTGGGTTTGTTATGTCTGAAGTAACCTCGGTTGATATCAATGAAGACTTCTTGCAAACAACGGATCAACGAATAGCTATAGATGCCAAAACATTGATAGCCGGAGCTACACACAGCGTTGAATTTACACCGAAAACAAAGCTCACTACTCTTTTCTCTTTCGTAAGAAGCGACACCCATATGCCGGTAGATACAATATCTCTTATACAGCCTAATTCAGAGTGGCAAACGCTTTGGGATGAAAATGCACTGGAAGATAAATATTCGCTCCACAGCAAACTGGAGCATCGATTTTCCTACAATTCGCTAATAGAGGCGGGAGCGAAGTACGATCTCTATAATGTGAAATATCTTGAAAAAGAGTCATTCAGCGATGAGAGAGGCTTTTTTACCAATGTTGATGAGAAGGGTTATTTTAGTCTCGCGCGGGCCTATGCTCAATATAGACATAATATAACATCGAAATTGTTGCTGACAGGCGGAGCTCATGGGATGTATCTTCAATTAAACAAAACGTATGCAGTTGAGCCAAGGTTCGGTCTCCGCTACACACCCGCATCAAAACACACTCTCGCATTGGCAGGTGGACTATACAGCCAGATGATTCCACGCTCATTCTATTTTATCAGAACTCTCAATCCTGAAGGCGATATTGAATATAGCAACAAGCAGCTTGGATTTATGAAGAGTGCGCATGGTGACCTTTCGTACGATTGGGCCTTTGCTCCCGATTGGCATTTCAAAGTGGAAACTTATTATCAATGGCTTTATGATATACCTGTAAAAAATAACCCTGACGCAACTTATACAATGTTGCAGATAGGGGGTGCTGGCGATAACGTGATTATGAGAGAGGGGAATCTTGTAAACAAAGGAACGGGAAAAAATTATGGTGCGGAATTTACCATTGAAAAGTTTATGAGTAATAATTACTATCTCCTGTTTAATTCCACTATTTACAGATCGACCTATACAAACGGATTTAATAAAAAGGAGTGGAGTACGATTTTTGACGGTAGATATCTCTTTAATCTTGCGTCGGGTTACGAGCTGCCGCTCAAAAAAGGGTGGACACTCTTTGCCGATATAAAGGGCTCATTGGCAGGCGGTACCCGCTACACTCCCGTGTTGGAAGATCGAAGTAGGTTGGAGCACAGGGTGGTGTACGACAATACACGCATTAATGAATTACAAGTACGCAACTATTTCAGAATTGACTTGCGAATGGGTTACAGGAAAAACTGGAAGAGGTTAACAGACGAATTGTTTGTTGATTTCCAAAACCTGACAAATAGAAAAAACCTTTATGGTCTCTTTTATGATATTAATACGGGCACTTATGAGGAAATGTTGCTACAGGGCTTTTTCCCAATGGTAACATATAGAATCAATTTTTCTATAGGCAGGAAGAAATGATCATCGAATGGGTATTATGCCCGGTTGTGTGTTTAGACTCTATTTTTTTTAATACAATCAAATAGTACTTGAAAACGAAATCAATTTTATCGGGACTCTTTTGGATTGCGGTTTTTTATATCTGTTGGGGAGTTTCTCAACTGATAAGTATTAAAACGCAGCACTCGCTACTGTCAAGCCTGTTGTTTTCCATTGTTTTTACAGGACTAATCGGGTGTTTTATCCCAATATATTTTAAGAATAAATTTCATTGGCGCTACAATAAATCAGGTCCTGACAGAGTAGTGGGTTATCTTTTTTTGATCTTAGCCATTCTGTTTTCAACCATATTATCAGGAGCCTTTCTTAAAGTCATTGAACTGAAATATTCTTGGACCTTAATACTGAAATATGTACTGTTGTTTTTCCCGATGTCATTGGGCATAGGCTTATTTGCTTTTTTGTTGATTCCGAACACGATACAGGGTTGGGAGGAGAACAAAACGAAAAGCGTTCTGCTAATTATTGCAATAGTCGCTTTCTTCTTTCTCTCGTTTTATGTTGATTCGCTGTTTCAAGATATGGAGTTGGCTGTTACTATGGGCTTTATCGGATTGTTGCTAGGGCTAAGCTATCTTTATATCAGAAATTTTTGGATTGTGTACCCGGCACTTTTTATAATCATGCTAGTGAACACATTGGCTGACAACAAGTACGATGAATACAATTATTGGGTTGTAATTGTCAGCACTCTGTTGTCTTTGACAATACTCACGTTTGACTTTATAAAAAATAGAAAAATCAATAATTGAAACGATACAATCTGACGGTTGGCAATTTGCAATAATGACAACCATTTTAGGCGGACTACTTGGATTTTCAATTAATAAAACATTGACTAAAAAACCGAATAGAAAGAAATAATTGCATCAAATAAAAAATATTTGGAAACGATCAAACCCTTCGTTTCAGATTTAAGAGAGAAATCCGACGTGTCATTTATTGAGAATGCAACGAAATCGGAGAGAAACTCAACAAAAAAGAAAGCAGAACAATTATTGAAAAAAGGATTGGGTATCGGATGAAATTTTACAATAGAAGCGGAAAAATACAAAGTCAAAATAAATCATGAAACGATTCATTCGTTACCCATGGAATATCCGGAAGAACTAAACAGCGAGATCATACAGTTTATTGAAAAGAATAGTAATTATTAAATGGAAAATAAAATTATTGCAAAGTACAACAGACCTGTTTTCTTTTATGGTCTATCGTTGTTAATCCCGTGGATTCTTTGGTTTACAGTTGCCTATATCAGTCATTTGCCGGGACAAAGCAGTTTTTTAATTTTTATTCAGGCGCTGTTAGCAATACTTGGATTATTGGCACCGACTTTTGTGGCTGCCTATTTATTCTTATCAGACAAAGAGTTGTTCAATGACCTGAAAAAAAGATTTATCCGTCAAAAAGGCTTTAGTCCAATATATACTATATTAGCTTTTTCCTTGATTTTTGTATCAATTGTTATAGCCCAGCTCATATCATTGATATTTGGACATAGCATTGACCAATTTTACATTTCCGGATCGCCAAGTTTTACCTCGGCATTACTTTCACCTTGGTTCATTCTGCTTTTTGCGCCGGTAGTGGAAGAATTGGCATGGCACTCGTACGGAACTGATGCCCTAAGACAGAGGTTTAATCTTTTTACGACTTCCATAATTTTTGCTCTATACTGGGCTTTTTGGCATTTGCCGCTTTCCTTTATAGACGGTTACTATCACAGTAATGTAGTAGAAGAAGGTTTGTTGTATTCTTTGAATTATGTATTCAGTCTTTTTGTTCTGATTTTTTTAATGAATTGGCTGTATTACAAAACAAACCGGAATATTTTTATAACAATAGTATTTCATTGTTCAGCGAATGTATCAAATGAGATATTTGCCACTCATCCCGACAGCAAAGTAATTCAAACAGTATTGCTACTTATCGTTGCTATTGTTGTTTTGTTTAAAGAAAAAGGGATGTTTTTTAGAAAAGAGTATCAACAACTATAGATTTTCTTAGGCACATGAATGGGACTAAAAAAGATGTGCTGCGATTTCTTTTGCTTGTCATTCCGCTATCGGTACCGTTTTATTTGTTGAATCTAATTCCGGTACAATTGTTTCCTTTTGGAATGCCTACGAGTGTGCTTACGATAATTGTCCCGTTTGGATTAGCAGTTTATGGTGTCGGGAAAAACGGTTGTTGTGTATTACTTAGTTTATCTCTGTCAAAAGCAAACAATATGCTCGATTTAAATAATAAGAAATGAGAAAGTATTTTACAGCAATTATATTTGTTTTGTTTTGTGTAAATTCTTATTCTCAAAATTTTACCAACAATGTAAAAGGCGTGATTAAAGATGCTTTTACAGATGAACCATTAATAAGTGCCACTATCACTCTTACCGTCGATACATTAAAATTTCATACAATTTCCGATAACGAGGGAAAATTTCATTTTGAAAAGGTTAATGCGGGCAGAATTAGTTTGAAAATCAATTATTTAGGTTATGAACCCTATTTTGCAAATAATTTGATACTGGCAAGTGGAAAAGAACTTGAGGTTGAAGTACAAATGGTACAGTCAACTCAGAGCTTGGCAGAAGTAACAATTTTTGCAAGGGAGAGAGGCGAATTAAACAATGAATTGGCTTATGTTAGTTCACGCTCTTTTGATGTGAAAGAAACGGAACGATATGCCGGAACCAGCGGCGACCCTGCAAGAATGGCAACTTATTTTGCCGGTGTTCAGGCTGCAGGTGATTCACGTAATGATATAATAATCAGAGGAAATTCGCCGCTTGGATTATTATATATGCTGGAAGGAATTCCCATTCCCAATCCTAACCATTTTGCCACTATGGGAACGAACGGAGGCGCAATTTCGATGCTGAACAACAATCAATTATCAAACTCCGATTTTTTGACAGGTGCATTTCCTGCTCAATATGGTAACGCCACCGCAGGTGCATTTGATTTAGCCATGCGAAAAGGGAACAGCGAAAAATTTGAATATTTACTTCAAATGGGAACGGGAGGTTTAGAAGCAGGTGTTGAAGGACCATTTTCCAAAAACAGAACCTCAAGTTTTATGGTGAATTATCGTTATGCCTTTTTAGAACTCTTCGATAAAATTGGAGTTAATTTCGGCACTCCCTCTATACCTAAATATCAGGATTTAACATTCAAGTCTGATTTTGATTTCGGGAAAACTTCTCTGTCGTTGTGGGGATTTGGCGGTTTTTGTTCCATGTCGATGGATCCCGGTAAAAACGTCTTGAATTTTACAAAAAATCTGAGAACAGAAATGGGTGGTCAGACCAATGTGGCAGCAATTACTATGAAAAACATTATTAATTCAAAATCAAACTTGCGAACTTCATTGGCTTTCACAAATTCCAGGTCAAGCATGTCTGTTGATAGTGTTTTCAAAAACAGTAGAGAATTCCATTTCTTTGGTGGCGTTTATACTGAAAACAAATTAATTGCAACAACTCAATATAAAAATCGTTTCAATCCCAAAAACAGAATAATTGTGGGGGCATCTTACACTCATTCATTTGTAAATTTTGCCGATAGTGCAAAAATCCAAAATCAATACGTTTACGGCACCAAAAACAGAGGAAACTATGGACTTGCTCAATTTAATTCTCAACTTCTACACAGTATTAATGATAGAGTTGAATTGACTATGGGTGTGTTTAATCAGTATTCGCTATTAAACAACTCGTTGTCTGTTGAACCGCGGGCAGCCATTAGATATTCGTCCGGTCAAAATAGTGATATTAGCTTTGCCTATGGGTTACACTCTCAAACTCAACCCGGAAACGTTTACTTTAACCAAACTTTGACAGACACTATAAATCAAACATATAAACTGACCAATGCCAATTTGGATTTTTCTAAAAGTCACCATTTTGTGTTGGGATATAATGTGAATTTCAGAAGAAATTTCAATTTGAAAACCGAAGTTTATTACCAAAACTTGTTCAATATACCGGTAGAAATAAAAAGCTCACATTATTCGGTGATAAATTATGGTGCCGATTTTTATGAAGTAGTAAACGACAGTTTGGTAAACAAGGGCAAAGGAAGAAATTACGGTATTGAACTGACATTAGAGAAGTATTTTTCCGACAATTATTATTTTTTGATAACAACGTCATTGTTCAATTCAAACTATTTAGCATCAGATAATATTTGGCGCAACACTGTTTATAACAGCAATTTTGTTTTCAATGCCCTTGGCGGTTACGAAATAAAATTGCCAAAACAGCAAACATTGACGATAAATTCGAATGTGGTTTATGCTGGTGGCCTGCGTAATATCCCGATAGATTTAGAGAAATCAAAAATGGATGGTTACACGGTTTATGATTACAAAAATGCTTATAAACATAAGAATCCCGATTTTTTCAAAGCAAATATTAAATTGCTTTATCGTGTCAATTTGAAAAGATGGAGTTATGAATGCGGTTTCGAACTCACAAATATTACAAACAGAAAAAATATTTGGCGGCAAATTTACGATGCGGAAACACAAACCATAAAAACTGATTACCAAATGGGTATTATGCCGGGAGGGCTGTTTAGGATATACTTATAAACAAAGTCAAAAAACAAGTTCAGAAAACCCTTGTTTCAGTACTCCTCAAAAGGTATCAACAACTGTGGGTTAAGCGTGGTTTCGGAGAGAATGTCGGCAGGTGGATTACTTACCGAAAAGCCGATTAACCGGACGCCGTGATTATCTAAATTTACCGTTTCCAAAAGTTCTGTTGCCAACTCGATAAATTCCCTGGCCAATGTAAAACAAGCTTCTGCCGTTTGACTTCGGGTGACTTGCTTGAAATCGCCCCGTTTTATTTTCAGTGTAAATGTATATCCTTGAAAATGAGCTTTCTCAATGCGTCTTTCCAGTTCATAGGCCAGATCGTCAAAGCGAGCGATGATCTGCTCTTTTCCCATAATGTCCTCGTCAAAAGTATGCTCGCATCCCACGGACAGGCGTTTTCTATCTGGTTCTACTTCGCGGTGGTCGTTGCCCTGCGCAAATTCCGCAAAAAGTTTTCCGATTTTCCCGAAGTTCCTGACCAGATAGTCTTCCGGTTGTTCCCGCAACTCTTTCCCTGTATGGATACCCAGCTCGTGCATTCGCCCTGCCGTAACCTTTCCTACGCCCCAAAAAGCTTCAATCGGCAGGTTTTCAATTACTCTTAGGGCTTTTTTAGGGTGTATAACGGTCAAACCGTCGGGTTTCTGCATGTCGGAAGCTATTTTGGCCAAAAACTTGTTGTACGAAACTCCGGCAGAGGCTGTGAGGCCAAGTTGTGATTTTATTTTTATTTTAATCTCCTTGGCAATATCTTGGGCGAGAGGAATACCGGGCTTATTATCAGTAACGTCTAAAAAAGCTTCGTCAAGCGAAAGCGGTTCAATCAAGTCGGTATATTCGCTGAAAATATCGTGGATTTCTCTAGACACCGATCTATAGACCTCAAACCGAGGCGGTACAAAAATCAAGTGCGGACAAAGTTGCAAGGCTTTTTTTGAAGGCATGGCGGAGTGAATGCCAAACTTGCGAGCTTCATAACTTGCCGCCGCAACGACTCCGCGAGGGTGCGAACTGCCTACCACAAGCGGTTTTCCCCGCCACTCAGGGTGGTCGCGTTGCTCTACAGATGCATAAAAAGCATCCATGTCCACGTGGATTATTTTACGATATTTCGGTGTACTCTGCATATGGGCAAGTCAAATTATACCAATTTTCCGACAAAATCTTCAATCAACCGATTGACAACCTCAGGCTTGTCGGTATTTGCATTATGACCGGCATCTTTTATCCATTCAATAGGAATTCCTGTGTCCTTATGCCATGCTTTATTAAATCTAATGGTTGAACCTGCTTGGTCTTTTTCGCCACAAATCAATAGGGTGGGGCAGTTCATCTTATAAGGCAAATCTTTTTCGTATGCTTCGGCAAGAATTTTAAAACCATGACCTGCCAGTTTGGCGTATCGCTTTTTATCCCCATCGTAAACCATCATAATCTCACGAATCAGTTTTCTGCCGTATTCACTTTCTGCAGTTCCCTTTGATCCGGCTTTCAACAAGGATCTCCATGGGTACAATAGATATACAGGTTCCATTCTTTTCAGCAACCAAAGTTCTATGCCGGTCAAATATTTTCTTTGCAATGGGGCAGAATCAATGGAAATAAAGCCTTTTAATTTTTCCGGGTATAATTCCGCAAAAGTTTGTCCTACGTAACCACCCATAGATTGTCCGACAATTACAGGACATGTGATTTTTTCGTGCTCAAGTATTTCATTCAACCATTTCGCCTTATCCATCAAATTGAAATCGAACTTGAATGGCCAGGAAGAGGCATGGGCTGGCGGGTCCCAAACAAAGACATTGTATTTGTCCTTAAAGTATTCAATTTGCTTTTCAAACAGTCTGTGGTCTGCCGTTAGGCCTGGGAGAAAAACCAGGGTTACAGCATCAACGTTAATCTTGTTTGTCCAATAATGGATAATACCGGAGGCTGTTTCGTATGTTTTTTCTGTCATTTTACCGGTTTTATTTTTTCTTCAAATTTATTTTTTTTGTACACAACTCCCAGTTTATCGCCTTTCACTACCTTTCTTCAGGCCCTAAGACTCGTGTCTTCTCTTTCGGTAGGAAAGTACGCCCAATATGCCGACAGTCACGAAGGCTAGGACGATATAGATAAAGACAGTGGAAACGCCATCCGTTACTCCGTAGGAATGCATGCCGCTCAGCAGGTAGTTGACACCGAAAAAGGTCATCAAAACCGATGCAAAAGCCAGTACCGAGAGCAGGTTGAAAAGCCACAGATTATCTCTCTTTTTCACCAGATGGATATGCGTTACGATGCTATAGACTATCATGGTTATAAGCGCCCAGGTCTCTTTAGGATCCCAGCCCCAGTAGCGTCCCCATGACTCATTTGCCCAGATAGCTCCAAGGAAGGTGCCGATGGTCATCAGCGTAAGACCCACCAGCAGAGCCATATTGTTTGTGATGCTCAGCTCTTTTATACGGAAGCGTATCAGTTCGCTCTTTTTTGCAAAGGCCGTCAGCGACAGGTTGACAATGCCCAACAGGAACCCGATGCCGAAAAACCCGTAAGCCGCCACGATAACCGCTACGTGAAACATGAGCCAGGGTGACTTAAGCACAGGCACCAGGGTCCCTATTTGCGGGTCCATCCAGTTCAGCCCCGAAACAAACAGAATGATCCCTCCGAAGAGTGTTGCCAATGCCATGGTAATGGTACTTTTCCTGCCAAAAACAACACCCGCCAAAACGGTTGCCCAAGCCACATATACCATCGTTTCATAGGAGTTGCTCCACGGAGCGTAACCGCCGATATACCAACGCATCCCCATACCAAAAGCATGAATCAGGAAAGCACATAAAACAGCGACTGATAAGACTTTTATGGTTGTATCCGCCCATTTTTGTTTTTTAAGAAGCTGCATAAAGGCCAAAACAAGCATCAAACCGCCCAGAATAAAGTAGGACAGCTTGCAGCGGTCGAAAATTCGCATCCTGTTGTATCTGATCTCAGCTTGTATCTTTCCTACATCGATATGTGCTCCGATGTCGTTTTTCAATTGAAACTCTCTTATTTCGGCAACCAGTTGCTCGGGTTTGCTCCACTCTCCGCTTTGCAGCGAGCGGCTGACTTCGGCAAGATAGTTCCTGAAACAGTCAGCAACGAACAGAGAATCCTCTTTTGGGAAGATGGAGGGACTGACGTTCGGCGGATACCAGGTGTGCGTCTCATCGCCCGGGTCAGGATAAATCCGCAGCAAGCTGTAATCCAACAGCTGAAAGACAATGTTCACCCTTTCATCAAGTTTCATCATATCTTTATCGGTTGCCGAGCGCTCTGCAGGTAATTTCCCGTAAATCAGTTGCATCTGCCGAAGCAATTTATAGTTGCCGTTTCCGTCGAAAAACTGTGCGTAAGAGGCCCAATCTCTGGGCAACCCGTAGAGCGATGAGATTTCGCGGTTATCTATTGCAATTATCGGCTCATGAATCCACAGTTGCGGCTCTGCAAGGAAGCTGAGCAGAAACTGCTCAGGGTTGAATTGCCCCATCTTTAGCTCCTTGTACACTTTCCGCACTATTTCGGATGAGAGGGTGTGCATCGGTATGATCCTTCCGTCCGATTGTACGGGCAATGCTGCAAATTGGGCGGCATGTTCCGGCGGGATCAAGAGATTCGGGGTGTTCTCTGCGGCTTGCGCCCGTGAAACAGTTGCTATGATCAGCAATATCAAAGCGAGGGTAAGATGTTTGCTCTCTTCCCGCAAACTCTTAAGCTGACGGCCCAACCGGCGAAGACGGGAGTTTTTCGTAAAAAACGTAAGTAAAAATCCGCAGAAAAGTAAAAAGTAACCTGTGTAGGTTATGGTCCTGCCTGCCACATCGCGGTTTACGGAGAGAATTGTCCCGAGCTCATCCCGGTCGTACGAAGCCTGGAAAAACCGATAGCCTTTCACGTCCAGCACGTTGTTCATAAAGACTTTTGCCTCCTGTACTCTGCCGTCAACATGTACCAGCAGGTCGCTTTCATAAGATGAGGGGCTTGCCGAACCGGGATAGCGGTTTAACCGGAAGTCGGTCAGTTCCAACATGAACGGCAGCTTTTCAACGCTGATCCCTTCGGCAGTGCGGATAATCATCTCATCGGTTTTACTCCCTTCCCGAATGTGTACTGTGCCCTCTTTCCCGAAAAGGAAAGTTGTCAAGGCCCCGCCCAAAATCACAACAAAAGCCAGATGCACGGTCAACAGCGCCCATCGCTTCTGTTTTACGTAGCCCTGTCTGCTCCAGGCGGCAATGAAATTGAGTACCAGCAAAAACTGCAACAGGAAAAAAGCGGGCGAATAATAGACCCACTTTTTTGCAACATCGGTTCCATGATCTTTTTCAATAAATGTCGCGACAGCCATTACCGCTGCATATATCAGAAGCAGGGTGATGGTTGTCTTGTATGAGGAGAGATAACGTTTTGCTTTTTCCATAGATGCTTCAAATTTCTTCATTTTTTGTGTCAAGACAAAAAAACGAAGAAAAAAAGTCAAGGCAGCTCTCGTTTTACACGAAAAACTACCGGTTGTACCGATGTCGCTCCTGCTACAAGGAGGGGCTGATTGCTATACCGATACCTCTGCAACTACGAGGATCTGGCGGTCGTGCCGATGCTTAGGAAAGTTAAATAATATTAATCTCTTCGAGGTTGTAAAAATCTATTTTATATTTGCTGCGTATTAGTACACTAATACACCAATAAACAATTAAATATTATATTAATATGATTAAAATCAGGGATTTAAGATTTAGTTACGGCAATAATGTCGTACTTAAGGACATTTCGATGGAGCTTCAGGAGGGCCGGATATATGGTCTTCTCGGAGAGAACGGAGTGGGCAAGACCACTCTGCTTACCCTGCTTGCGGGCCTGAAGGAGCCCGGCGCCGGTTCAATCGAGATAGATGGTCAAAAACCGTTTGACCGCACGCCTTCTTTTCTTTCGCAAATCTATTATTTGCCCGATGAGGTTCCTGCAATCCGCATGAAAGCTATCGACTTTGCAATGGACCGGGGACAGTTTTGGGTCAATTTTGACCCGGACAAGTTCAAGGAAATTGCCGGGGTGTTGGAAACCGATACATCCATGCGCATGGATCAGATGTCGTACGGCCAGCTCAGGAAGACCTACATTAGCTTTGCGCTTGCCTGCAACACCCGATACCTCTTTATGGATGAGCCGACCAACGGACTGGATATACCCTCCAAGTCACAGTTTCGCAAGGCGATGTCCAAATACACTTCCGATGAGTCAACGCTGCTCATCTCCACCCACCAGGCACGGGAACTAGAGGCGATCATTGATCCCATAATTATTTTGGACCGCAAAGATGTGTTACTGAATGCTACGCTCAGTGAAATCACGAAAAAAATCTATTTTGATTACTCAACGGCAACCTCCCCTGAAGCTCTCTATTCCGAGCTGATACCCGGAGGTTGCATTCAGGTATTGGTCAACAAGAGCGGCGAGGAGAGTAAAGTCAACCTGGAGGCCCTTTTCAATGCAGTTCACAGGCACAAAGAGCTTATAAAAAAGATGTTTAACGATGAAATAGCATAGTTATGGGAAGTAATGTTTTAAATATGAATAGGTCCCGGCGTTATTTTCGATCGGATTTACGTGCTGCCGTTTCAAACTACGGAATAACATTCTTAGTTTTCAGTACACTTGCTGTCACTACATATCTGTTACACGGCCTTTTTTTCCTGACAACTTCGGGTGAATGGTATGCAATGAGTTCTTCACTTCGTATTGCACTTTTTGTCATATCTGGATTAACGGTATTAATCAGTTCTCCTGCCAAACTCTACGGACATCTTACTGACCGTAGGGAGGGCTCGGCATTCCTTATGGTTCCGGTATCAAGGTTAGAAAAGTTTGTCTCAATGGTGCTGATATCCTGCATAATCATACCGTTTTCGTTCGGGTTAATTTATCTGACGCTAGATTCCCTTGTATGTCTTATTGGTCCTGCCTGCGGTGACTCTCTGTTCCAAATTATTTTTAAAAGCTCTCCATCATTTATCAACACAATCCCCGATCTGCACATATATAAAGAAAGTTTCCGCTCAATTCTGACTCCCTGGCTTTACTTTGATGATATTATCCAGATTGCGCTCTTGTTCCTTCTGGGTGCTCTTATATTTAAAAAGTCTAAAACAGGCAAAACTTTAGGCTCCCTTATTATCATATCCATCTCTTTGAATCTTCTGTTTACTCCAATCATGTCGCTCGCCATGTTTGACAAGTTTAGGATGATGGCAGAGATGATGAGCGATGCCAACATCACTCTCGAGGCCATAGAGCAGATGTTTCCCTTTTTCTCATGGATTCTGAGAAATCTGGCTATCGTGGATACATTGTCCGATACTCTCGTGAACGGCCTGCTCCTGTTCTTTGTATGGCTCCGGCTTAAGAAACTTAAACACTAACCGCTACAGATATGTATTATGGAATTTAATCAGAACAAACCGATATATTTACAGATAGCCGACGGAATCCTGGAAAAGATTCTGAGCAGCGAGTTAAAAGAGGGCGACAGGATACTCTCCGTGCGCGAACTGGGTGCTGAGTTGGGAGTCAACCCCAACACGGTAATGCGCAGTTATGAGAAGCTTACCGCTGACGGCATAATCTACAACCAGCGTGGAATAGGATATTTTGTGGCCGACGGTGCGCGCAACACATCTCTGGAAAAAATGAGGGCCGACTTTCTTGAAAATGAACTTCCGCAAATCCTGCGCAGGTTGGAACTTTTGAAACTGGACCCTAAGGATTATCTGAAATAATCCGATTGAACCGCAGAGCCGTGACAGATCTCATAACGGGGTGGTTCAGCGAAAATCGGGAGACGTCCGTCGGTGTAAAGAGAGCACCGGAACGCGATAAATAAAGCCCGCTGAAATTCTGAAACTGTTGTCCGGAGTCGCGATAAACGCTACAGTGGGTTTGAGGTAATTAGCAGAAGTTGCGATTAAAAACAGGTGCAAATTATCGTCTTTATTTGGATAAAATTCGATACCGGCCTGGTAATTCCAGGAGGTCAGACAATTACCCTTGTCCAGAAAAATGCTTGATTTATAAGTTGAAAAATCGTCGTAAAAACATTTCAAAAGAATATTCCATTGGGGCTGAAACCGGTAATTTGCTTCTCCCAAGAGGGAAAAATAGTTTACATTTTCTACCACATTTTGTGGGCTGATGGTCAAGTTTCTAATTCCACCCAAATAATCGATTTCGGAATGTTGATAAAAGGCGTCGATGTAAATGCTGAAAGGACCCGATTCCCATTTTTGTCCACCACTCACCATAATCAGCGTTTTGCCTTTTGCGGGCGAAGTGATATTCGCCGCATATCGAAGTTGGAGAGCGTTATCCAAATAGTTGCTGTTCCAGCCAATCGAGTAGTATAGGGGCAAGGTAGGCGCTTCAAGTTGTAAACCTATTTGTGGAATACCGATGGCTTCTCGCCACGTTCCCATTCGATTGTTCACTATTTGGAAAGAAAATTCCTGGTTTTGCGTGGGAGTAAATGCCACCTGCACCCCGGTTAAATAACAGGAAATAAGATTTGATATTCCGCTGTAGTCGTATACGTCTACGGGATATTTATTGTATTCAAAGCCGCCTATGGAGAGAGCTTGCTTGCCGGCAGTCATCGAAAACCGCTCGTTAAACGCGTATATCAGATAAGCATAATCGATGGTGGAGGGCAAATTTTCCTTAGTGAAAATGGGTGAAACCTTATTCAAGCGCTGTAAGTATCTGTACGAGAGCTTTGGTGTAAGCTGCCCCCCAAGATCGATCACTATATGGTCGAATTTAAATCCACCGCTTTCAAATTCCATCGGTGTTCCACCAAATTGAGTATGATAGGCTGGGCGTAAATGCAGTGAGAGATCAACCGATTTAGACGTATTTTCATCGCTCGATTGTGCGAATAGCGACGAGCTGCTTAAACAGGCCCAAAAGACGGTTAAAATAAGTACGAGGGTAAGGAGGTCATTTTTTTTCATGCCGGTTTTTAAATTTTAACTTACGCAAATAAAGTGATTTTATTGTCAGGATAAAACACCACCACAAATCAAACGATCAGTGATATAACCCGCAAAGTTAAAACAAAAGCCGAAATAAAAAGCGGTATCTTATTAAGTACCCGGCGTTGTGTTGGCTTCGATACCATAGAACAGCACTACGGTCAAATCCGGCATACCCAACTGCTCTGTTGCTTCGATACCCCGGCTCAGTCGCCTAGTTCGGACACGCTTATAAACTGAAACTTATATTAAGAAATTTATCGCTTCTGACGTAGGCGTT
>ERZ795058.1343-NODE-1343-length-33288-cov-7.878404_pt1 | contig 33288 bp, 31 predicted proteins | sample MGYA00375142_ERZ795058 | MGnify/ENA primary metagenome ERZ795058 (study PRJEB30187, sample SAMN05720210) | activated sludge metagenome | isolation source: anaerobic digester from wastewater treatment plant | place: Japan | collected 2015-04-20 ... | reverse complement strand
AGCTTGTACTATAAGCGTTCTCTATAAAAATTTCGATATTTTTTGTATTTATTGTGGAGCAAATAATTTGAGGGCGTCGCCCTTCTTGGGAGCCTTATAATTTGGCAACACAGCTGTCCTAAAATTTGATTTGTAAACACTGGTGGACCTGAGGAGATTCGAACTCCTGACCCCCTGCTTGCAAAGCAGGTGCTCTAACCAGCTGAGCTACAGGCCCATTACACTTATTACTACCTACGCCGCAGACAGGATAACATTTGGCGCTTAAACACTGTTTTTACAAGTCGTCTTGAAGGTATTCTTTTTTGTAGTTTCTTTATTTGTGCGCAAAAAAGTACACCACCGCCACAATTGGGGCAATAACGCCAATTATCTTCCACATTGTATAGGTACCCCCTGGACCAAAATACTTCTCTGCCCAACCTACTTTCCCAAAAATCCTTGCCATTTTTAGGCTGTAGCCAAGGCTAAAAAAACTAATTAACGCACCCGCTACTAACCAAAACCATTTATTGAGCAGAACATCCCAAAGTAACATATTCCCCTCCTCTTGTCTAGCTTATGATCTACTTTATTATACCTTTTTCGCAATGATAATACTAAGCACTATTAACACTATCTGTGTTACAACACCTAAAAGCCATGCCTCTTTCTTTACCGTATGGTGCACTTTTTTATGAACAAAGTGATATTGCTTAAAAAACGGCAAGCAACGCAACGTACTTGCCCAGGGATTATTGTCTATAACATCTGTTAACACTCCACCCAAAGCACCCCATAATATTGTTGGTGCATAACCTCCATCGCGCCACAGCCAATACACAACAAAAGTACCGAGAGCTAAGTCAAAAAAAAGATATGTTAAAAATTTTTTACTACGCCAGTTCGCTTTTTTCATAAAACTCCCCGCGTCGAGATGGGGAATAAAATCTAACAAGTGATGACTTAACACTCCAAGAAGCAGAGCTAGCGCAGGGTTCTCTACTAAGCTTCCTACCGCAGACCCAACAATTGCGTGGCTTGAGAATATCATACGTCTTTACAATTATATAAAAAACAGGTATATTTGGCAATGTTACGGTAGTTAATAAGGGGGCGATTAGCTCAGCTGGTTAGAGCGCGTCACTGATAATGACGAGGTCGATGGTTCGAGTCCATCATCGCCCACCAGAATTACACTTTGATTGTTTTATAAAAGACAAGACTAAACGCAAAAGAAGCAGAGGGGTCTAGCCTTCGATATATAGTTGTGTTACGATTGTTTTGGGTAGGCATGTTGACTCCTTTTTTTTATATATATAAGTCAATTGTCCTACCCGCTTTTTTATTTTGGCAACATTACACACTAAAATTGTACGATGCCATATACTCACGGAGAAACATTATTCCATTTTAGAAGGTGCGATAAATAGGTTTTTTAGCGCGCTGTGCTATAATTATCCTATGCCTGAGTTTTTTACATATAATCATTCAGAGCAAGAAACCTCTAGCACAGAACAAGGAATTGAACCAAATCCACGACAGCAAGATAAAATCGTGGCAATTATAGATAATGACAATCTAAATATAATCAATGAGAGAGAGGTTCGCCTTCAAGATGGTGAACGCGAAGAATTCCTCAAAAAACTGGCTAGTGGCAAAATAAATGAATATAATTTAAGGCAAATAGTGTATGCCCTTCGAGGACCGATTGATTATATAGGCGGTCGAGGCAGGCTAACCAACTCTTTATTGTCAGGCAACAAATATATGCGTGGCTTCCTAGCTCATTTCGCGCGCGACAACGTTAGCTTGAGCGGATACTTAGAATTTCAGGATGTTGTCGAATTTTTAGAGCGATACCCCGACCCAATATCATTTGAAGGAGCTGTATCGAATTTCTTAGACAGAGTTGAGCATACAGACTCCTCACAAGAACGTCAGGGGTATGAATCATCTCTAAGAGATTTTATGCATACTGTTTACGGCAAAAAACTCGAATACTACGAACAAATTAAATTACTACAAGCCGAAGCAGAAAGAAGATTTCCTCAACTCGCCGAGGAAAAGAAGAGAAAAGAGTCGGAAGAAACAAACGAAGACATCCACCATAAACCAAATAACGAGACGCAAGGATCCACCACAGAGAAAGTAAAAGAACAACAAGAAACCTCTAGCACAGAACAAGGAATTGAACCAAATCCACGACAGCAAGATAAAATCGTGGCAATTATAGATAATGACAATCTAAATATAATCAATGAGAGAGAGGTTCGCCTTCAAGATGGTGAACGCGAAGAATTCCTCAAAAAACTGGCTAGTGGCAAAATAAATGAATATAATTTAAGGCAAATAGTGTATGCCCTTCGAGGACCGATTGATTATATAGGCGGTCGAGGCAGGCTAACCAACTCTTTATTGTCAGGCAACAAATATATGCGTGGCTTCCTAGCTCATTTCGCGCGCGACAACGTTAGCTTGAGCGGATACTTAGAATTTCAGGATGTTGTCGAATTTTTAGAGCGATACCCCGACCCAATATCATTTGAAGGAGCTGTATCGAATTTCTTAGACAGAGTTGAGCATACAGACTCCTCACAAGAACGTCAGGGGTATGAATCATCTCTAAGAGATTTTATGCATACTGTTTACGGCAAAAAACTCGAATACTACGAACAAATTAAATTACTACAAGCCGAAGCAGAAAGAAGATTTCCTCAACTCGCCGAGGAAAAGAAGAGAAAAGAGTCGGAAGTAGAAAAAATCCTCGCAGAGACAGATGTGAATGAGGTCGAGCGCCTATTAAGGAGCGAATTGGTTGACATACTCGAAGAGGCTAAGCGAAACGGTAGGTTGTCGGGAGCAGATTTTATTTATACACCTGAATATAATCGTTTGTGGGGTCTTAATTGGGTCGTTAACGTTGCACGAGGCAAAATAGCGCAACTATCTGGATTTAACGCTCGCGCATCGCTTGAGCGAGTCGAGCAAGAAGCTTTAAATCAAGTATTAGGAGAAGGCGTCCAGCAGGAACGATCAGAAAAGGTTGATGAACTTCGAGAAGCGAGAGAGAAAATTGAAGGATTCCAAATAGAGACCATAAAAGACGAAGAAATAGAAAACATTTTCGAAAAAATAGAAGTCAGAGGAGATGATTACCTAGGAGAATATTTAACACCAGAAATACTCAAGAAAGAAGGTCTGTTGCCGAAATACAAGGTTACTCTTGGAGAGTCGGCGGTATGGCTCTCTTCTTCAGGATACGATGCAGAGTACGGAAGAATTGCCGTGGTCGGATATGTTGAAAATCAAGGTAAAATCACGGCGCGCACTTATTATCGCAGTAACTCTCAAGGAGTATGGCGCTATCTACCAGATTATACAATGTATAGAAATGGAGTGATTACATGGTTTGGGAAAGGGTATAGCGAGGAAAGCGTTACCTTGCCGATAGCCGTACAAAGAGCGCTTTCCGAAATCACACAAGATGATGCATCCATATTAAAGGTAAAAGAATTTGGTTTAATCTTTGCAGGAACAGCAAAAAAATACGATGGTCAAAAAGAAGGTGAATACTACGAGCAAATCGAAACAAAACCAAGGAGGTTAGATGGAAATTTTTACTCTGAACCTGGTAAAAAAAATCCACCGGAAGAAATAAGGCTTACTACTGAACAATCGCCAGATTTTTCAAGACTGATAACTTCCTGGAAACAAAAAACAAAAGTTTATGGACCAATTACGGTCGAAATCTTCCCTTCGAACGACGGGACACTCAGGTTTATGTTTTGCCGAGACAACTATGGGCGTGCATGGATCGGTGGTATTGAAGATGATAGTGAGGTTCAATCCACAGGATTAAGAAAATCATGGATAGAAGGTGGAGACCTCGCAACACCAGCTTTTGAGTACCCTGAGCAGGCCGGTGGCTATGAAAATACGGACTTGGCTGTCCACCCTTACGTAGACATGTTCGAGAACTACCTTAAAAAGATTCCGGTTATCCGGCAATATCTTGAATCAAAAGAAAGGATTCATCACGATCAAGAAAATACTTCACCAAAAGAGGTCGAGAAAAAAATCACCATTAGCAGTGCACAAAATTTCACCGAACTATACGAGGCACTCAGGCAAAAAGGCGGTCTGCAGGGAACGCAACAATTTTACAAGCCAGAGGAGCTAATAGACATCATCGAACGAGTAAGAAAAGGAATTCTTGACATTTCGTATGTTACACAAACAGAGGGTTTAAGAAATAGAGTTTACGATATTATTCAAATAAAAAAACTACAAAGGAAATTGAATTCTTAAGAGCCACCCTGTACTTAATTTGTCTTCGTCTTTACTCGACAACACAGTCCACCAAGACAAGTCTTTCTTGCCGTCTCCTGCGTACACGGCAAAAACAAACGATAAACTAGATAACGGTGTGAGGCCTCACTACTCTGCGAACACCTGAAATTGACGTAGGAGGCAAATTTTCATATTGATCGGAAATAGCAACACTTAACTCAACACTGTCTTCGGGCACATATGGACCCTCATCGCCAGCTGAGCCCGACGATATCTAATTTCAAGAAAAGACCGTTTTCCGGAAGAAGCACTTACCACAATATGGCTTGAGAAAAATGTACTCCCGGCTGTATCCATTTGTTGACCACCAGTAAATCGACGGTATGCCTCACCAGCAACCATTCTTTCTCTCGGCGACATATTGTCTGGGCGATCTTCTGTTTCTTTTATGCCATCGTCTGCCGAAGAAAGCCCGGCGAAAGAAACAACACCACCCTTTGGTGATTTGTTGCTAAATATCTAGAGTTTCTTTAAGCGAGGAAGTAGGCACAACCGCCACTTTGTCGCTTGTTCTTTTTTTAACCTCCACCTTTCCTTCTCCAATCCTTGGAGAAACAACAAGGCGGTAAGGGCAGCCGATCAAGTCGGCGCTAGCAAACTTCTCACCCGCAGAAATCCCCTCTCTGTCGTCGAGCAAAACTTCTACTTTTTCTTTTTGTAAAAGTTTATACAAATTTTCGCCTTGACTCTCTGCTCCCCTCATTGCAATTAAGTGCACGTTAAAAGGGGCTATGCTTTTAGGCCAAATAATTCCCCTTTCGTCGTTAAAGTGTTCTACAATCACCCCCATAGTTCTTGTTGTTCCCCAGCCATAACAGCCCATAACAGGATAACGGGGCTGTCCGTCGCGACCGATATATGTTAAAGAAAAACTTTCTGCATACTTCTTCCCCAGGTCGAAAACATTACCCACCTCGGAGGCTACTGCCTCTACAAGCGTTCCTTGTTTACACCGCGGGCATTCTTCGTTACCGTTTAGGGGAGTATTTTCATCGTTAACACAATAATCACACTTGTTGCAGTATAAAATATCATCTTCTCCCGCCGCCGTTAAAACCATAAACTCATAAGAAATTTTATCGGAAAAACTGCCACCCGAAGCCTCTGTTGCTTTTACCTCTAAGCCTAACTTATTGTACGCTCGTACATAGGCGAGCTTAACATCGTTGTAAAATTTTTCGAAATCCTTCTGTGTCTCGTGGAAGCTATACATATCCTTCATTTCGAATTCACGCCCCCTTAAAATACCGCTTTTAGCACGCAATTCATCGCGAAACTTCCAGTTAATTTGATAAATAGCCATCGGCAAGTCTTTGTAGGAGTTGATAAATTCTTTCATTAGGGGAGTGGCAACTTCCTCGTGGCTTTGCCCCAGCGCGTAGTCTTTTCCCGTACGGCTTTTAATTTTAAACAGTACATCTATTGAGTCCCAGCCCCCAGTAGCTTTCCAGTTTTTAGCTGGGTGTAAGGCAGGCATCGATATTTCTTGCCCTCCGAGGGCATCCATTTCCAGACGAATAATATTTCTTATTTTATTAAGCACGCGCAAACCAAAGGGTAAATAAATATAGCTACCTGCCATCAACTGGCGCACAAAGCCACCCTGCACTAACAAACGGCTATTCACCGTATCGGCGTCCCTAGTAATATTTTTTGTTGGCGTAATAGTTGTCTTCGATAAACGCATATTCTTATTATACCTTACTTAACAACATACTGCTCAATTTGAAGCTCAATATCAAACTTTTCTTTTACTACTTTTTTTATGCGTTCAATGAGTTCAAGAATATCGCCTGCTACTGCATTGCCACAGTTAATTATATAGTTGGTATGTTTTGGGGAAACCTGCGCTCCACCTACCCTATACCCACTTAAACCCGCCTCGGCAATAATCTTTGCCGCAGGCACCACTGGAAAAGGATCGGTTTTTACGGATTCCTGAAAATATCTCAATTTAGCAGAAGAAATATTTTCCACCGGAACATTCTTAAAAACGGAGCCCGCGCTAGGAAAATCGTGAGGGTGTCTTTCGAGCCGATATTGAATATTGCTACGCACTTTGCTAATAATATCTTCTTTATTTCCCGTGGTCAGCGAAAAAACAACTTCTGTTATTATTTCGTTATTATGTTTAAAAATCGACTCACGATACCCAAACCCACACTCTTCTTTTTTACGCGTAACTTTTTTAGCCGTTTTTATATCAATCGAAGTAACAGTTTTAACAATATCTTTTGTTTCTCCACCAAAGGCCCCCGCATTTCCTCTTACCGCTCCTCCTACCGTGCCAGGAATCCCTCCCGCCCATTCTAGCCCTGCTAGGCTTTTTTCTGCTGCCAAGTTAACAATTTGCGCAAATGGCACCGCTGCTTGTGTAAAAATATCTGTTTTCTCCGCTCGATACTGCTTTACATCCATCTTGATAACAAGGCCATCAAAGCCATTGTCGCTAACAATCAGATTACTCCCACCTCCCAAAACAAAAACTTCAATCTTTCTTTCTTGTGCAAGTTTAATTGCCTGTATTAACTCCTCTTCCGTAGAAGCAGAAACAAAATAGCGTGCGTCGCCACCTACCCTAAATGTAGTAAAGGGGGCAAGAGAAACATTTTCTTGAACAATCATTTTGGCTTCTTTTTTTCTTCTGCCTCTAGGACACCGGCCGTGTAAACACTAAACATTACAATGACTAAAGTTATAATTAGCGCATAAAGCAACTTGGCGACAACGGTACCTGCTACACTATAAGGAAACAAATACTCGATAATGCTTTTAATAGCATCGTTCCACGCCAAACCTGCAATTAAACCTATCGCCGCCAAAACATATTTGAAGACTTGTTGACGAAGTTCAATCTTAAAACGGGCAATATGCTTGCTTGTTGCCTCGCGTACACGTTGGAGGTCTTTGATCGTTTCTTTTTTTCTTTTTTTCTTTTTTTCTTCCATAAGCTAATATTAGCAATAAAGACGCTTTTGGTCTACACCTAATCAGATATGTCTGCAACATCGATGCGCACTGTGCTATTATCTACTATTTCATCGCGCAGTAACTTTTCTGCAAGTGGGTCTTCGAGCTTTTGTTGCACCGTGCGCCCCAGTTGACGCGCTCCATATTCAGGGCTGTAGCCGAGTTGGGCTAATTTTTGCTTTGCGGCAGGAGTTACATCGAGCACGATGTTTCTACTAGCAAGACTCTTTGCAACACGACCAATCATAATATCAACAACCTTAATTAATTCCTCTGTGGTAAGCGGACGATAAACTACCACCGAATCGAAACGGTTTAAAAACTCAGGGCGAAAAATATTTCTTTTCTGCAAGAGGTCCATAAGAATTTTTACAAACTGTTCGTAGGCAACATTTTGTCGAATGTACTGGCGGATATCCTCCGCACCTGCGTTGCTCGTAGCAATAATCATTGAGTTTGTAAAATCAACCGTCCTGCCAGTACCATCGGTTAAACGACCCTCGTCTAAAACCTGCAAAAACACATTGAGAATATTTGGGTGCGATTTTTCAATTTCATCAAGCAACACCACGGAAAATGGCTCGTCTTTAATTGCCTTTGTCAAAGCACCTTGCGTTCCTTTTTGCCCGCCACCAGGGGGAGAGCCAATTAAACGACTTAAAGAATCTTGATTCTGGTACTCACTCATATCGAGACGAATAATTCGTTTTTCAGAGCCGAAATACGCCTCTGCCAGTGCCTTTGCTGTCTCTGTTTTACCGACACCAGTGGGACCAATAAAAAGAAATGTGCCCACCGGCTTATTCTCTCGGCTTAAGCCACTACGCGCACGCCTTAAGGCAGCGGCAACGGAGCGAATTGCTTCATCCTGACCAATAACTCGTTTGTGTAAAATATCTTCAAGGTTAAGCAATCTCTCTTTTTCTGTTGCCGTCGTTTCTCCCACTGGTACATTAGTTTTAATTGATACTGTTTCACTAATGAGTTCGGGTGTAATAAGCTTAATTCTCTTCTGCGAGGCGGCAACCGCTGTATCATCGAGCACTTCAAGAGCCTTGGCAGGAAATGGCTTGTCGCGGATGTAGCGATCACTTAGGCGAATTGCTTCTTTAACAGACGCATAGGTAAATACCACGCCGTAACGATATTCGTAGCTTGGCACTGAGTCAACTAATACATAGATAACGTCCTCTTTTACCGGTGCCCTGACCTCTATTTTAGAAAAGAGAGCAGCGACCTCTAGATTACTCTCGATGTCATCGTGGTAATCTTCGACTGTCGTATCACCCACTATTTGCAAACCGCGCCCCCTTAGATAGGGAAGCAAGATTGCACTTGCATTTACAACTCCTGCCGCTTTTTCTCTGCTCATAAGATTATGAATATTATCGATAAAAAGAATAATATTACCCGCGCGCGTTACTTCGTCGAGAACTTTTTGTAAACGCGCCTCAATTGCCCCGCCTTCGTCTGCGCCAGCTGTTAAGCGACCTGTGTCAAGTGACCAGATATGCTTATGTAAAAGGGCGGGACCTACACTTCCTTTAGAGATTTTCTGCGCCAACTGGTGAACGATAGTTGTTTTTCCCACCCCTGGTTCGCCAACTAAAACAACATTATTGCTTTCTGCTTTGCTTAAGGCGCGTTCAAGTTCTTTCGTTTCGTTTTCTCGTCCGTATATTTTTATTTCTTGCCCCGCCGTGGCGACAGTACTAAGATCGTGAGCATAAAGCAACAAATTAGGCGTATATCCATAAGCCCAATCTCTCCCCACCACTCCTTCTGCAGTTTCTTTCATCCAAAAGGGCTTTTTTTCGCTTAGTGATTTATGTTTTTTGTACCAACCTAAAATTATCGACGCGTCTTTGACCTCTAATTTATTATTAGTAATAATGTCTTGCCAGAGCTTACTCGCCGACACCAACTCTACAAGAAGATCCGCTAAAGCCACTCTTCCACGAGAAGATAAGCGAGTAATGGCAATTATAAGTTCGTTAGGCCAATACTGGTTTTGCTTGCTCTGCTCTTGCCAATATTGTGCAATATAGCCAGAATACTGTTCCGCATTAACAAAGCCACAACGAACAAAAAAGTAACGCCCTGCCATTGTTCCATTCATCGCTAACCACAATACCCCCGCATCAACATTACCACCTTTCTTCTCGGCAAGTGTACGGGCGTAAATTAAGAACTCAATAGCATCGGACTCGAGCTGATCGACAAGGTTTTCACTATTTTTTACCCCACCCTTTACGCTGTATTGTAAATATTGATCGACCCATAGCCAAAGAATAGTAGCGCTTGTGGCAAGGGCAAGTAGACTATTAAGATAAGCCGGACAATACTGCGTCAGGACACACAAGAAAAGATATAAACATACTACCGCCAATGCAATATAGCGCAAAATTTTAAAAATAACCGAATTCACAACCCTCTCTCGCTGGAAAAGTTTTAGCGCCTGCGATTTGTCTAAATCAAAAGTTGTCATTTCCTAAAAACCCCTTATTAAAACAAGTACCGCAATCGCTGGAGCAAAGAGCCACACTAAAAGCAGTGCTAAAATAGCTAAAAACCCTGCCAGTGCAAAAGTTGTACCAATAAAAATTGTGATAGAGCGCACTAGGAAACCAATTAGGCGGCTTATAAAATTTTCCCATATTGCCTTAATAATTACATCGAGACTCGCATTAATGGGCATATAGGAATCCCTTTTCCAGGGTGCAAACAATGTCTTTAGAAGCTCAACTACAGAAAAATAAATGAGAATTTTTTGCCCAAATTGATTCGCTATAAACCAATAACGGCGTGGCATTGCTACCAGCCACCAACCTAAAAACCCATGAACAGGTTCTTCTTGGTTACTTGATTGTGCTATAACCAAACCACTCCTTTTACATATATATTATACCTCATAATAAAAAATGAGTAATGCCTTCTCTGCAGGATAGATGTTTTCAAACCAAAAAAGACACCTTAGTGTCTTTTTTAGCCTCAGTCTCTATGCGGTTGCAAGAATAAACTCCGAAAATCGGAGATCGACCAGCTCTTAATGCTTAAAGCAAAAGAGCCGTCCTAATCTAATAGGAATTTCCTTTAGAAAGGAGGTGATCCATCCGCAGATTCCCCTACGGATACCTTGTTACGACTTAGCGCTCCTCGCCAACCCTGCCGTGGTACCCCTACTGGGGTACTTCGGGCATTGCTGACTCGGCTCACTTGACGGGCGGTGAGTACAAGGCTCGAGAACGTATTCACCGTGGCGTTCTGATCCACGGTTACTAGCGATTCCGGCTTCATGCAGGCGAGTTTCAGCCTACAATCCGAACTGGGGTCAGATTTCAGGGATTAGCTTGTCCTCGCGGACTTGCAACCCGTTGTTGCTGACCATTGTAACACGAGTGTTGCCCAGGGCATAAGGGACACGCTGATTTGACGTCATCCCCACCTTCCTCCCCGCTCAATAGGCGAGGCAGTCCTCAGTGAGATCTTCGGCGTGACACCGAAGCAACACAGAGTAAGGGTTGCGCTCGTTGACCGACTTAACGGGACACCTCACGGCACGAGCTGACGACAACCGTGCATCACCGACCTATTAGCTCCCGAAGGCACCCCCACGTTTCCGTGGGGTTCTAATAGGGTGAACCCTGGTAAGGTTCTTCGCTTATCGTCGAATTAAACCTCATGTTCCACCGCTTGTGCGAGCCCCCGTCTATTCCTTTGAGTTTTAGTCTTGCGACCGTACTCCCCAGGCGGCTGACTTAACGCGTTAGCTTCACTACAAGAAGGGTCGATACTCCCTATAGCTAGTCAGCATCGTTTACGGCGTGGACTACCGGGGTATCTAATCCCGTTCGCTCCCCACGCTTTCGCGCCTTAGCGTCTGAAATGACCTAGCAAGCTGCCTTCGCCATTGGTGTTCCTCCCGATATCAATGGATTTTACCCCTACACCGGGAATTCCGCTTGCCCCTGCCATCCACGAGTTCCACAGTATCTTAACAAGGTTCATTGTTAGGCAATGAGATTTATGTTAAGACTGGTGAAACCGCCTACGCGCTCTTTACGCCCAATAAATCCGGATAACGCTTGCCACCCTCGTATTACCGCGGCTGCTGGCACGAAGTTAGCCGTGGCTTATTCCCATAGTACCGTCATAATCGTCCTATGGAAAAGAAGTTTACACTCCGAGAAGCTTCTTCCTTCACGCGGCGTCGCGGCGTCAGACTTTCGTCCATTGCGCACGATTCCTCACTGCTGCCACCCGTAGGTGTATGGGCCGTGTCTCAGTCCCATCGTGGCTGGTCAACCTCTCGGTCCAGCTACCCGTCATAGCCTTGGTGAGCCATTACCTCACCAACAAGCTGATAGGACGCAGGCTCATCCCAAACCGCCGGAGCTTTTCTCTTGCGAGAATATCAGGTATTAACTAACCTTTCGGCCAGGTATTCCTGTGTCTGGGGTAGATTCCCACGCGTTACTCACTCGTCTGCCACTACCCCCGAAGGGGTCGTTCGACTTGCATGTGTTAGGCACGCCGCCAGCGTTCATCCTGAGCCAGGATCAAACTCTTAATATAGTTTTTGCGCACAAATTAAATTGTGCGACTTAGGGCTCAATTTTGATACAGGGATTGACAACCCTGTATTCTTGCAACCACATAAAAACCGATGTTATGTAGTTACTCGCATAGCGACTGATTGTCAAAAAACACTACTGCCATTTATTTATGGCATTAACAATATTAATTTTAACTGATAAAAAAACAAAAGTCAACAATGTGTTACGGTCCACAACATATTGGACTTTTGGAAGCTCATAATAAATATATTAATAATGTATCGCAATGGTAGTTGTTTGCCAACAATCGCATGATTTCAGTTCTTTCCAGCGCAGGTGCTTGACAAATTCACATAATTCGATATAATCCAGGGTCCGTTTGGACAACAGATCTTTAACAAAACGGAAAGGGGGGAGAGAATGACTACCGACGGCAACATCGTCTATAGAGGTCATGTCGAGGAGTGCCTCGCACATCTCGACAAAAATCTTAGGCAAGGCAAGCGGCGCGAGACTGCGGCAGCGCGAAAGGAGGTTGCTCGGTTTTGTGGCGTACAGGTGCAGACGGTTGCTCGATGGGTAGATGCCAAACATCTACCCGTAGGCGATCAGTATTTTCGCCTTCTCTGTTGCCTGGACGCAGCAGGGTACGACGTAGTCGAGGCGGACAGAATTCATCAAGGCGGCATGCGTTTCGCCGCCGAACTGATCGGTTACAGCATTCTGACCGGTCAGGAGATCGCCGAGTTGGTCGGCTACAAAACCCCAACGACACTCTACAAAGTACTTCGGGGTGCCGAAGGGGCAAGCCAAGAGAAGGCCAATCGGATATGGGCGATTGGCATAGACTACCAGGACCAGCTCAAGAATCGAAAGGAGGGCGCCAAGTCCCTACTACGGCAACACATCCCAAGGCGCTCCCCGGATACGTTGGAGAGCAGGATAATCTCCAACATCGCAGAGGCTCTTCTCCTCTTGGTAGAGGATGCAGCGCGCAACGACCTAACGCGCAACGAAGAGCTTATCAAGCTGGTTGTCGCTCTAGCACCACTGGTGCCAGAGCAAAAAAACCAGGAGGAAGATGCGTGATGAGAAAGGAGGTACATCGCGCTATCGTGGATCGTGTTATTCTGAATGGAAAGCACGGTCCATACGCAGTAGCTCGATCCGAGGATCTCGGGATGGTCACTTTCTCTCTTTTGCCGAGCGTCTGGCAAGAGAAGAGCTATCCCGAGACAGGAACGTGGGTCGTCCTGTACGACCTACGTAAAAAGCGCGCTGGATGGCGTGCTCAGCACGGGCGGTATCTGAGACCGTCCGATGAGTAGAGAGGGGCAACAAGATGAAGGTCATTGAGGTCGATCTAAGAGATCTGAGAGTAGGCTGGTTTGTCCGAACCGGTCTAAACGAAGATCATGTTCTGCACCTGGCAGAACTGATAGAGGCGGGTACGGAGTTACCGCCCATCAATATCACAAGCGATATGCTTGTGGTGGACGGAAGGCACCGCATCGAGGCCTACAAGCTCAATGGCCTCGACAAGACCAAGGCAGTGTTGGTCGAGGTGCGAGACAAGACCTCGCTCATCGCCGAAGCCTACCGCGCCAATATCGGTGGTTCTCTACCACCGACACCCGCCGACACCGAGCATACCATCAAGCTCCTCGTCGGCAGTGGCGCGAGTATGAAGAAGATCGCCACCTTGCTCGGCTTGCCGCCGAGCATCACACGGCGGTATGTAGGCTCGGTGAAGGCGAAGGACGCTCGACGGAGGCTGTCGGAGGCTGTCAGCGCTGTTGTCAGCCAAAACGCTACCGTCGAAGAAGCCGCAAGGCTCTTCGGCGTTAATCCGGCGACTCTTCAAGAGCGCCTGGGTGGTAAGCAGCACGGCGACAAGGGGCGCCTGGGAATTTCTGAGCTCAACCAGGCACTGACCCGGCACAACAAGTCAGCCGGGCAAAAGCTCAGAAGTATCGTCGAGTCCGCCATCAGGCTTTATGAGGACGGCGATGCGACCTCCAAAGAGGTCTTGGACCTCATAAAGCGGGTCGATGCGGGCCTGAGAAGCTCGCTCGAGACCAACGCCGACAAGAACACTCGGTTTAGATCGGCCTACACCACAGATAGCGACTGAGTTAATACCACAGGCTGGGACATAGAACACGTCCCAGCCTGTTTCTTATTAAGAATTACTTTACAACCTTATCGATAATGCCATACTTCTGAGCCTCGAGAGAAGTCATAAAACGATCGCGCTCAGAATCTTGCTCAATCCGAGTTTTACTTTTACCGGTATGTTGAGCTAATATTTCGTTCAAAGTTTTTTTAACGCGCAGAATTTCTTTAGCTGCAATTGCAATATCACTTGCCTGTCCCTCCGCCCCGCCCATTGGTTGGTGAATCATAATACGGGAGTTTGGCAAGGCAAAACGCTTTCCCTTTTCCCCCGCACTAAGCAAAACAGCAGCCGCGCTCGCCGCTTGGCCAACGCAAATTGTTTCTATATCGGGCTTAACATGTTGCATGGTGTCATAGATCGCCAGCGCGGCAGTCACCGCTCCACCCGGAGAGTTTATATATAGGCGAATATCGTCTTTTTCATCTTCGGATTGCAAAAAAAGAATTTGCGCAATAATAAGATTTGCAACCTCATCGTTAATCGCTCCCCCAATAAAGACCACCCTATCCTTTAAAAGTCGAGAGTAAATATCGTAAGCTCTCTCTCCAAACTGGCTTTTTTCAATTACACTAGGTACAAGGTATGTCATATTTATTTTTTTACTTTATCGATAAGCCAAGTAACAACCTTTTTCAAGGAATCATTTTCACTTAGCTTGATCTTTTCTTTTTGTGCAATTGCTCTTAGAGATAAACCGATCAACACATTGGTAGCCGCCTGCCTTACAATATCGGCAGAAAATTTTTCCGATGTTGTTTCGATATTTTTGAGGTACTGTTCAAAACTAATACCCTGGTTTTGTGCCACTTCCTCAACCAGCTTGCGCAGGCGTCGTTCTTCTGCCGTAACGAGGGTTCGGGGGAGTTCCGCCCGTGCAATCTTTGCCAACTCACGGACAAGCGCGTCTTCTAGCGCTTGAAAATCTCTATTTCTTTTTTCTATTTCTAGGTTCTTCTTAATTAACGACCGTAAATTAACTAACGATTTTGCGCCAAGACTTTTTGCAAACTCCTCGTTTATTTTTGGTATTATTATTTCCTCTACATTGTCCACGGTTACTTTGAAAAGATATTTTTTACCCGCCACATCCTTAGCGTGATAATTTTTGGGGAATTGAATTTTAAACTCTTTTTTCTCGCCTTTCTTAAGACCAACGATTTCCTCCTCGAAGCCGGGGATTAATGTTTTACTACCCAAAATTAGCGGGTGGTTTTTACTTGCAAGCTTCTCGAGCGCAACATGCCTTTCGTACCCTTGGAAAGTAATCTCTACTTTATCGCCAAATTTTGCCCCTCTTTTTACGGGCCTAAGATCCGCCTTCCTTTGAGCAAGCACCTCCATTGCGACATCTAGCTCTTTTTTCGTAACAACAGCGTCCTCCTTGCTATGAGGTAGTTTTATGCGAGTATAGTCTTTAGTAAAAGTAACCTCGGGGATCACATCAACTTCTAGCTCGAATTCTAGACCGTCTTTATCCCCCTCAATAAAAGAAGGTTGTTTATTGACCTTAATACTGGGATTACCAAGGGGGCTAATGGATTTTTTTCTAATAGCCTCTAAGTATCCCTCACGCAACGCTTCTTGAATCGCCATATTAGCAAGCTTTTGCGTGCCAATAGTTTCGATAATCATTTTTCTCGGCGCCTTGCCGGGACGAAAGCCGGCAATGTTCACGTCTGCTGCCATATTTTTATAAACGCGGTCGAAGATGCGCTTCATTTCATAGGCAGAAAACATTACCTTTATGAGTTTGCGACTTTGTTTTTTATCGCGATATTCAATATTCATAAGTTATACTCTATAGTAACAGGGCAAAAAAATCAACCTAATGTTACGGTCCATAACATATTGGACTTTTAGGAGCTTATAATAAATGTATTAATAATGTATCGTAATAGTGTTTTCTGCATTTACTTCGATACTTCCTAGTATCGAAGTAAATGCACCATAATATAAAGCGGCAAGGGGTTTATTTTACCGTTCGAGGCGCAGAGCGACGAGAACTCTGAACCTCTGATACTGGAACTAGCGCAAGAGTTCTCGCTTCCGCTCGAACAGTAACAAGATTATCGTTCGAGGGGCGGAGCGACGAGAACCCCCCCCGCCCAGTCGGGCGGGGCAAGCTCCTAGCCGTTGATATTGCACCTCATTTGATAGTTCTCACTACGTTCGAACGGTAAAGGGAGACAACGGAGAGTTCTCGCTCACGCTCGAACGGTAAGGGATGCCGCGGTCGTCGCTCTTATCGTTCGAGGTGTACCCACCGAGAACCCCGCCCAGTCGGGCGGGGCGGGCTGCGCCAGAAAATCGGACGGGCAAGCTCCCAGTCGATAATATCAAAACTTACGTGTAGCTTGGATTATTGATTTTTCCCTCTTTTGTTATAGAATATATACTGCTGTATCCATTATTTAAGCTAAAAATATGTCCGGTCATTCTAAATGGTCTACAATTAAAAGACAAAAAGGTGCTGCAGATGCAAAGCGCAGTAATTTGTTTACTAAGCTTGCTAATGCCGTTACCGTCGCTGCTCGTAACGGCGCGGATCCCGCGCTTAACTTTCAACTTCGTCTTGCCATAGATAGAGCACGTGCCAATAATATGCCTGCCGCCAATATCGAAAGAGCGATTGCGCGAGCCCAGGGGGGGAGTGCGCAAAACATCGAGGAAATTCTCTACGAAGCTTACGGTGCGCAGGGAGTAGCAATTCTTATTGCAGTAGCCACCGATAATCGTAATCGCACTATTGCATCGATCAAAGCCGTTTTAAATAAATTTGGTGGCAAACTTGCTGCTGCTGGTGCTGTGCAATATCTTTTCGACCAAAAAGGAGAAATCATTATCGAAGAAAAAAACGAGGGCGAAACGGAAATGGATATTATCGAAAGCGGAGCCGATGACTATGAAAAAGAAGGTAATCAATATTTAATTCTTACCGCTCCCGAAAAAACCGCCAGTGTTAAAAAATGGTTCGAAGAAAAAGGATACAATATCGAAGATGCAAGAATCGCCTGGCATGCAAAACAAACCGTTTCCCTGGACAAAGAAGAAGAGAAAGTGTTTAATCTGCTTTCTGCCCTTGATGACCTTGACGATGTAACTGCTGTGGCAAGCAATATCGAGTCTTGAAAAACATAACAAATATGCTAGAATACTACCGTATTAACGGAAAAAAATATGAAAAAAAATATACACCCAAAGTGGTTTGAGAAAGCACAGATTACCTGTTCTTGTGGCAACAAGTTCGAAACAGGCGCCACGGTTGCCAAAATTGAGGTAGAAGTTTGTAGTAACTGTCATTCCTTCTATACTGGCAATCAGAAATTTATTGACAGCGCTGGTCGTGTAACTCGTTATCAGCAACGCCTAGAAAAGGGCGCGAAAATGCGTGCGGCAACCGCCCCCAAAATCAAAAAAGATAAAAAAACCAAGGCGAAAAAAGCAAGTATATAAATATGGCAAAGGTCGACGAAGCACTAATTAAACAGATTGTCGACAGTGAAGCACTTGCGGCAAGTACTAACGACGAAGAGCTAAAAAAGTTAGCTACTGAAGACATTCGCCTCTTAAAACAAAAGCTGGCTTTATCTACAGCACCTAGTTTTAATGCAGTAATTCTAGAAATAAGAGCGGGCACCGGTGGCGAAGAAGCAGAGCTTTTTGCGGGCGACTTAGCGCGAATGTATCTCCGTTTTTGTGAGCACAATGGCTGGAAAGTAAACCTCCTCAACAGCGCCATTACTTCACTTGGTGGCTATAGGGATTTCACCGCAGAAATTAAAAACGAGGAAGCCTACACCAAGCTCCAGTATGAAAGCGGTGTTCACCGCGTGCAAAGAGTTCCCCAAACCGAAAAATCTGGTCGCATACACACATCTGCCGCCACCGTTGCTGTGTTACCCGAGGTGCCCGCCACAGAGATAGAGTTAAAACCCGAAGAGCTAAGAGTAGATGTTTTTCGCTCCAGTGGCCACGGAGGACAAAGTGTAAACACCACCGATAGCGCGGTACGCATAACACATATTCCAACAGGCATTACCACAACGTGTCAAGATGAAAAATCACAATTAAAAAACCGTGAAAAAGCCCTTTCGGTTTTACGTGCGCGCCTCTATGAAATGGAGGAGCAAAAAAAACAAGCGGAAAGGTCGCAAGCACGTAAAAGCCAAATTGGCAGTGGAGACCGCAGTGAAAAAATTAGAACCTATAATTTTCCTCAAGATCGTATTACCGATCACCGCATCAACCAATCATGGGGTAAAATAGAAAGAATTCTCAATGGTCAACTAGAGCCAATACTAGAATCGCTACAAAATTATGATATCGAGATTAAATACCAAGAAGCCCTCCAAAGGTTACAAGCTCAAGGAAGTTCTGGCTTCGACCACAGCTGAACTAGAAAAAAATAAAACAATCAGCAATGCGCAAAAAGAAGCAGAGCTGATCTTAGAGCATACTCTCAAAATCAAAAACTGTGATATTGTCGCATATCGCGACCACACCCTAGGCGCGCAAAAACTTAAATCAATAAAGAAAATCGTTACCCGGCGCCTTCTTGGCACGCCACTACAATATATTTTTAAAAAGGCTACTTTTTGTAATAATGATTTACACATTAATAAAAATGTTTTAATTCCAAGAGCGGAAAGCGAAATTATTGTCAATCGCGCCTCCGATTATTGTAATAAAAAATGTCTTGCACCAAAAAAACACCTTTTGCTCGACATTGGTACTGGCAGTGGCGCAATTGCGATTGCTATTTGCAAAAAAACAAAAAAAAATATTAATGTATTAGCAAGCGATATCTCCCCGCAAGCCTTAAATGTAGCAAGAAAAAATATTGTCACCCATGAGTTGTTAAGTAGAATTACGATCGTACGTTCTAATTTATTAGCAAACATCGACAAGGTACCGCATATCATTGTCGCCAACCTTCCCTACGTCAAAGAAAAAAACGCTCGTGGCTTGGCCGATCCCAAACTAGCGCTAGTGGGCGGGAAAAACGGTTATGAATTAATCCTTAACCTCTTGGAACAAATTAAAGAAAAAAAATACGACAAGAAAACCAGAGTTGTCTTTTTAGAAATTGGTCACAATCAAGCTAGGGTAATTAAAAATTACGCTAGAACTCTTTTCCCAAAAGCAAAAATTACAAGTAAAAATGACCTTGCAGGCTATAATCGACTTATTACAATAGAGTACTAATCGGAACGCTCTCCGAGGCGGACTTTGACAGTTTTTTCGCTCCCCTCTCTATAAAATTTAACATCAGCTTGTTCGCCAGGCGAGAAACGACGAAGAGCGGCAATAAGAGAGTTGTTTTTCCCAACCACCTCACTGCCAATCGCCACAATAATATCGCCCTCTCTTATCCCTGCTTTATCGGCTGGGCTCCCAGGCGAAATAGCAGGAACGCCCTGGTACTGATCGCCAATAACCCAAAATCCATCCTCCACCGGTAAACTGCGCTTCTGAGCAAGCTCTTTAGTTATTTGAATTGTATTGACACCTAAATACGCCCTAATAATTTTTCCGGTTCTTGTAAACGAATCAATCGCTACCTTTGCCTCGTCGATTGGGATAGCAAAACCCAAACCCTCCGCACCAGAGGCGGTTACTGTGTTAATACCAATAACATACCCCCGTAAGTTAACTAATGGTCCTCCTGAGTTACCGAGGTTAATGGCAGCATCGGTTTGTAACAATCCTTCAAGCGACTCGCTCCTGCCGCCACTTGCATCGGAAGCAACCAAGGAGCGACCGGTTGCCGACAAAACACCCGTTGTTACAGTGTTTTGAAACTCGCTAAGGGCATTGCCAATAGCAATAACCCTCTGTCCCACCTTGAGCCCATCGGAGCTCCCTAATTGCACTACGGGAAGACCCGTTGCCTCTATTTTAACTATAGCGAGATCTAGCGTTGGATCGAGTGCGGCAACTTTTGCCTCGTATGTTTTGCCGTCGGACAAAACCACAGTGTACTTTGCGCTACTGTCGGAGACAACATGTTTATTGGTTACAATAAGCCCATCGGCAGTAATTATAAAACCAGTACCCCCTCCTTGCTCTTCGATAACTCTTTGCCCTTGACCAAAGAGGTCGAAGGGGTCAGAGACAGTAACACTTTTTGTAAAAAGAATACTTACCACCGCAGGCGATACTTTACCCACCACTTCAATCGTGGCAGATTCTTCATCGACGGTCACCTTTTCTGTACGAACAACATCAGAAACAAGGTTTTTTACCTGAGCAAGGCCAAGTTTTTGCTGTACGTCTTCTGGCAAGCTCGAGGCAAGCACCATCCCCGCCACCCCACCAAAAATACCCATTACAAAGCCGAAGATCAAAACAAAGCCAATAAGACCCGCATAGTTTGCTTTACGCTCTTTCATTAGTGGGTGTTCGGCACCGCCACTGTCGATAATTTTTATGTCATCAGGATTGATTGCCATTTTTCCTCATACCTATTTATTATAGCGCTTTCTGCAATAGATTGTGGATAACTCGGGGATCCGCTTTGCCTTTAGTTTCGCGCATTACCTGCCCTAACAAGTACTGCAAAGCTTCTTTTTTGCCTGCACGATAATCTGCTACCACCTTTGCATTCTTCTCGATCACGCTTCTTATGGTAGCATCCAGGTTCTCTTCCTCTATCGCTACACCATAGCCACCATCTTCTATAATTTTAGCAAATGAAGAATGTGTGCTTAACCCCTCGTTGATAATTGGCTTGGTATTATGAGCCCCTATTTTACCACTTATCAAAGAACGCGCTAAATCCAAAACAAAGCCAGACTTTAACGCACGCGCCGCAGGAATATTAATAAATATATTCATTGCTTTCGCAACACAGGCTTTGTTATTTTTTTCTAAAGAAATTTTATCGAAGAGCTTAAGCAGTTCATCGTCGCGAAAAATAACCTCTAGATCGTTTTGGGCAACGTTACATTTACGAGCGCGGTTAAGCTTTGCCTCCATACTTTCTGGTAGGGTAACCTTAAAGTTCTTTTCCAAATTATACAAACAAGGAATGTCTGGCTCAGGAAAATAACGATAATCTGGGGCAAATTCTTTTGTTCTTTGGCTAAAAGTTACACCCTTGTCGTCGTCCCAGCCTCTAGTTTCCTTAGTTACTTTTTCCCCGTTTTGCAAAAGAACGCTCTGTCTTTTAATTTCATAATTCAATGCTCTTTCAACCATTAAAAAGGAATTGAGGTTTTTTATTTCCACCGGTGTCCCTAACTCGCCCACTGGTGCACTGGAGGATTGTGGGTTTTGTAGCGCTCTCACACTCACATTAGCATCACACCGCAAGTGCCCTTTTTCCATATCTCCGTTGGAGATCCCTAAATAGCGGACAATAAGCCTTAAATGTTGCAAAAACTCTTTCGCCTGCGCGGGAGAGGTGATTTCTGGTTTAGTAACAATTTCTACCAATGGTGTCCCGGCACGGTTTAAGTCAACCAAAGAGTATCCCTTCCCCTTAGGGTGAGTAAGTTTACCAGCGTCCTCCTCGAGATGAATTCTTTCTAAACTGACACTTAGATCGCCAACACTAACCCTGCCTCCTTTGACTACCGGCTCGTCATACTGGCTAATTTGATAACCCTTGGGCAAGTCTGGATAAAAATAATGTTTGCGATCAAACTTGGTACGTTGTGCAATTTCTCCCCCTAGATACTTGCCTAGCATAATGGCGTATTTTATTGCTCCTTTGTTGGGCGTAGGTAATGTTCCAGGCATCCCCAAGCAAATAGGGCAAACTGTGGTATTGGGCTTTTTGTCTTGCGCGTTGTTATCGCAAGAACAAAACATTTTGCTTTTTGTATTAAGCTGAACGTGGACCTCTAAGCCAATTGTAGGTATTAGTTTCATAGTGCCGATAATCCTTTAAGAGCTTCTTTGAATTTACTAATGGCGTCACGCGCTTCGTAATGCATAAAGTCAGCATTATGCTCATGTACAAGACGATTGCGCTGCTTATGCCCTTCCCAAGCAGCCTGGTAACTACCGTCGTCAACAAATAATGATTGGCCATTTTTTAGTCTTTCCCCCATAGTTTCGCCACTTGCGCCTAACTCTTTTAGGCAATAATCGAGCAGTTTATCGGCAGAAAGAACCGCCGACTGAAAGGCACTGGGGTTATTAAGCGACATTTTTTCTTCGATTTGCTGCCAATCCCTACGCACTGATTCACGATCGAGGCTTCCTTTTTTTGTGCGGACTCCACCTCTCTTCTTAAAGAGACGCTTTAATAAGCGGGGAAGGGCAAAGATAATTTTTGTTTCTAGTGTTTCTTTTACCATAATGAAATTTTATTTATTTATCTGTATATCTTCTACTAACTGCGCGAAATCCAGTAGCTTTTCATCTTCTCCGAATGCACCAATAACTTGAAAGCCAACCGGTAAGCCACTTTCATCGTTGCCGATAGGTAGGGAAATAGCAGGCAGACCAGCAATGTTGGCAGGCACGGTAAAAATATCGTTTAAGTACATTTCCATTGGGTCTAGTTTTTCCCCTAGCTTAAAAGCAGTAGTTGGGGTAGTAGGTCCCACAATAAAATCAACCTTGTTAAAGGCGTTTTTAAAAGATTGCCTTAGATTATTTTGTGCAACAATTGCTTTTTTGTAGTAAGTATCAAAATAACCCGCACTTGAAACAAAAGAACCTAAAATAATGCGTCGCTGTGCTTCGTTACCTAAAAATTGCGAACGGGTTTTGGTGTAAAGCTGCTTGAGTGTTCGTTCTTCTTTTGCCGATACACCGTATTTAACGCCGTCAAAGCGTGCCAGGTTACTCGCCACTTCCACCGGCATAATAATGTAATAGATTGCTAGAGACTGTTCGACAAGTGGTATGTTTAGCTCTACTATCTCAAAACCAGCTTTTTCGATTTCGGCAATTTTATTCTTTACTGCTTTTTTGACACTGGGCGCAAGTGCGTTGCTTGCTAAGTGCTCCCTAATTATTCCTACTCTTTTTTTTGCTTTACCCACAGGAGGAAGAGATTTAAGGCTGGTAGCATCTTTCTTGTCGTAGCCAGCAATTGTTTTAAAGATAATTTTACTATCGGCGACATTGTTGGTAATAGGGCCGATTTGATCTAGGCTCGACGCCATCGCAATAAGACCGTAACGAGAAACACGCCCGTAAGTTGGCTTAAAACCGACGACCCCGCAAAAAGAAGCCGGCTGCCGGATTGAACCGCCAGTATCAGAGCCAAGCGAGGCGACACAAAGCCCTGCAGCTACCGCCGCTGCGCTACCGCCACTACTACCGCCAGGAACACATTCTTTGTTGTAAGGATTAAGCGTTGGACCATAACCCGATGTCTCGGTGCTAGAACCCATAGCAAATTCATCCATATTGTTCTTGCCAACAATTACCGCACCGCTGCTACGCAACTTCTCCACAACCGTTGCATCGAACGGAGGAGTGTAATTTTCAAGAATTTTGGAACCGGCTGTTGTACGCAGACCCTTTGTCGAGATTGCATCCTTTATCCCCATAGGAATACCGGTTAACGGGTGAGCCTTTCCTGTTTTTATTAACTGCTCAGCTCTCTTTGCTTCTTTTAGCGCTTCGTCTTCGTTAAGTGTGATATAGGCATTTAGATTGCTTTGTTTTGCACGCTTAATATATGCGCCTATTAATTCACGGGCGTTTATTTTGCCAGTGGACAGCTCTTCTTTTAGTTGCACTAAGGTATACCTAGCCATCTTCGCCCCCTAAAACTGCTGGCACCTTAATATTTGTTTCAATTTTTTGTGGAACGTTTTCTAGTAACTTCTCCACCCCGATCGGAGAACCCTCTACCTTATCCTCTCTTGTGGGGGAATTTTTTTCTTCCTTTTTTACGGTGTTAAGTTCTTTTTCTGTTAGTTGCTTTACGTACAATAGAACGTCGCCTAATTGATGAGCGAAATTATTTTTTTGCGCACTATTCAAAGAGAGATGCGCCAAACACGCAATACGCTCCACTTCGTTTTGCGAGATCTTCTTTGTCATAAATATATCTTATCGTAGATTACCAGACCACGCAAGAAAGTGTTACGGTCCATAACATATTGGACTTTTGTGAGCTCATAAATGTATTAATAATGTATCGTAATAGTGTTTTCTGCATTTACTTCGATACTTCCCAGTATCGAAGTAAATGCACCATAATATAAAGTAGCGAGAGGTTTATTTTTATCGTTCGAGGCGTAATCGCCACGGTCGTCACCCTTATCGTTCGAGAGAACGCACGTAGTGCCATCTCGAGAACTACTAGAGCCAATATTACACCTGACCCGATAGTTCTCGCTCCCGCTCGAACGGTAAAGGGACTAACGTGACAGTTCTCACTGCGTTCGAATAGTAAAGAGGGTAACGGAGAGTTCTCGCTTCCGCTCGAACAGTAAAGGGAGGTAACGGTGCCATTTTATCGTTCGAGGTGTACTCACCGAGAACTCCCGACCGTTGATACTGGAACTGACGTTATAGCTTGCTCCGTCCGATTCTCCGGCGGGACCACCAAATACTACCTCTTTGCGCAATATTGCATCACAAAGGCAAGATTACACTTAACCTCAACACCCGCAAAAGGCAGGTTATTTTTTAATAAGATCAATAAACTGCTCTTCGGAAATAATTTTTATATTTAAAGTTTGCGCCTTGATTAGCTTTGAACCCGCTTCTTCTCCAGCCACAACATAGCTTGTTGCTTTACTCACAGAGGAAGAAGTACTTCCTCCTAACTGGCGCACTCTCCCCTCCGCCTCCCCTCGCGTCATAGTCTTTAACCCCCCCGTAAAAACAAAAGTTTTATCCTTCAGTGGTCCACTAGTTATTGCCTTAGAGGGATTAGTTATTTTAATGCCGCATGACAAAAGGTCTGCAATGATTTTTTTATTTTCCTCTTTTGCAAAAAAATTCGCGATCGTCTGGGCCGAGGGTAGGCCAATACCATAAACACTATTCAGCTCCTCTAAAGTTGCATTTGCTAGGCTTTGCAGGTTACCGAAATATTGTGCTAGATCAAAGGCAGTTTCCTCTCCTACTGTTGGAATACTAAGCGCATTGATAAAGCTATGAAGGCTAACTGTCTTTGCGTTCTCGATTGATTTAACAATATTTTCCGCTGATTTTTCACCAAACCTTTCCAGGTGTCTTAAATCTTTGGTAGTAAGCTTAAAAATATCGGCGTAGTCTTTAACCAGCCCCTCTCTGTAAAGTTGTTTTAATATTTTAGGACCGAGGCCAACAATATCAAAACAAGACTTAGAAACAAAATACTGTAATTGGCGCAATTTTACAGACGCCAAGGTACTATCGCTTACCCTAAAGGCAACTTCACCACTTTTGCGCGTAACCTTTACCCCTTCGAAAGTACGGGGCATTTGCCAGCGCTTTGCTCCCTTTGGGCGAAGACTTTTAATAACATTAACCACTGCCGGAATAATATCACCCGCTTTGTGGATAACGACAGTGTCGCCAATCCTAATGTCTTTACGGTCTATTTCATCTTGGTTGTGGAGTGTCGCTTTGGAAACCGTTGAGCCCGCCAAGAGCACGGGTTTTAAAAGGGCAACGGGCGTCAACGTACCTGTTCTTCCTACTTGCACCTTAATATCAGTTATTTCTGTTGTTGCCTGCTCCGGAGAAAACTTAAACGCTACCATACCTCGTGGCGCTTTCCCTACCACTCCAAGTTTGGCGCGCACTTTTTCATTTTCTACTACCACCACCACGCCGTCGACCATATAGGGCAACTTCTCTTTCTTTTTCTCCCATACACTATGAAAGCGCACCAACTCTTCGCTGGTTTTGCACAAGCGATTGTACTCGATAATAGGAAGTCCTAAAGATTGAGCAATAGCGTGCTCCTCACTGTGTGTTTTTTGTCCTAATTCAGAAACCAATTCATAAACGGCAAATTTTAGGTTGCGAGAGGCAGTGATTTTAGGATCAAGCTGACGCACCGCTCCCGCAGCGGCATTGCGGGGATTCGCAAAAGGGGTAAGACCCGCCCTCTTTTGTCTGGCGTTAATTCTTTCTAAATCTTCCTTGGTCATATAAACTTCACCTCTTACTTCAAACGCACTCTGCGATGCGCGTTCAAAATAGGGTGATTTTGTATTTAGTTTTAACGGGATAGAGGAGATTGTTTTGATATTCGCAGTAACATCTTCTCCTACCCAGCCATCGCCTCTCGTTGCCGCTCTTTGTAATATTCCCTTTTTATAAACTAACGATATAGCAAGACCGTCCATTTTTAATTCGGCAAAATAACCATCGACAAGCTCTCTCTTCCCCACTAACTTCGCAATTCTTTCCTCCCAACTATAGAGTTCGTCGGGAGAAAAAACATCGACCAAGGAAAGCATTCTTGTTTTATGGGAAACTTTAGTAAATTTCTCGAGTGGCTTTCCCCCTACAACCTGGGTGGGGGAATCGGCTGTTACCAAAGAAGGGTACTTTCTTTCCAGTTCTTGCAACTCGTGCTTTAACGAATCAAGAACTTCGTCGCTCATTGTGGGCTTATCGAGTACATGATAACGATAACGATGCTTGCTAATTTCTGCCTTTAGCCTTTTAGCGCGCAAAAGAACTTCTTGTGGAATTTTTGTTGCCATAACCCTATTTTACAACTACCGATAAGCTATTAACAAGGGTTTGCGCTGATTGTAAGCACGTAGTTATCTCAAAATCTGATAAGCAAACACCAAGGAAAGCCGCCACTTTTTATTGTTCGAGGGCTACTGCCCGAGAACTAAAGATCGCAAGTTCTTATCGTTCGAGGTGTACTCGCCGAGAACCCCGCCGAGACCGGACGGGGCAAGCTCTCACTGTCATTTTTATTGTTCGAGAGAATTGCGCGTAGCGCCATCTCGAGAACTACTAGAGCCGATATTACACCTGTCCCGATAGTTCTCGCTTCCGCTCGAACAGTAACAGGATTATCGTTCGAGGCGCGAAGCGCCGAGAACTAAAGATCGCAAGTTCTTATCGTTCGAGGTGTAATCGCCGAGAACCACGCCGAGACCGGGCGGGGCAAGCTCCCAGCCGTCACTTTTTATTGTTCGAGAGAATTGCGCGTAGTGCCATCTCGAGAACTACTAACCGCTGACACTACACCTCGCGCTGTAGTTCTCACTACGTTCGAACAGTAAAGGGAGACAACGGAGAGTTCTCGCTTCCGCTCGAACAGTAACAAGCATTGCAGGGCGCTTGTGGCGCCTACACAAAAAACAATGCCCTCATATTCTACTAGCGTTCACTAGTTGGTGAACTCCCCATATAGGATCCATACGTCCACGAAGAGCGCTAATAAGGCCGTAGACACTAGCAATTACCACCACGAGGTTGAACAGCTTCCCTACATAAGGGTAAACATTACCCCCCGTAAGCTCATCAAGAAATAGCAACAAAACACTGCCCAAAATCGTAACCACAAAAATCATAAAGCCGTTGCGCACATGGAAAGCCCCGAACTGATCATCTTGCTTTACAAGAGCGAGCGGCACTAAAAAAACAACGCTAAAGTAAGCAAGACCAAACAAAAGGCGCGCACTAAGACTTGGCTTTTTAAGCATTCCCCTCCTAATCTCCTCGACTAATTACTTTTTGCCCCCTAGTTTATTCGCAAGACCACCGATTAAGGGAAGGGGCTTCATTTCGCCGTTAGTCGCATTAATAATACCTAAAATAGACCATATTACCACAACAATAGACAATATGGGGTAAAGAAACACCCCAATACCAAGGGTCCCCACTGCAAAAAACCCTGTTGCAACATAAACGGCAAGCGTTATAAGAAATAAGACCATTCCTTGGCGAGCGTGGTACTGGGCAAATTTATTTTTGGGCAAAGCGAGCAAGGGAACTAAAAACAGAATTCCCAAATAACCCACTATTGCATACAACTTTCCCTCTTCAACTTCACCACCGCTTTTTGTCTTTTTTTCCTCTGCCATAATTGACCTCCTATTAATGTTTTTAATTTTCAATATCGACCTTGGGTGCCTGTTTTACTTTTTCTTTTTCGCTTTCTTCGACATCGAATAAATCCATCTCTTTAAAGCCAAGCTTGGTCGCGATAAGGTTGGTAGGAAATACCTGCATTTTGACATTAAGATCACGCACACTACCGTTGTAATACCGGCGTGAAGCCTCGATTTTATTTTCCGTTTCAGAAAGTTCATCTTGCAACTTGCTAAAGTTTTCCGTTGCGCGCAAGGCAGGATAGTTTTCCGCCACCGCAAAGAGTGATTTAAGGGTGTCCGTTAAGGCATCCTCTGCTTGAGCCTTGTTGCTAAGCCCTTTCGCCTGCATTGCTGTTGAGCGCGCTTTTGCAACATCGGCAAAAACCTTACTTTCATGCTTCGCATAACCTTTAACAGTAGCCACTAAATTAGGAATAAGGTCATAGCGTCGCTTGCTTTGTACAGTAATATCACTTAGCGCCTCTTTTGCTCGCATTCTTAAACCCACCAACGAGTTATAGGCAGCAACCACCCACAGCAAGACAAGGACTAGTACTCCTACTAAAACCCAAACGATAATCATATTGCTCCTCTATTATTTGCTTTATCTTTTAATTCGCCGTTATATTAACCCCGGCCGACAAAACCACCTCGAAACTCCCAGACTCTGTTTTGGTTGATTGTATGTTTGCTGGCTCTGTATCAAAAAAGGCAGTTAAAGTATATTCTTTTCCGTCGGCACTCTTGTAACCATAATAAACTTCTGGCGCGTCGGGGTCAACAGGCAGGGCGGGTAAAAAATCGGGGACAAGTGCGGCAAGGGGGGTGGCACTATCTTGAGTAGGACTTGTATCTGGCGAAAGAGGATAAAGACCATTTTTAATATAGTACTGCTCGAGCGCGGTTTGTATGTTAGCCAAATCTTTTTTGCGTGCACTGTCGCGACTTTCCGCCACAGACACAGTCGACGCGCCAGAGTCATTCACTTTAATTACCGGTGTTTTCACCATACTCTGTTCCGCAGGAAGTAAAAAGAAAAAATAAATAGCGCCAGCGCCCACAATAAGCAAGAAAATTATACCAAAAAGGTAGAGCCCACTTTTACTCTTTGTTTGTTGAGCGGCGGGAGAGTTTTGCTGTGCCCACCCAGTGGTGTTATGTGGCGAAGGAGTTGGTGCTTGAGCAACCGGTGGTACACCGTATTGATTAGAAGGGGGAACAACAGTTTGCTCACTCCCTAGAGGAGAAGCCATAGGTTGAGGAGTGGCTGCTTGTCCTTGCGGAGGAGGTGGTACAGATGGTGCTTCGCCATACGGATTAGGTGTAGGCGACACAGATGCAGACGACATATTATGGTCAACGCCACCAGGGTTACTCGAAGGTAAAGTAGTAGGCAATGGTGGCTTAATACTACTACCACCCCCTAAAAAGGTATCCGTATAGCTAGGGGCCGGCGGGGCCGGCGGGGCGGGAGGAGGTGTTTGCGCGGGAGGGGGTGAAAAGGAAGATACACCAGGGGTCGCGGGGTCAATGGAAGTATAATTACCACCACTGCCCGGTGGAGCACTCACACCATCTGGCGAAACATTATTACTAAAATAATCCTGCTGGGTCATTTTCTCCTCCTTTTCCTCAATTCCATTATACTACATTATCGCTTACGAATTTCGCTTAGTGCCTTCTCTAATTGCGGATCCCCTCCTTCTTCCACTTCGCCATCTTTATACTCCACCACGATATCTGGCTCAATACCATTTTTCTCTATGTGGTGACCCTGTGGAGTAAGCCATTGAGCAATAGTAAGTTTAAGGGCAGCGCCCAGTTTTAAGTCTTTAAATATCTGCACTGTTCCCTTGCCGTAAGTTTTTTCACCCAGGACCAGGCCACGCTTATACTCTCGCATTGCTCCTGCTACTATCTCACTGGCAGAGGCTGAGCCTTTATTGACCATTACAACCAACGGCTCTCGTGCAAACGTGGGTTCACCCTCTGTGGTGATTGTACTTATTTCGCCATCTTTTAGTTGCTCTTTTACCACAACCGAACCCGCAGGCAAAAAGAAACCCGCCACCTCTACTGCTTTATCAAGCAATCCACCCGGATTATTACGTAAATCGAGAATAATGCGACTAATACCGGCATTTTTAATTTCACTCGCTGCTTGGCTAAGCTGCGCGGTAGAGTTATCACCAAATTGACGCATTGTAATAACTGCGACATCGTCTTCTCGTTCCCATGTAACATCTTGCACGTTAATTGCCTCGCGAATAATTTTGTATTCCTTAGGCTCTGTACTGTTACGCACAATTGTTAGCACCACCTCTGTACCGCGCTTTCCTCTAATTTTAGCAATCACTGCATCAAGCGAGAGCTTGTCTGTGTATTCGCTGTCCACCGCCAAAATTTGGTCGCCAGGCTCTAGACCCGCTTTTTCTGCCGGTGAATTTTTAAGGGGGGTAATAATAGTAGGAACACCGTTACGACGACCGATCTCTGCCCCGATCCCCTCTAGCTTGCCACTGAGTTCTTCTTGAAAAGTTTTAGACTCTTCAGGAGTTAAGAAGGAGCTATAGGGGTCCTCGAGAGAAAGTACAAGGCCATTAATCGCGCCATACAATGCTTTTTCTGCATCCATTGTCCGCAGATAATTTCTACTTAGTTCGTCATAAACCTGCCAGAATAAACCAAAATCGACATCTTCTGGCTTGCCAAAGTCAGTATTTACAAGGCGGGGGATATAGCGCTGGTCAAGCTTCATATTGCCATGACCAAAGAGGTAGCCAAAGGAAAAAGCTACCAACAAAAGGACAACAACGCCTAAACGTCCGCTAAAGCGAGAATTCTTCTTCTTTGTTTTCACCCCTAAATTATATCAGAGCTTTTTTAATGACGCCACCACCTAAAACCTTATCCTTTATATAGAAAACAACAGATTGTCCCTCTGTTATCGCCCTCTGAGGGGAGGAAAAATTAACCACTAACTCATTACCCTTAAACACCACATTAACTGACACCAATTCTTGGCGATAACGCATTCTAGCTTTGAGCAGAGAAGAAGAGAGTAACTGTACCGGGTTTTCCACAAGCCAATTTAGGTTCTCCGCCACAAGACCGTTAGCAAATAAATGGTGGCTTGCACGATTATCTACAACAAGAATATTTTTTTTAACGTCTTTTTGCACCACATAATAGGGCACTCCGCCCCCCCGCGAACCAGTTCCCTTTCTCTGACCCTGGGTATAAAACCACGCCCCCTCGTGCGTGCCTACCTTTTCTCCAGATACTGTTACTACATCTCCCTGCTTTAAAGGTAGCTTTGTTTTAAGATATTCTCTTACATTGATTTTGCCAATAAAACAAATTCCCTGGCTGTCTTTTTTGTGCGCATTAACAAGCTTATGTTTTTTTGCTATTTGTCTTACCCTGTCTTTTGTAAGCTCTCCAATGGGAAACAAAATTTTCGGCAAAACACTAATATCGATATTCCACAAAAAATAAGATTGATCTTTATTGCAATCGGTACCCCGAAAAAGGCAATATTGGTTCGCAGACTTAGCATCCGAAGAGCACTTTTTAACTCGCGCATAATGACCCGTGGCAATAAAATTCGCCCCTTGCGCCAATGCTTTCTCGTAAAACGCCTTAAATTTAATATAAGAATTACACATAACATCGGGGTTAGGGGTGCGCCCCGCCTTGTATTCGCTAAAAAAATAAGAGATTACTTTTCTATGGTATTCTTCTTCAAAATTCCACACTTTAAGGGGAATACCTAGGGCGGCAGCGACAGTTTTTGCATCGCGCAAGTCCTGCTCCCACGGACAAACATCGGCAAAACGGCTATCGTCGGAGTGCCAATTTTTCATAAACACAGCAACTACGTTATAACCTTGCTCTTTAAGCAATACGGCCGCCACAGACGAATCAACTCCGCCCGACATACCCAAGTAAACTGTTTTTTTATTTGCTTTCATTGTTTAATGTTTGGAAAAATTACAACGTTTTCTTGGTAGCCAATATGACGTTTTGCAAAAGTAGGGCAATAGTAATGGGACCTACGCCACCCACCCTCGGGGTTATGGCTTTGATATTCTTGCCCACCGACCGGCGATTAACATCGCCTACAAGAGCGTTTGTTTTTTTATCACGCGCGCTCCCTACATCGATAATAATTTGCTTTGAGTTAGTAAAGTTTTTTGTAATTAAATGCGCGTGCCCGGTAGCGCTAATTAATATATCGGCTTCGGCTGTTTTGGGGGCAACATTTTTGCTTTTTTCGGTGTAAACGTTAACTTGCGCTCCACTGCTTTTGAGGATTTTACTTAGCGGTCTCCCCACGAGAAAGCCATCACCTATAATAGCGATTTTTTTATTTTTAATTTCGATTTTATAAAAACGTAGAAGCCTTAAAACGGCCGAAGCGGTGGGAGGGGAATATGGTGAATTTTTGTGAAAATGATCCACGTCTTTTTCTGGGGCAATAAATTTGACTAACTCGTTAAAGATAAAATGTTTAGGCAAAGGGAGTTGCAAAACAACACCATGTACGGTTTTATCTAGGTAAAGTATGGTTAACAACTCTTCAACATCTTTTTGCGCGATATGGGAGGGGAGTTCGTAAAGTAAAAAATCGATGCCTGCTTTTTTCGCAACCTCTTTCTTCTTTTGCACATAAAACTTACTCGAAGGATTTTCACCCACCAAAACCACAGCCACCGTAGGTGTAACTCCACGAGCGTGAACTTGCCTTGCTTGCCTACCTACTTCCTCTAAAATTTCTTGGGCTACTAGAGAGCCTTTTAAGTATTTCATTGCTAATCTGCCGATTGGTTTTTTTTGTAATTATCGATTGCCTCGCGTAATGCTTGATCGCCGAGCACACTGCAATGCACTTTGCGCAACGGTAGACCACCCATTCTTTTTGTTATAGCGCTTGGCGTGATCTTGTAGGCTTCTTCTAGTGTCATTCCACCTTTTTCACTAATCATTACGCTAAGCATACTGGTAGCCGCAATAGCAGGGGCACAACCAAATGTTTTCCAGCCAACTTTTTTAATTTTATTGTTTTTTTTATCGACCTTTATCCACATCTTCATTACATCACCGCACATCGAATGATCAACCACCCCCAGTGCATCGAACTCCTCGTTTTTGGGCTCCTCGGCTAAAAAATTGCGCGGGTTAAAAAAGTGGTCTTTTATCGTCTCGGAATAAAGCCATTTTCTATCATTTGTGTCTTTTACATCGTAAGCATATTTTTTCATTTTACCGCCGATATTGC
>ERZ795058.1339-NODE-1339-length-33390-cov-4.878296_pt1 | contig 33390 bp, 29 predicted proteins | sample MGYA00375142_ERZ795058 | MGnify/ENA primary metagenome ERZ795058 (study PRJEB30187, sample SAMN05720210) | activated sludge metagenome | isolation source: anaerobic digester from wastewater treatment plant | place: Japan | collected 2015-04-20 ... | reverse complement strand
CATTAATGATACATAGTATGACAAACATTCACCCCGAAGCACAAATAGGAGCGAATGTACAAATTGGACCTTTTGTGCATATTGACAAAAATGTTGTAATTGGCGAAGGCACTGTTATTGCATCTAACGTTAGCATTTTAGAAGGAGCCCGCATAGGGAAAAATTGTAAAATATTTTCTGGAGCTGTTATAGCCGCTATTCCGCAAGATTTAAAATTTCGTGGCGAAGAAACCATTGCTCAAATTGGAGATAACACCACCATTCGCGAATGTGTAACGGTAAATAGAGGTACTGCCTCTAAAGGAAAAACAATCGTTGGCAATAATTGTCTACTTATGGCATACACACACGTAGCACATGATTGTGTGGTTGGCAACAACGTTATCTTAGGTAATGCAACTCAATTAGCAGGTGAAGTTACTATACATGATCATGCCATTTTAAGTGGAGGTATTTTGGTTCACCAATTTTGTAGTATTGGTTCTCACGTTATTATTCAAGGAGGTTCTCGCATAACAAAAGATGTGCCTCCTTTTATAACTGCAGGAAGAGACCCATTATCATATGCAGGAATCAACACGATTGGATTACGCAGACGAGGGTATAGCAACGAACAAATACAATCTATTCAAGATATTTATCGTATTATTTATGCATCTGGACTAAATCATACACAGGCAATTGAAAAACTGCAGCAGGAGATGTCTCCATCAGCAGAAAAAGACGAAGTAATACACTTCCTTCAGTCCTCAGAAAGAGGTATTATTAAAGGATATTTTGATAAATAAAACAAACGAAGGAAGCTGTCAATAAAAAGGCAGCTTTTTTCAAAAAATATAACTTGATTGTTACTATGGACACAGCAGAAAATAAAAAGTCATTAAATTTCATTGAAAGTATTGTTGAAAAAGACCTCAAAGAAGGTAAAAATGATGGACGTGTGCAAACACGTTTTCCACCAGAACCCAACGGATACCTTCATATAGGTCATGCCAAAGCTATTTGCATGGATTTTGGTATTGCTGAACGATTTGGGGGTATATGCAATTTACGTTTTGACGATACAAATCCTATAACAGAAGATGTAGAATATGTAGATGCAATAAAACATGATATTCAATGGTTAGGATTTCAGTGGAATTCAATTTACTATGCTTCTGATTATTTTCAACAATTATTTGAATTAGCTGTAAGGTTAATAAAAGAAGGAAAAGCCTACGTAGACGAACAATCATCTGAAGAAATAGCCAAACAAAAAGGAACCCCTACTACACCTGGTATCGAAAGTCCGTATCGAAATAGACCCATTGAAGAAAGTTTACATTTGTTTGATAAAATGAATGCTGGAGAAATTGCTGAAGGAGCAATGGTATTGCGTGCCAAGATAGATATGTCATCGTCAAACATGCACTTTCGCGACCCAATTATGTACCGTATTATAAACACAAGGCATCATCATCGTACAGGCGACAAATGGAAGGTATATCCGATGTACGATTACGCTCATGGTCAGTCCGATTTTTTTGAGGGAGTAACGCATTCTATCTGCACCTTGGAGTTTGAGGTACACCGCCCTTTATACGATTGGTTTATCGACCAATTAGCAACAACCAATTACCGTCCTCAACAATATGAATTTAATCGCCTAAATATTACATATACCGTAATGAGTAAGCGAAAAATGTTACAATTAGTAAAAGAAAAACTAGTAGCAGGATGGGATGACCCACGTATGCCAACCATTTGTGGCTTACGCAGAAGAGGGTATACACCAAGTGCTATACGCAGCTTTATCAATATGATTGGCTATACCAAATACGAAGGCACAATTGACGCATCATTGATGGAACATGCTATACGTGAAGATTTAAAACCTAAAGCAGATAGAGTATGTGCCATTTTAGACCCTATTAAACTCATTATTACAAACTATCCAGCACACCAACTGGAATTATTGTCAACGCAAAACAATCCAGACAATGAGCAAGCAGGTGAACGCACCATACAATTTGGCAAAGAATTGTATATTGAACGTTCTGATTACATGGAAAATGCACCTAAAGATTATTTCCGCTTGACCGAAGGAAAAGAAGTTCGACTAAAAAGTGCCTATATTGTAACATGTACAGGCTCTAAAAAAGATGAAAATGGACGTGTTGTAGAAGTATATTGTACGTATGATGCTGAAACCAAAAGTGGTACAGAGGGAAGTAAACGAAAAGTAAAAAGCACCATAAACTGGGTTGAAATTGGCAGTAGCATTGATGCTGAAATACGCTTGTACGACCGATTATTTGCCATCGAAGATCCATCTAAATCAGACCAAGATTTTCGCGATTTACTAAACCCCGACTCCTTACACATACTAAAAGGAGCAAAAGTAGAAGCATACTTACTAAATGCAAAACCCATGGATAGTTTTCAATTTTTGAAACATGGCTATTTTACAGTCGATTTAGATTCAAAGCCTAATCATCTGATAATGAACAGAACTGTTTCTTTAAAAGACAATACACCTAAAGAAAAAAAATAATAACGAATAATGCACCTAGTGATATGTTCGGCATTTTGAAAAATAAGTAATTTTAAGTACATTTGTATCTGAATAAAATATTATCAACTATGAACAAGAAACTCATTCTTCCAATTTCCATTATCAGTATTGTAGTAATACTCGTGATATGGGCATTTAGCACGTATAATAGTATTGTAACACTCGATGAAGCTGTTCCTGCACAATGGGCACAGGTAGAAAATGCGTACAAACGTCGTGCTGATTTAATACCCAACCTAGTAAGCACCGTGAAAGGATACGCTGCACACGAACAAGGCACATTTGAAGCTGTGGTAGAAGCTCGTGCTAAAGCAACGCAAATTACAGTTGACCCGAGCAACTTAACTCCTGAGAAACTAAAAGAATACCAAGCAGCTCAAGGTCAAGTAGGCTCTGCATTAGGTAAACTATTGATGATTACCGAAAATTATCCAGAACTAAAAGCCAATCAAAACTTTTTAGAATTACAGGCACAACTTGAAGGAACTGAAAATAGAATTAGTACAGAACGGCATCGTTTCAACGAATCGACTCGTATGTTCAATAGCAAAATACGTCGTTTCCCAGGAAACTTGTTTGGATTTGATACCAGACCCTATTTTGAAGCTACTGAAGCTGAACAGGCTGTACCAACTGTTAGTTTTTAAGAATGAATCCAAAAACTTTTTTTTCAAAAGCTGACCAACTACGCATTGAAAATGCCATAGTAGAAGCAGAAAAACAAACTTCGGGAGAAATACGTTTGCACATCCAATCACTCACCAAAGGGGATGTAATGGATGCTGCAGTCGGTGTCTTTTATCGTTTGGAGATGAATAAAACAGAGCAACGCAATGGTGTGTTATTTTATCTTTCTATTAACGACCATCAATTTGCTGTAATTGGAGATAGCGGTATTAACAAAGTAGTGCCAAGCAATTTTTGGGACAGCATTTACGAAGGAATTATTTCCTATTTTAAACAAAACCTGTATGCAGATGGATTGGTATGGGCAATATCGCAGGCAGGCATTCAGCTATCTAGCTTTTTCCCACTTCAAAAGGATGATACCAACGAATTGAGCAACGAAATTTCTTTTGAAACAAAAAATGAATAACATGCACCAAACAGTAAAAACTTTGGGACTAATGCTATGTATGCTTATCTTTTCGATAAGTGCATCGGCTACTATTCCAAATAAACCCAATCCTCCTCGTTTGGTAAACGATTTTGCAGGAATTTTTGCTCCCAACGAGTTGCAACAACTAGAACAGTATTTGGTACTGGTAGACGATTCTACTTCCAATCAAATAGTAGTGGTTACAGTAAACGATTTGGGCAATTACGACAAAGCTCAGTTTGCTACTGAATTAGGGCAACAATGGGGTGTTGGAGATGCATCATTTGATAATGGCATTGTATTATTAATTAAACCCAAGGTAGGCAACCAATCGGGCGAAGTATTTATTGCAGTGGGTTATGGCTTAGAAGCTGTTATTCCTGATGCTATTGCAAAACGTATTATTGAAGAAGTTACTATCCCCTACTTTCGTCAAAACGACTATTATGGCGGAGCATTGGCTACTGTTCAATACTTACATAAGCTAGCTAAAGGTGAAATTGATGTAGCAAGAGAAGCAGAACCTGATTACACACGCTTTGTAATTTTTCTAGTTATATTTATCCTATTTATTATTATCGCCAGCAATTCTAAAAAAAATAATACTGATGGCAAAGGAGGAACACGCCACACAAGCTATGGTGGTGCTCCTTGGATTATAACTGGCGGTAGTGGCGGTTTTGGTCGTTCGTCAGGTGGTGGTTTTGGTGGATTCAGTGGTGGTGGTTTTGGTGGCGGAGGAGCCGGTGGTCGCTGGTAACAAGTATACATATTGATGCAATCTTATCCATTTATCGACATACAAGATGCAATTTTACGCATCAATTTATGGGCAAAGCAGAAAAAAGCGTTCTTTTTTGCATTTGATTATAACCTGCATCACGCTATCGCACTTTTAGCAGACGAAATTGACGCAGAAAACATCCTTTACAAAATTGGTGGGTATACCAACGAATCTATGCAAAATGATTCGCTACCCGCAAATCTAGTTTGGCAACCACAACCACTCTCATTTGCAGATTACAGCAAGAAATGCACGTATGTAAAAGAGCAAATTCAATTAGGCAATTCGTTTTTGGTAAACTTAACACAACCAACACCCATTCAGACGAATGTATCCTTACAAGATTTGTACCAACTAACAGATGCAAAATACAAACTTTGGGTAAAAAACCACTTTGTTGTGTTGTCTCCCGAGCCATTTATTCGCATACAAGGCTTACACATTTCTTCATTCCCTATGAAAGGAACAATTGATGCTTCTATTCCTAATGCAGAAAAAATAATTTTAGAAAACCCCAAAGAAGAAGCCGAACACGCTACTATTGTTGATTTAATTCGAAATGATTTAAGCATGATAGCCACCGATGTACATATCAAACGGTATCGGTATATTGAACACATCCAATCATTGCAAAAACATCTATTGCAAGTAAGTTCCGAAATATGTGGAACATTGCCTAGTAACTACCACGAAAATTTAGGCACAATGATACGAAAACTATTACCTGCAGGTTCAATTAGCGGTGCTCCAAAAACCAAAACACTTGACATTATACAATCAGCCGAGGGCTACGACCGCAATTTTTATACAGGTATTTGTGGCTACTTTGATGGAGAAAATTTGGATAGTGCTGTTATGATTCGATTTATTGAACAACAAGACAGTCAATTAGTATACAAAAGTGGTGGTGGTATAACAGCTAATAGTGATATACAAACTGAATACGAAGAACTAATACAAAAGATTTATGTGCCAATTCGTTGATGCCATACAATATAGTAATGGTGAGTTTAAACGAATAGCCTACCACCAAAAACGTGCCGAAGCTGCTGTAAAAGAGTATTATCCTTTATCCAATGTTTTTTCTATCATGGATTATCTACGTCAGTTAGAGTTACCAACAACTGGGATATACAAACTACGCATTTGCTATACAGATACAATTCAATCTTACGAATGTATACCATATAAAAAAAGAGAAATAAAAGAACTTCATTTAGTGGAAACACATATTAAAAGCCGTAAATACAAATTAGCCGACAGGAGTGATTACACTATTGCGAACAAATTCGATTTAAATAATTCAGACATACTATTCGTAAGAGATGGTTTACTGACCGATACCAGTTATGCAAATATTGCATTGTTAAAAAATGGCATCTGGTATACTCCACGCACACCCCTTATTTTTGGTGTAAATAGAGCCTCTTTGCTTGACCAAGGAATCATTGTAGAAAAAGACATCCTTGAAAAGAACATACCTCACTACGAAAAAATTGCCATTTTTAATGCGATGATAGAATTTGGAGAGTTGATTCTTTCTATCAATGCTATTCATAGATAAAGTCGTACGTTTTTATAAAAAAAATGGAAAAGAATAGCCTTAAAACAATTTTTATGTTTACTTTTGTACGCAATTAAAAAAAATACACACATTATGGATGAAGGCCCGTATCATAGTAGACTAAAGTTATAACCTATCTGCAAAGGGCTGCCGTCTCCTTTACAGATATAAATTGTTGAGGAGACAATACATGAATTCAACGAATATCCATCTTCAATCTCTTATTGAAGAAAAAAAATGGAAAGCATTACGTCTTGAGATTATTGATAGAGACCCTATTGAAGTCGCAAACATTATAGATGAAGCATCACTTGCTGATGCTATTATCGTTTTCCGCTTGCTTACTCGAGAGCAAGCAAAAGAAACATTTCAATACTTGTCATACGACAAACAAGAGTATATCATCGAAGGGTTAGCAAAAAATGTAAATAAACTATCCGATTTATTAAATGACCTTGACCCCGATGATAGAACTGCTTTTTTCGAAGAACTACCAGGGCAAATAACACAACGCCTAATACAGTTACTTTCGCCCGAGGAGCGTAAAATAGCTACACGCTTATTGGGTTATCCCGAAGATAGTATCGGACGTTTGATGACCCCAGAATTTGTTGCCGTAAAGCCACATTTCACTATTGCTCAAACACTTAATCATATTCGTGAATATGGTCGTAATTCTGAAACATTGAATGTTATTTATGTTGTTGACCATCATTGGAAATTAATTGATGATATCAAAATACGCACTATTTTATTAGCCAAACCAGAGCAAACCATTAGCGAATTAATGGACAATCACTATGTTTCGTTAAGTGCATTTGATGACCAAGAAGTTGCTATTCGTGTGTTTCAAGATCAAGATAGAATTGCAATACCCGTAACCGATACCGAAGGATTATTGTTAGGTATTATCACTATTGATGATGTGATGGATGTGGTAGAAGAAGAAACAACAGAGGACTTTCATAAATTTGGAGCTTTTCAAGATGCAATTGATAACCCTCTAAAGGCAAAAGTTTCTTTTTTGTATAAAAAACGTATATTTTGGCTCACAGCTCTAATTTTTATGAATATTTTTTCGGGTGCAGCTATAGCTCATTTTCAAACGACTATTCAAAGTGTTATTTCTTTGTTATTCTTTTTACCCTTGCTAATTGCTAGCGGTGGTAACGCAGGAGCTCAAGCTGCTACCCTAACAATACGTTCGTTAGCAGTGGGTGATGTGGAAAGTAAGGACTGGTTACATTTAGTTGGGAAAGAATTTTTAGTATCCTTACTTTTAGGTATTACAATGGCTTTAGGTGTAAGTCTTATTGCATCATTTAGAGCTCCTGATATTATTGCTGTTGTTGCTATTACAATGACATTAACGGTAATGGTAGGTAGTTTAATAGGGTTACTATTGCCATTTATTTTTACACGTCTTAAAATGGACCCTGCATCAGCTAGTGCTCCTCTTATTACCTCTATAGCAGATATATCGGGAGTATTAATTTATTTTACTGTTGCTAGATGGATATTAGGTTTGTAACCCAAACATATTATCTTGTCGTATTGATGTGTATCTGTTTTTTATTTTCTTGCACAACACAAATATCAACATCACACCATCATCCACCTAGTTGGTCTGAACCAGTTATTTTCGGAAAAAAGCCGAATGCTATACACTATAACTACATACCCGAAGCTTCTTCACAAAAAACTTTGGCAATGGTAGAATTAATCATCACACACATACCTCAAGAATATGAGGGACAGCTATTTACCTTGGTGGGTGGTGGTGTAGATGTAGGGTTACATGGACCAAACGCTACTGGATTTTCAGGTACTGGAGTTCATTTTGCAGGAGGGAATGGCAATCCACCTCAAACCATTGAATACAAAAAAGATTACACCAAACAAGTAGAAAACGGTAGTTTGCATTTCACCATTTATTACACGCCTACAGACATTATTCAACATTGGGATTCAACAGCATCTCGCTATGTTCCAATGACAGAAGTAACACTTACCATGCACCCCCTAGGAGAATGGAATAGTATTTTTCACTCTACAATCAATCCATACAACTGGTGTATAGCTGGTGTAGGAAAAGGAAATAAATTGTATCTTGAAATAAGTTTAGAGTGAATAAATAGAATTTACATTGAAAATAATTAGCAAGTTAGATTATCCTCAAAATCATTATTTCTACTACTTTATTTTTCTATTATTTGCATTTTCAGAAATTAATATAAATAATATAAAATACAATCTATTGGCAACCAAAATATTATATTAAATAATTAGATTTTTTATATTTCTGTTAATAACTATTCTTTCCTTTTTTGGATAACTTTCTAAAAAAATACTGTATTTTTGTTGCACTAACGGTTCCATATTATTGATGGATTAAAATGGGAATCTCGTGCAATTCGAGAACTATCCCCGTAGCTGTAAACTCTTTTTTTACAACTTAAAGAAGACCTGTAAAGAAATTTTGAAACCCTTATGCCACTGTTCATATTTGTAGAATGGGAAGGCTTTTCAAAATGAGAGTAAGTCAGAAGACCTGCCGTATGTAAATTATTATCTGGGCTTTCGGGTGAAAGGCAACAGGATAGTTCTCCGATAAATCTATATTTATTCAGAAACTTTCCATTCGTCTGTTTGTATCCCTACTGTCTCATCGTGCAAGTTAGTAGCAATTATTTACAAAATTATATACAGTATGGAAACATGTATCATTAAACGTGACGGGAAAAAAGAAAATTTCTCGATTGAAAAAATCAAAAGTGCTATTCGTAAAGCTTTTTTATCTGTTGGCAGTTTTGCCACAGATGAAGTAATTACACACATTTTAAGTCGTGTAAACATTACCAATGGTATTTCGGTAGAAGACATTCAAAATCAAGTAGAAATAGCCTTGATGGCAGAACGCTATTATGCTGTAGCCAAAGCCTACATGCTGTATCGCCAAAAACATTTGGAAGACAGGGAAGTAAAAGAAAAACTGGAATTTTTAATGGAATATTGCGATGCTAAAAATGCAGCTACAGGCAGCAAATATGACGCAAATGCCAATGTGGAGAATAAAAACTTAGCAACCCTTATTGGCGAACTCCCAAAATCAAACTTTATTCGCCTCAACCGTCGCATACTTACAGATAAACTAAAAGAAATGTATGGCAAAGAAGTAGCCGATCGGTATATTGACTTGCTAAACAACCACTACATATACAAAAACGACGAAACGAGCTTAGCCAATTATTGTGCCAGCATTACCATGTATCCGTGGCTCATTGGTGGTACAAACTCAATTGGAGGAAACTCTAAAGCCCCCACCAACTTAAAATCCTTTAGCGGAGGTTTTATCAATATGGTGTTTATGGTATCGAGCATGCTGAGTGGAGCTTGTGCCACTCCCGAATTTTTGATGTACATGAATTATTTTATTCAACTAGAATTTGGCGATGATTATTACCTTGAGGCAGACAAGGTGGTTGACTTATCGAAAAAGCAACGTACTTTGGATAAGGTAATTACCGATTATTTTGAGCAAATTGTGTACTCTATCAATCAACCTACTGGTGCCAGAAACTTTCAAGCTGTATTTTGGAATATTTCGTATTACGACCGTTACTATTTTGAAAGTTTATTTGAACATTTTGTATTTCCAAACGGTAGTAAACCACATTGGGAATCATTAAATTGGTTACAAAAGCGGTTTATGAAATGGTTTAATCAAGAACGCACAAAAACAGTTTTGACTTTTCCCGTAGAAACGATGGCTATACTAAGCGATAATGGCGATGTAAAAGACAAAGAATATGGAGATTTTGCAGCAGAGATGTATGCAGAAGGACACTCCTTTTTTACCTATATGAGCGATAATGCTGACTCGTTAAGCAGTTGCTGTAGGTTACGCAACGAAATTCAGGACAATGGATTTAGCTATACCTTAGGTGCTGGTGGTGTTTCTACGGGATCGAAAAGTGTACTTACTATTAATCTAAATAGGTGTATTCAACACGCTACACGCAAGGGAATGCATTACTTATTTTTCCTTGAAGAAGTGGTAGATTTAGTACACAAAGTACAAGTGGCATACAACGAAAACCTGAAATACATGCACGAAAAAGGGATGCTCCCTTTGTTCGACGCTGGATACATCAACATGGATCGTCAGTACCTAACCATAGGTGTGAATGGACTGGTAGAAGCTGCCGAAGCTTTGGATATAGAAATATCCGACAACCCACATTACCTAGAATTTGTGCAACAAGTATTGGGACTAATAGAAAGCTACAACAAAAAGTACAAAACGAAAGGCATGATGTTTAATTGCGAAATGATACCTGCCGAAAATGTAGGTGTAAAACATGCTAAATGGGACAAACGAAGTGGTTATAAAGTAAATAGAGATTGTTACAACAGCTATTTCTACATTGTAGAAGATGAGTCGCTCAATATTATAGATAAATTCCGTTTGCATGGTAAAAAATACATTGAACACCTAACAGGAGGCTCCGCACTACATATGAATTTAGAAGAACACCTAAGTAAAATTCAATACCAGCATTTGCTTCGTGTAGCCATTCAAGAAGGATGTAATTATTTTACCTTCAATATTCCAAATACTGTGTGCAATGTATGTGGGCATATTGACAAAAACAACCTAAAAACTTGTCCAAAATGCAACAGTCATGATATTGATTACCTAACACGCATTATTGGATACATGAAACGAGTAAGTAATTTTTCGCAAAGCAGACAATTAGAAGCAAATAAACGCCATTATGCTACGATATCTCAATTATAACATTGTTTTTCAAGAAGTGCCTGATGAAGTTACATTGGCTATTCATATTAGTCAATGTCCTCATCGGTGCAAGGGATGCCATAGCCCTATCCTACAACAAAATAGTGGGGAATATTTAAACGAAAGTGTGCTTGACCACCTACTCCATACGTATCAAAACGCCATTACTTGTATCTGTTTTATGGGTGGAGACGTCGATCCAAAAGAATTAGAAAGACTTGCCCTATACGTAAAACAACACAGTAATATACAAACTGCATGGTACTCAGGAAGCGTAAAAATTCCTGAGTTTTGTAACATCCTTGCTTTTGATTATATTAAAATCGGACCCTATATCGAACATCTGGGTGGACTAAACTCTACAACAACAAACCAAATTTTTTATGCTGTTCGCAACGGAACACTCATCAATATAACAAATAGATTTCAAAAAAAGCAAGCACTTAGTATGTTAAATTGTGTATAATTTTCAATAGAATTGTTGTTCACTAAAAAAAACAATAGTATCTTTGCCCTCGCAATGGTTCGTTGTATGTTCAACACATAGAACGATTAAAAGGGAATCAGGTGTAAGTCCTGAACAGTCCCGCTGCTGTAAGCTCTTTATAACGTTTCGAACACATCTTTTGCCACTGTCACCCATTGGGTGCTACGGGAAGGCCGTTCGATAACGGGAGTAAGTCAGAAGACCTGCCTTTGCTTAATCATAATTCATATAGTTCTCGAGGAAAGGACTTATAAAACAATGTATAAGCAAAAGTTATCATTTTTTACGCTACCCTGTTTGTTTTGTGTGCTATTTTGTACACTCAATTTATCGGTTATATATGCAAAAGACAAACCTATACTTGACACGTCTTACGTATATACAATTGCTGAAATTGAAATTGTTCGTACCCAACGCAAACAAGAAATTCTTCCTGCTCAAACACTACAAGGCGATATGCTTAGCAAATTGAGTTCACACTCAGTAGCAGATGCAGTACGCTATTTTTCGGGTGTTCAACTGAAAGATTACGGTGGCATTGGTGGCTTAAAAACCATCAATATTCGAAGTATGGGCACCAACCACATGGGCGTGTTTTATAATGGAATTCAATTGGGTAATGCTCAAAACGGACAGGTAGATTTAGGAAGATTTTCATTGGACAATATGGAATCTATTAGCTTGTATAACGGACAAAAAAGCACTGTTTTGCAATCTGCTAAAGATTTTGGGGCTGCTGGTAGCATTTATTTACAGACAAAAACACCCACATTTGAACCCAACAAAACCTACAACCTTATTGGTAATTACAAAACGGGCTCGTTTGGGTTGCACAATCCATCGCTGGTATGGCAACAAAAAATCACCTCTACCATTAGTAGCGTAGTAAGTGCCGAATATACCAATGCTCACGGAAGGTATCCATTTACTTTCAGAAAAGTGAGTGCTGATGGTACTGTAGCCTACGACACAACAGCAATTAGAAAAAACGCTGACATAGAGGCTATTAGAACAGAATTTGGTTTGTTTGGTAAAACAAGCAATACAAATTGGCACGTGCAAGTGTATAATTATCACTCCGAAAGAGGTTTGCCAGGATACATTGCTCGCAATATTTACGAACACCAACAACGCCTTTGGGACAATAATTTCTTTGTTCAAAGTTCTATTAAATACTCAAAAAATAAATATTCATTATTAGGTAACATAAAATACGCTGATGATTACACACGCTATTTAAACCCAGATTACACCCTGCAATACATTGATAATGAGTATCGTCAAAAAGAAATATACGGCTCCTTAGCACAATCTTTTCACCTGTTCAACTGCTGGGAAATGGGCATAGCTACCGACCTGCAATGGAATACCTTAGATGCTGATTTATATAACTTTGCCTACCCTACTCGTTTTACAGAATTAGTTGCCATTACACAATCGTTTAAGTTTCCACACGTACAACTTCAAGCGAATGCCTTGGGCACGTTTGTACAAGAACACGTACAAGTGGGTACCTCATCTAACAATAAAAGTATGGTTACCCCATCGTTGTTTGCCTCGGTTCAACCCTGGTTATATATTCCATTTAACCTACATGGATTTTATAAACGTATCTTTCGTGTACCCACATTCAACGATTTGTACTATACCTTTGTAGGAAATGCGTCTTTACAACCTGAATATGTAAGCCAATATGCCATTGGAGCAAAATATACCTCTGCACCAAAAAACACAAGTTTTACCCCCTCTTTTGACATTCAAATTGATGGCTATTACAACCGTGTAGAAGATAAAATTATTGCCGTACCAACAGCCAATCCTTTCCGTTGGCAAATGACAAATTTAGGATTGGTAGAGATAATTGGTACAGACATTTCGGTACAAACGAGCATGAATTTTTCAAAAGATGTGTTAGGCTTGCTCAAGATGAACTATACCTACCAATTAGCAGAAGACAAAACGGATAAAACAGAAGAGTATTATGGTCATCAAATACCTTATATTCCTTGGCATAGCGGCACCGCAGTAGTAGCTGTTGCATACAAAAAATGGTCGTTCAATTATAGCTTTATCTACACTGGCGAACGATACAATGCCAGTGCCAATATACCCGAAAACTATGTACAACCTTGGTACACACATGATACAAGCATTTCGAAAGATTTTGCATTATTTGGTTATCAATGGACTGCTTTAGTGGAGATCAATAACCTACTAAACCAACAATATGATGTGGTACTAAACTACCCAATGCCGGGAACGAATTTTAAATGTAGCTTAAAAATACGTATATAAATGAACAAAAAAAATTATTCCATACCAATAGCTATTCTCTCTGTGCTAATAGTGGCATTTTTTACAGCTTGTCGCACAGATGAGCCTGTACTTTTGCCAAGTAAAACGCCTGTAACCGACGAAACAACTAATAGCGAGGTAGTGGGTTTTTATTTGTTAAACGAAGGGAATATGGGGAGTAACAAGGCTACGCTCGACTATTTCGACTTCACAACAGGCATATATACTAAAAATATGTATGCGGCTACCAACCCTCAGGTAGTATCAGAATTGGGTGATGTTGGCAATGACTTACAAATTTATGGAAACAAATTATACGCTGTTCTCAACACCTCTGGATTTGTAGAAGTAATGGATGCCACTACTGCCAAACATATAGGCATGATAGAAATACCCAATTGCCGTTATATCACATTTTATAATGGAAAAGCTTATGTAAGTTCGTATGCTGGACCTGTTGAGTTAAGTAACAATACGCAAGTAGGTTATGTAGCTGAGATTGATACAGCAAGTTTGCAAATAACCCGAACAGTACATGTTGGTTACCAACCCGAAGAAATGGCTATAGTTAATGGTACGCTGTATGTTGCTAATTCTGGCGGATATATGTATCCAGAGTATGATAATACGGTTTCTGTAATTTGCCTACAAACTTTTACCGAAACACAAAAAGTTGAAGTAGGCATTAATCTTCATCGATTAAAATCAGACAATAAAGGAAACCTATATATCAGTAGTAGAGGTAACTACACCGACATTGCTTCGTGCTTGTATATCCTTAACACCAACACCTTGCAGGTAGATAAAAAGGTTGATATTCCTGTTTCAAACCTATGTATTGTGGGCGATTCGGCTTATGTTATCAGTTCAGAATTTAATTTTTTGTCAGGCAATACCAACATTGAGTATGCCTTAATCAACACAAGTACACAAAACATTGAGGCAAATAATTTTATCACAGATGGAACAGAAACAGCCATCAAAATGCCTTATGGCATAGCAGTACACCCTATTACGCGAGATATCTATATTACTGATGCGAAAAGTTACATTATTCCGGGTAGTGTATATTGCTACAGCAAAACTGGCAAACGAAAATGGTACGTTACCACAGGTGATATTCCAGCTCATATTGCATTCTTAACCAAACAAAATAACTAACTTAACTCACTTAATGATGAAAAGAAATTTACTTGTAACGATTCTTTTAGGATTGATTGTGTGTAACTTACAAGCAGCAAATTCTGCTTACGTAACCGAAATTATTGATTATCGTCCAGCACCTGGGCAACATATCAATCGTTCATTTCCTCCTGCTGATAAGAGTGATTCTCACGAAAATGCGGTGGCTTGGGCAGCTACTCAATTGGTAGGTAAAACCAATGGTTTGGTTGGACTGGGAGCTTTTGGCGGATATATTATTGTTGGATTCGACCATTCTATTGTGAATGTAGCCGAAGAATATGATTTTAAAGTATATGGCAATGCTTTTGCTAATGGTGCGGAGCCAGGCATTGTAATGGTTTGTCAAGACTTGAATGGCAATGGAGTACCCGACAACGATGAACCTTGGTACGAATTGGCTGGTTCTGATTATCAACTGTCAAGCACTATTAAAAACTATGAGATTACCTACACACGACCCAATCCTGATTTACAAAAATCGCATATCCAATGGACTGATAATCAAGGTGGAAGCGGTCAGGTAACACACATATCTTTTGCCTCACAAAGTACCATGTACCCATTGTGGATAGCTGACAATACGCTCACATTTAGGGGAACCAAACTAGCGGGCAATGCCATTCAGAATGGTTCAATGTTTACCTTGCCTGCCTTATCGTGGGGTTATGCAGATAACCAACCGAATAATAGCACCAATGATAAAACTAGTTTTAACATTGACTGGGCAGTAGATGCATCAGGCAATCCAGTTCAGTTGTCCCATATTGATTTTATCAAAATCTATACAGCAATGGTACAAGAAGCTGGTTGGCTTGGCGAAACATCAACCGAAATAGCAGGCGTGGAAGATTTGCACCCCAATGCCTCATTGCCAACTGTAATACATTCACAAGAAAATAAGCAAATGTATATTCAAAATCCTTTTAATGAAACATTGATTGTGAAAGCCAATGAAAATTGTGAAATGATTTTATATACCATCTCTGGTAATTTAATCGGAAAATACATGATTACTCCAGGCGAAAATACAATTACTACATCACAACTTCCTACTGGGAACTATATTGTACATATTATCAACACAAAACAAAACCATATTTACAAACTAATAAAACATTAAACCATGAAAACAACTTTACTGACACTGATTTCTTTGCTTTTATTGGCTAGCAATACTTTTGCCACCAATATCGTGTTGAACCTAAGCAACCCAACAACCCCAGCGAACATTAACTACGACACAGAAAAAAAATACTGGACAGATACGTACAGCGAATCATCTGACTATACATGGTTGCAGTTTCAAAATTTTAAGTTAGCACACTTAATCGACCAAGATTCTTGGGGCGGAACATATTGGGACGGTTTTACTCTCTCAACAAGTGGTGATAATACAGACTATAGCTCCACTGGGTGGATGGGAAATGAATGGGGCTGTATGGCAGGCGGAGGAATTAAAACCGACCAATCGGGAGCTATTGTAACTACAAATGGTGTAGTTGACACAGAACAAGGAATACCATATCTTGTAGCGAACTACTCTACGTATGCTTATAATGGCTATAGTAACGAAATAAAATTTGCCGATGGACAAAAATACGAAGCTGTAGAAGTATATGTTACAAACCACCCTTGGCCCTATTACGAAAATATGAATGGAGGTATGTTTACACGTGTCCTCGACCAAGAAGGTGATTATGTAAAACTGATTGCCAATGGCTTAGACGAAAATGGAAATAGCACAGGTTCGGCAAGTTTCTACTTAGCTAAATTTGAAAATGGCTCGTTAACGCAAGTTACCAATTGGGAAAAATTCGATTTATCTGCACTTGGTACCATTGCATCTCTGTATTTCACAATAGAATCAACTGACACTGGCGATTGGGGCATGAATACATCTACATTTTTTTGCATGGATAAATTAACTGTAAAAGAATATACTACAAGCATACCACAATTAGCAACCGAAAATGCTGCCTATAGAGTCAACAATATCCTATACAACATACCAGAAAACGCAACAATAACGGTATATAACTTACAAGGACAACTTGTTTATTCCACTATGGCTACATCAAATACTGTAAGCTTACCCATAGTTAACAATCATTTAATTATTAAAATTGTAAACGAAAACAATACACAAATTATCCGATAATACCTTACTGTGTCTAAAACCTGTTACGTTTGATTCTTTCTGCCATAATTGCATCAAATTACGTAACAGGTTTTTCTTATTTTTTAAAAATTATTTTCTTATGGAAATATTTTTTATATCAAATTTATTTTCTACTTTTGTGTTAAGTAAAAAAAAGAATCACTCAGCACAATTTACAATGAATATATATACATTAAAAACCATCCTTATTGCCACACTACTAGCAGCAATAGGATTTTCAGGTTTTGCACAAGCAGAACAAGGAGGTGCATTACGAGGTAGGGTTTACAATCCAGACAACAACCAACCGGTTGATTTTGCGTATGTCATTATCGATGGCACTACCATTGGTACTATTACGGACTTAGACGGTAATTTTGCTATCTTTGGTTTAAAACCTGGTTATGTACGGGTAGCAGTTAATTCGCTTGGATTCGACCCTGTGGTAACGAAAGAAATTCTAATTACCAACGCTAACACGCCGTATATCGAAATTGAGATGAAACCATCAAACATACAGTTAGATGATGTGGTGGTAGAAGCATCTCGTTTTAGGCAACGCGAAGAAAGTCCACTCAGTTTACGCTCCATCGGCATCAAAGAAATAGAAAAAAGCCCAGGCGGTAATCGCGATATTTCTAAAGTAATTCAATCTCTTCCAGGAGTAGGTGCAACCCCAGCCAACCGCAACGATATTATTGTGCGTGGTGGTGGTGCCAACGAAAACCGTTTTTTTCTCGATGGCGTAGAAATACCCAACATCAACCACTTTGCTACACAAGGTTCAAGTGGCGGACCGGCAGGGATTATCAACGTAGATTTTGTACGCGAGCTCGACTTTTTTGCGGGAGCATTTCCTGCCAACAGGGGCAATGCATTGAGTTCTGTACTCGATTTTCGGTTGATAGATGGCAATAAAGACCGTTTAAAAACACGTGCCACAGTAGGTGCTAGCGATTTGGCTCTTACGCTTGATGGTCCGATAGGCGATAAAAGTTCGTTCGTATTTTCGGTAAGACGCTCGTATTTAGAATTTCTTTTCGACCTGATTGGACTGCCCTTTTTGCCTACTTACAACGATATACAATTTAAGCATAAAATTCGTTTTAACCAAAACAATGAACTAAGCTTTATTGGCTTAGGTGCTTTTGATGTAAACAGATTAAACCTAAGTGCCAACGAAACAGAAAGCCAACGTTTTATACTTAAATACCTGCCTACCAACGACCAATGGACATATACCGTAGGGGCTGTGTACCGCAATTTCTTTAAAAACGGTAACCAAACCTTGGTTTTGAGTCGCAACCACCTCAACAATGTATCGCAAAAATACCAAGACAACATCGAAGCACCTACTAACCTCAATTTTGACTATGCCTCGAACGAGATAGAAACAAAAATTAGGTACGAATATGTAACACGTCAAGGTGCGTGGAAATTTTTGTATGGAGCTGGTGCCGAATACAATCAATATACCAATTATACCTACAACAAATTATTTTTCAATGCACAAGTAGTAGAGTTTGATTACGAAACTGAGCTCGACTTCTATTCCTATTCGGCATTTACACAAATCAGCCGCAATTTACTCGCTGAGCGATTACTCGTATCAGCAGGAGCCCGCATAGATGGCAACACCTACAGCGAACAAATGTCAAACCCATTGGAACAATTCTCTCCACGTATTTCGGCTAGTTATGCATTAACAAATAAATGGTCGTTAAATGCCAATACAGGACGCTACTACCAACGTCCAGCTTATACCACCATGGGATACAGAGATATAGCGGGTAATCTAATTAATAAAGATAACCGTCTTCGCTACAAATATACCGACCATTTTGTAGTGGGAGTAGAAAATAAACCAAACCCAAATAGCCGGTTTACAGTAGAAGGTTTTTACAAACTTTACAATGATTATCCTTTCTCCATCAGCGATTCAGTAGCTATCTCATCCAAAAGTGCCGATTTTGATGTATTTGGAGCAGAAGCGGTTTTGTCTATTGGCGAAGGTCGCACCTATGGGGTAGAAATACTGTATCGCAATACGGATTTATGGGGAAGCAATATTACCACCAGTTTTACCTTATTCCGTAGCGAATTTAAAGACTCTAAAGAAGTGTATATCCCCACAGCATGGGACAATCGTATATTGTTCAATCTTACCGCCACCAGACCATTGCCCAAAAACTGGGATATAGGGTTTAAATGGCGTTATGTGGGAGGTGCTCCTTATACTCCTGTAGACTTAGAACGCTCTAGTTTGCGACAAGCATACGATGTAACAGGCAGAACGTATTTGGATTACGATAGATTTAATTCCGAACGATTAGCTCCTTCGCATCAATTGGATGTACGTGTTGATAAAGCGTTCTTTTTCAACAAATGGTCGCTGATGCTTTATTTGGATATACAAAATATCTATAATTTCAAAAGCCAACAACCCGACCAATACATCAACGAAGACAAAGATGGAAATGTGGTAATCGAAAACCCAACGGCACCGCTCAACGAGCAACGGTATGTATTACGCAAACTCGAAAATACAGGCAGTGGCACAGTATTGCCTTCCATTGGAATTATGATAGAATTTTAATTATATAACAAGACTAAATAGCTCACTAAAAACGAACTCGTATGACTACAAAAAAATATATACTACTTATTGCTAGCCTACTGCTAAGCACAGCTTATGTGGCAGCAAACAAGCAAACGCTATCAACCATTGAACTAAGTGTGGAAAAAGGCAAAAGTTACAACTACCCTACTTTTGCGTTGTGGCTCGAAAGTGCTGGAGGCAAATTTGTGCAAGAATTGTACGTTACACAATCCTTAGCAACAGGCATCTACAACAATGCTGACGCTGGCGATAAACGCTGGAAAAGAGAAAAAGGAGAAGCTCGACGCCCGTCAACACTGCCTTATTTTTTGCATAAACGCGACATACAAGCACCTGACGGCACGTACTTACCAACACCCGAACAACCCATACCCGATGCTTATACAGGAGCTACTCCTCGCCAATCCGACGTTATGACCATCGTATTAGATAGACAATTATACGGAAAATACAGAATAGTATTTGAAATTAACCAACCCTGGGATTTTAACCGTGTGTGGTACAATAACCGCTACCCAAACAATACCGACTACCTGCTTTCGGGGCAACCATCGTTGGTGTATATGGTAGAAATAGATACGAACAATTTGCAAGAGGAATACACTCTCAACCCAATTGGTCATGGACATCCGTATGGTAAAACAGGTACCTTATTTACAGATATTTCTGGCATTACCACTGCCAAAAACATATTTAAATCGATTAAAGTAAAGGTATATTAAGCACACACAAAACCCAATAGATGCAATGAGAGGAAGAGCGATTTTTCTCTCATTGTTGTATCAATACCGATTGAGCAAGGCTTTGGGCGAACCTATCCACGAGCAACCCAAACAATGGAGTTCGTCAGTAAAATACCCCTCGAGCGATACACCCTCGTGTATGGGTATAACCTCATAGTGTTCGTTTACAGTTACTACCACCGACTCGCGTGCTGCATTAAAAACACGAAACCGATGGATACGACATTGTGGGCAAAGGAGTTTTTTCATACTAGTAAAAACATTAATTTGGTGCAAAGATACTTTTTCTTCGTATATACACGCATATCAAATGCTTACTTTGCATTATTTTGCGTACTTTTGATAGCAAATAATACACCCATTTATGAAAACAGCACTTATCATTGGTAGCACAGGATTGGTTGGTTCGGCTTTGCTCAACGAACTATTGGCACATCCAGCCTACAGCAAGGTTATTTCATTTACCCGCAAACCCAGTGGCAACACGCACCCAAAACTACACGAACATTGCATCGACTTTAACAAGATAGGCTCTTACAAAGACTTGATACAAGGCGATGACTTGTACTGTGCCATGGGTACCACCATCAAAAAAGCAGGTAGCCAAGCCGCATTTACTTTGGTTGATTATACCTACCCTTACCAATTTGCCACCATCGCCAAAAGCAATGGGGTGAAACAATTTTTATTGGTATCCTCCATAGGAGCCAATGCCCAATCCAAAAACTTCTATTTGCAAACTAAAGGAACGATTGAAAACGCCATTAGCCTACTGGGATTTGAAACGGTAGTCATTTTCCGACCTTCCTTACTACTGGGCAAACGCACAGAATTTCGGTTTGGAGAAAAAATAGCCATGCACATAAGCCAATTGTTCTCGTTTCTGTTTGTTGGCAAACTACGCCCCTACGCCCCCATCCATAGCCACACCGTAGCCAAAGCCATGGTAACCGTAGCACAGCAAGCAAACACAGGCGTAAACATATATGCTTCTGATGCTATAAAAGAGGTATAAACAAATTTTTATTGGTTGGGTATATTGTTTTCTATTTACTTGTAGGATGTTTTTTTTTTGTATTTTTAAAAAATTGTATATCTTTGTTAAATATTATATACTATTAATTACAATCTAATAAAACAAAAGATTATGACGTAACTTACTTTGAATTACTAATATAGAAGCGTTAGCTTTTATTCTTGCAGTTGAAAATCGCCAGTTTAAGACGCATACAGGAATAATAAGTGATACGCTCACGCTATGGCGTGGGCTAAACTTATTTGTATGCGTGGGTGTCTGGCGATACCTCAACTGCGGATATAGTTATAGTCCCACGCTTCTTTTTTTATAATCACCATACTTGGGGCTTGTGTGGCAAACTTAACAAATATTTTTTTATGAAAAAAGCAGCAAAAATTTTATGTATTATCGCTATGATTATTGGATTAATTTGGGCGGTAGTAGGTTTTTTTGGGACTTGGATTGGAGGAGCAGTTGTAGGTGCTGTTCAAGAAACAGTTGAAAATTCTCAAGGTGCGAATGAAACTTTAGAGAAAAGCGTAGGTATAATGCTTAGGCATTTAGGTAGTTTTGTTGTGGTTATTATCGCTGGCATTTTGGGTATTGTTAGTGCTGGTAAGGAATCTTCCAAATTTAAACTAGTCATCTTTGGTATTTTAACATATACTTTTGGTTATTTGTTATTCCCATTGAGCAATTATGTTGCAGCAGTACTTTATTTAGTTGCGGGGTTGTTGCTTCTTTGGGCTGGCTTGAGGATAAAATCGGATGAAAAAAATCTGTTATGGGCAATGGTTAGTATTGGAGTCATATTGGTGATCACAATAGGAGGTAATTATATATTCTATGATAACACAGGAAAACTGTTAAAACCAATGGTAGAAAATCAAATTGAAGAAATTAAATCTAGTGAAATTACCATAGATGACCAAATTAAAGAAATTCAAGAACATGTTAAGCGAATTAATTCTATTAATGATTGGACTACAATAGACGAAATACGATTCACAGATGATGCTGGTGCAGAGTGTTTTTCGAAAGATGGTCAACTTGAAAAAATTATAACTGGCTACTATAGTGAAGAATCGTCTGGTTTTATGGAATATTATTTGTCCGATGGCAATCTTTTATTTGTATTGAAATCCGACAATATTAATGATTCTGTTGAAGGCAAAACAAAAGAAGAACATTATTATTTTGATAAGGGGAAATTATTTTATATAGAAAGTTCAAAAAAGTCATCATTTTCAGAGGATGATTTAGCAGAGCTACAGAGAGAAATTGAAGCTGGTTTTGAAGAAATAAAATCAATGTTAACGAATCAATGAAAAAATAAATTATGAAAAAAACATTCTTCGTAATAGCTATTTTTCTTACAGCAACTTGCTTATTATTTTCCCAAACCGATATAGCCAAAGGGGCAAAATTAAAAACGATAAAATACAAGTTTGTAGATTATTTTGTAATTGGATACGTTGCAAAGAATCAATTTATTGAAAACCAAAATATTATATTTCTATCAAAAAATAATGGAGATACCATAATAAGTGGAAAATATTATGTGAGTGCTAATTTAGCTCACATAAATGGCGTATGGAAAAATGAAACTGCAAATGGAACAACCCGAGCTAAAGGTATTTTTCAAATTAAAAACATTGATGATTCTGCGAAATTTGGAATTACCTTGAATCCCAAAAAAGGGAAACCTTTACAAATTGAAACAAAAGATATTATATCTTATCAAGGGTTTCACAATAATTACCCAGCTGTTTTAGAAAAGCAAGAAAATCAAAATTATTTGCTTACTGCCAATTACTTTGATATGAATGGATACAATAGAAGTTGGATTATTGATAAAAAAATGATTGATCAATATGGATGGTTTGCCATTGAAGATTTTATTTATAACACCAAAAATATCACAATCAATTATCAAAATGGAGATGTTTTTATCGGTGAAACCGAAAATTCAAAAGCAGAAGATAACATGGTAAATTACAAACTTAAAGAAGGTAAATTTACACATATTATTGGAGATATCGATTCGAAAGAAATGATTAAATTACCCAACAATAATTATAAATGTAAAATTGTATATTCAGATAGGAAAAAAGATAATAATTTTAAGGAAATGGAAATTGTTGTCGATAAATCACTTGTTGATAAATATGGCTTTTGGGCGATTAGCGATTACATAGTCAATGTTTCGCAAGCAAAATATGTATTCAATAATGGAAATATTTATACTGGAAAAGTAAAACAGATAAAAGTCTCTGATAATAACGCTATTCAAACACAATTTACAGAAGGAAGACTTGAATATGTTACGGGGGAGATATTTGAGGGAGATTTGCAGGGTAAATGGTTTTGTGGCATACCTATTGAAGGGAAAATTGTATTTGCAGACGGGGTTATTGAGGATGGTAATTGGTTGCAGAAATATAAATTAACACAAACAGAAGCCAATGAACTGAGTAAAGAAATTTCTCCTACAGAAATTAGGAAAAAGGCAATAAACTTTTATAATGAAAGATCTTATAAGTATGCAATAACAGAAGCCAAAACAGCAATGGAGAATAAAAACTATGATTTATCAAAGAAATGGTATTTAGAAGCAAAGAACTTTGTAGTGGAAGTTGAAAATAATCCAACAAAAAATGAATTTATTAATGCTGAAATTAGAAAAATTGAAAAAGCTCAAGAAGACGAAAAATGGAAAAAAGAGATGATTGCCAAATACGGTGAAAATTTTGGAATGGCTATCTATAATGGCGAATTTATAGTTGGTATGACAAAAAAAATGGCTAATGAAATTATGGGAGAAATAATTTTCTCCAAAAACACATCTTTAATTGGCAACCAAACAATAGAATCGTGGTCTTTAAATGTAAACGATTTGATGGGTACTTTGGCACGATTATCAGAGATTGAGAGAAAGACAATAGGTATTTGTAGTAAATTTGGAGATCGTAGTGATGAATGTCGAATAGCCTCTAAACAGGTGTTGCACTTAGCGGAAACATTTGTAAGATATTCAGAGCGAATACAATTATTTGGAGGTCCAAAAATGCCAAGAGAATTAATATTTACTAACGGGAAATTAACATATATATATAGAGAGATATAAATATTATTAAACCTAAAAATCAGTTTATTATGAAAAATTTTAATGACATTATGTCTAAAAAGACAAAAGAAATCAAAGCCATTATTGGCGAATTGCCTAATGAGTTTGACTCTCACTATTTCATCCAAAAGTTTGCTCAAAAGTTTCAGCGTGAATATATTGAAATGTTAAATCTTTATATTGATAATGGCGTGCCTTTTCAAACGGTAAATCAGCAAATAAGTAGTTTTCTTGCAAAAAATGAAGATAATTTTGGCATCAAAGGACAAGGGAAAATATCAAGTCAAAACATCTTTGGAAATAATTCGGAGTGTGAAAGATGGTTGAAGAATTAAAAATTAACTTTGGGGAAATATCCCTACCCTCCCTACCCCTCGTTTCTAACGAGGTGCTTATGGTTTGTCTGTTTGTAACGACTAGATTACACTACCCCCACCCATTGCAAGCAAAAAGCTCCAGTATATTTTGAGAGTTTGTTTAAACGCCTTACATTTGAAGAAAAATTATACTAAACGGAGGTATTAAATAAACTACCGTTATACCGCATGCTAAAAAAGCCATTTCGCGGATAAACAATACGTTCAAAATGGAAAATATAATAGACAAAATTAGAACTGAATTAAGGCATTCAATTGATGAAAAAACGTTGGCGACCAGTCAAAATTTTTTCAAAGAAAAAATAAAGTTGTATGGAGTTAAGGTTCCAACTGTCAACAAGATTAGTAGAGAGTATTTTAAACTGATTGATTGTAAAACAAAATCAGAAATAGTTGATTATGTAATAAAAAACAAATCCATTATGCCTCGTACAGCATTGCGATATGCAATTGAAAAAATGCCAAAAGAACTGAAAATCAAGGCAATGGAGAGAAAAGTTGGAAAAATGAAAAAGAACTCCGTCAGGTCAGATGTATCAGTGAAAATAGTGTGATGGCAGATGAATTATGAAGCAAATTACAAAGGAATATATGCCTATTTACTAAAACGACCAAAGCCCATCAATCATGGACTTTGGTCGTTTTGTGGAGATTACCGGACTCGAACCGGTCACCTCGACACTGCCAGTGTCGCGCTCTAGCCAGATGAGCTAAACCCCCTTTTTTGCAGTGCAAATATACAATCTTTTCCAAAATAATTACTATATTTGTAAATGTTTGTTAGATAGCAAACAGTATTTTTCACACAATTATTCATACATTTAAACACAAAATACTATGACGTACGTTTTTTTAGCCAATGGTTTTGAAGAAATAGAAGCAATTTCTACCATCGACATCTTACGCAGAGCAGATATCGAAACTACAACTGTTTCAATCGAACCTCAACTAGCTGTTATTGGAGCTCACAATATTGTGGTTGTTGCTGACCAATTATTCGCAGAAGGAGCATATAATAATGCTGAGTGTCTACTGTTACCAGGAGGTATGCCTGGTACTTCGAACTTAAATAAACATGAAAAACTAAAAGAATTAATCAGCCAGCATGTACATAGTGGTAAATTAATGGGAGCCATTTGTGCTGCACCACTTATTTTGGGCGAGTTGAATTTATTACAAGGAAAAATTGCCACTTGTTACCCAAGTTTTGAAACATATTTACACGGAGCTACTATAAGTGATGATAAAGTAGCAGATGCTGGCGAAATAGTTACAGGAAAAGGTCCAGGATTTAGTATGGATTTTGCTCTAACAATAGTAAAAAAACTAAAAGGGGCTTGTGCTGCTGACGAAGTAGCTAAGGGATTGTTGTTGCAATAGTTTCGTTACACATTGATTTTTAACCTCTATCTAACAAAAGAATCGCCCTATTTTGGAGCGATTCTTTTTAATATAAACAAAATAAATAGCTTTTACTCTACCGTTACCGATTTGGCTAAATTACGTGGTTGGTCTACATTGCGACCCTTATTTACAGCTATATAATAAGCAAATAACTGCAATGGAATAGCCGAAACAATAGGAGCAAAATATTCTAATGATTCTGGTATAGCAATACAGTAATCAGCAATCTCGCTAACCACATCGTCTCCTTCTGTAACCACGGCAATAACCCTTCCTTTACGGGCTTTTATTTCTTGAATATTGCTAACAGTTTTATCATAAATACTATCTTTAGTAGCTATCGCCACTACTGGCATTTCTGCATCAATCAACGCTATAGGACCATGTTTCATTTCTGCAGCAGGATACCCTTCGGCATGGATATATGATATTTCTTTTAGTTTTAATGCTCCCTCAAGGGCTGCTGGATAATTATAGCCTCGACCCAAATATATAAAATTATGGGCATACGTAAACATTTTTGCCAAATCTTTTATTTGGTTATCTAGTTTGAGTACTTCTTGCATTTTATTTGGAATAGCTTGCAATTCTCCAATAAGTTTTCTGTACTCTTCTGGTTGAATAGTTTTACGCAATTTGGCTACAGTCAACGCCAACATTGACAATACAGTTATTTGTCCAGTAAATGCCTTAGTAGATGCAACACCAATTTCTGGACCTACATGTATATACGATCCCGAATGTGTTGCACGAGGTATAGACGATCCTACCACATTGCAGACACCATAAATAAATGCTCCTTGACTTTTAGCAATTTCTACAGCAGCTAAGGTGTCGGCAGTTTCTCCTGATTGAGAAATGGCTATTACAATATCATCTGGATGAATAATTGGATTGCGATACCTAAATTCCGATGCATATTCAACCTCTACGGGTATACGACACAAATCTTCTATCAAATATTCGCCTATTAATCCTGCATGCCAAGAAGTACCACATGCTACAATAATAATACGTTTAGCTTTCAAAAATTTATCTTGATGATCAATCACACCAGACAATTTTACATCAGTACCCTCAACATTAATTCGTCCTCTGATACAATCTATTAAGGTGTGTGGTTGTTCGTTGATTTCCTTAATCATAAAATGCTCATACCCACCCTTTTCAAGTTGACTAAGATTCATTTCCAACTGTTTTACTTCAGCTGTTTGTTCAATATCAACTAAATTGAGCAACTTTAAACCCTTATCTATATGTATCACGGCTATTTCTTCGTCATTCACATACACTACTTTATTCGTATATTCAATAATTGGAGTAGCATCAGAGGCTAAAAAAAACTCGCCATCCCCAATCCCTACAACTAATGGACTACTTTTGCGAGCAGCAATTATTTGCTTTGGATCATTCTTATCAAGCACAGCAATAGCATATGCACCTACTACTTCTCTCAACGCAATTTGTACAGCATGACACAAGTCTACTTGATTCGTTTTTTTTACATATTCTATAAATTGTACCAATACCTCAGTATCTGTAGAGCTCTTAAATGTATAACCATTCCGAATTAGCTCTTTTTTGATTACCATATAATTTTCGATAATCCCATTATGAATTAATGCCAGCGATTCTGATTGAGAATAATGAGGATGGGCATTTTCATTATTAGGCTCACCATGTGTAGCCCATCGAGTATGTGCCACTCCTATAGTACCACTAATATCTTTTGAAGTAACTGATTGTTCTAAATCAGATACCTTTCCTTTCGATTTATACACATTTAAGCTACCAGCTTCGTTGATTAAAGCCACACCAGCACTATCATAACCACGGTATTCCAAACGATGTAAGCCTTTAATTAGTATTGGATAAGCATCTTGCTTCCCTATATATCCTACAATTCCACACATAAATTCGTTATTTTAAAAAGTGTATACCATAACATATTTTGCTACAAAGATATTTATTTTCTCCTTATCCTATTCCATATTAAGCAGTTTTTTATTTAAAAATTTAAGTGAAAATAAATCTTTTTGTAATTATTATCGAAATATTTTAATCAATTTGCCAATTTATCATCCATTTTGTATCATATTCAACATATTTTTTCCTATTAAAAGAATTTTTTACATACTTAATTTTAGCATTTTATTTTAACAACAATTTCATTATGTGACATTTTAAACGTATTTTGCTTTCATATTAAATTTTTTATAGTTAATTTAGTTTGTTTTTGATATTATTGAAAATAAAAATAGCATTTATACACATTTTTCTTGTCTGGAAATATCATTATTCATACTTTTGCATTGAAAACAAAACATTTTGTCATTATTTAATCGATTTACAATATATTATGTCAAAACTAATCAAATTTACGAAGATGCATGGAGCCGGAAACGACTACGTATATATAAATGGTTTTGAAGAAACAATAACATCTCCTTCAGCATTTTCTATACGTATTAGCGATCGTCATTTTGGAATTGGTTCAGACGGATTAGTAGCTGTAACCGCTGGTTGCGATGTAGTAAGTGGATGGGGTGCTGTAGCTATCGGATTATTAGCGGGTATATTATTGGTATTCTCACTTCGTTTGATTGAAAACGTATTCAAAATTGATGACCCCGTTGGTGCAGCCTCTGTACATGGTATTACAGGTGCATTTGGCACATTAGCTGTTGGCTTATTTTCTCAATCTACTGGTTTATTCTATGGATTTGGAACACAAGCTCTATTATCACAATTTATTGGGGTAGTTTCAGTAGCAGCGTGGGGATTAGGCACAGGATTTATTCTATTCTTTATCTTAAAGAAAACAGTAGGTTTACGTATTGACAAACGAGTAGAAGAAGAAGGTTTGGATATATATGAACATGGTGAAACTGCTTATAACTAATTAAACTTTTATCAAAGAGGGGGCTATTGAAAAAACTTTAGTCCTCTCTTTTTCAATGATTTCTAAAACGCAAACTAAATTGATGTAACTATGTTACTTTATATTCCAAAAAACTATACCCCTAGCCTTGATTCTGAAAAAATGGAATTGGCTATTAAACAATTGAAAGATGATTTTCAAGCTGAACTTACGCATCAACTAAACCTACGTCGTGTTACGGCTCCACTGTTTGTTTTATCTGGAACTGGAGTTAATGATGATCTTAATGGAACAGAACGTGCAGTATCATTTCCAATAAAAGATATGGGCAACAGACGTGCAGAAGTAGTACATTCGTTAGCCAAATGGAAAAGGATGAAATTAGGTGCTTACAACATACCTGCAGGATATGGTCTTTATACAGATATGAATGCCATTAGAGCTGATGAGGAATTGGATAATTTACATTCATTATACGTTGATCAATGGGATTGGGAACAAACAATTACCCAAGAAGATAGAACTATTGAATTCTTAAAATCGACAGTTAAAAAGATTTATCAAGCTCTCAAAACAATTGAATTGAAACTTCACGGAAAATATCCACATATTTCGCCTACATTACCTAGTGAAATACGCTTTTTTCATTCAGAAGAATTATTATCTTTGTACCCAGAACTTAGCCCTAGAGAACGAGAAACAAAAGTGGCTGAAAAATATGGTGCTGTTTTTGTAATAGGAATTGGAGCTCCACTAGCAGATGGAAAAAAACACGATGGACGAGCTCCTGATTACGACGATTGGTCTACTCCAACAAGCAAAGGACTAAGAGGGTTAAATGGAGACATCATTTTGTGGAATAAAGTATTAGATAGTACATTTGAAATATCCTCTATGGGAATACGGGTAGACAAAAAAGCACTCTTGTATCAACTAAAAGAAGAAGGATGCATGAATCGGACGGAATTAGATTTTCATAGTCAACTAATTAATGAAAAAATTCCTTTATCTATCGGAGGAGGAATAGGTCAGTCTAGATTATGTATGTATTTTCTAAAATGTGCACATATTGGCGAAGTCCAAGCATCATTATGGCCCGAAGAAATGATTGAATCATGTAAAGCAAATAAAATTCTATTAAAATAATAACTATTTTTTTACACGTATGAACACACTAAGATTTAAAGTATTAGATGAAGCGTTTAGACGCAAAGCCGTTCAGTTACCTGAAAGCAAAGAACGTTTAACTGACTATTATGCCAAGTATGTGTTTGATCGTAACAAGATGCAACGTTACCTTTCAAAAAACACTTATGGAATATTAACTAATTCAATAGATAAAGGTGAACCATTAAATAGAAGCATTGCTGATGGTGTAGCTACAGGTATGAAACAATGGGCAATGGAAATGGGTGCAACTCATTATACTCACTGGTTTCAACCTCTTACTGGCGGAACAGCCGAAAAACACGATTCTTTCTTAGATTTCAATAACATAGGTGGAGTAATCGAAGATTTCTCAGGAAAATTATTAGCACAACAAGAACCTGATGCTTCAAGTTTCCCAAGTGGAGGTATCCGTAATACTTTCGAAGCTAGAGGTTATACTGCATGGGATCCATCTTCTCCTGCTTTTGTCGTTGGCGATACACTTTGTATCCCTACTATTTTTATTTCGTACACAGGTGAAGCTCTTGACTACAAAACTCCTCTACTAAAATCAATCGGCGTATTGAACAAAGCTGCCGTTGATGTATGCAAATATTTTGATGAGAACGTGAGCAAAGTAACTAGCTTTTTGGGTTGGGAACAAGAATACTTCTTGGTTGATGAGGCTTTGTGGGCAGCACGTCCTGACTTAATGCTTACTGGACGTACCTTAATGGGACACAGTAGTGCTAAAAACCAACAATTAGAAGACCACTACTTTGGAGCAATTCCAAGTCGCGTGTTAGCTTTTATGAAAGACTTAGAAATTGAATCATTAAAATTGGGTATCCCTGCAAAAACAAGACACAATGAGGTTGCTCCAAACCAATTTGAGTTAGCTCCAATTTATGAAGAAAGCAACTTAGCAAACGACCACAATTTATTGTTGATGTCGGTAATGAAGAAAATTGCTCGTCGTCATAATTTCAGAATTTTATTCCACGAAAAACCTTTTAAAGGCATTAATGGTTCAGGTAAACATAATAACTGGTCTATCGGAACTGATACCGGGGTTAATTTGCTTTCTCCAGGTAAAACAGGAATTGAAAACTTGCAATTTATTACCTTTATGGTAAACGTATTAATGGCTGTTTACAAAAACAATGCTTTATTAAAAGCTTCTATCAGCTCGGCAACCAACGCTCATCGTTTAGGTGCCAACGAAGCTCCTCCTGCTGTCGTATCTGTATTCCTAGGAAAACAAATTACCAATTTCTTAGACAAAATGGAAGTAGCAAGTACCGACGAAGCTATCATATTTGATGACAAAGTAGGTATAAGATTAGGTGTGGCTCATATTCCTGAAATTTTACTTGACAATACAGACCGTAACCGTACTTCACCTTTTGCATTTACTGGAAACCGTTTCGAGTTCCGTGCAGTTGGTTCATCAGCTAACTGTGGTGGTGCAATGATGGCATTAAATACTGCAGTAGCAGGCCAACTTAAACAATTTAAAACCGAAGTTGATGCATTAATTGCAAGCGGTATGTTGAAAGAAAAAGCTATTGTAACTGTATTGAAAAAATACATAACTATTTCTAAACCAATCCGTTTTGATGGCAACGGATATAGCGACGAATGGAAAATAGAAGCAGCTAAACGTGGATTAGATTGTGAAACAAGCGTTCCAAAAATATTTGATGCATATTTAAGCAAACAATCTATTGAATTATTCAAAAAGACAAATATTTTGAGCGAAGTAGAATTACACTCTCGTTGCGAAGTAAAATGGGAAACCTATACTAAAAAAATTCAAATCGAAGCTCGTGTACTAGGTGATTTAGCGATGAATCATATTTTACCATTGGCTTCTCGTTATCAATCGTTATTGTTGGATAATGTATCAAAAATCAGTACAATTTTCTCTGCTGACGAAGCAAAATCTATGACTGAACAAGACCGTACAATTATTAAAACAATTGCTAACCATATTAGCGAAATTGCTAAACAAACAACAGAACTAATAAGTGCTCGTAAGGTTGCAAACAAAATTGAATCTGAAAGAGAAAAAGCAATTGCATACCACGATACCGTAATTCCTGTAATGGACGAACTACGTTCTCATATTGATGATTTAGAAATGATTGTTGATGATGAAATGTGGACATTGCCAAAATATAGAGAATTATTGTTTATCCGCTAATTTTAAGCAGATTATATCTGCAAATAAACTATTTTTATGTCTTATTTTGGTCAAGAATTCTTGACCAAAACAGGCATTTACAACTCGTTTTTTAACAAAATTTATATGAAAAACGCAACAATTATACCTGAGCAGCAAGGTCTGTATGATCCAATAAATGAACACGATGCGTGTGGGGTTGGTTTAGTCGTTAATATCAACGGCGAAAAATCCCACTCTATTGTTGTAAAAAAGGGCTACAAGTACTCGAAAACATGGTACACAGAGGAGCTGAAGGGGCTGAGAAAAATACCGGTGACGGTGCCGGAATACTAGTACAAATACCTCACGAGTTTATTCTTTTACAAGGTATTGCCGTTCCAGAAAGAGGAAGATATGGTACCGGACTTGTGTTTTTACCTAAAAACAATACAGTACAAAAAGATATACTCAACCTATTAGAAACCATTGCTTTAGAAAAAGGATTATCTATACTTGCCATACGTGATGTGCCTGTTAATAGTCAATTGTTAGGCGAAGGTGCTGCCTCAAACGAACCTGATATAAAGCAAATTTTTGTGGTAGAAAAAATGCCTTCAAAAATGCCTTTGGAAATACGTCTTTATTTAGTTCGTAAATTAATAGAAAAAAACATCCTTGATTCTGATATTGCTACTAAACGTAATTTTTACATTCCAAGTTTATCTTCAAAAAATATAGTATATAAGGGTATGTTAACCTCTATGCAATTGCGTTTGTATTACCCTGACTTAACGAATATCAATTTCACTAGTGCCATGTCATTGGTACACTCACGTTTTTCTACCAATACGTTCCCAACATGGGATTTGGCTCAACCTTTCCGTATGTTAGGACACAATGGTGAAATAAACACTATTAGAGGTAATAGACGTTGGATGGAAGCTAGAGAAAGCGTGCTCGACCCTAAATTTATCTCT
>ERZ795058.1333-NODE-1333-length-33489-cov-4.961357_pt1 | contig 33489 bp, 29 predicted proteins | sample MGYA00375142_ERZ795058 | MGnify/ENA primary metagenome ERZ795058 (study PRJEB30187, sample SAMN05720210) | activated sludge metagenome | isolation source: anaerobic digester from wastewater treatment plant | place: Japan | collected 2015-04-20 ... | reverse complement strand
TGGAGGCTTTCCTTTTCTCGGTATCGGTTGCCGTTGGTCTGACCCCGGAAATGCTTCCGATGATTGTTACTGTCAATCTTTCAAATGGTGCTGTCTCGATGTCCAGGAAACACGTGATAGTAAAAAAGCTTGGCTCAATCCAGAACCTTGGCGCAATGGATGTGCTTTGTACCGACAAAACTGGGACAATAACCCAGGGAAGGGTCGTGCTGGAACAACATCTTGATGTTGATGGGGAAGAGTCTGACGAGGTGCTCGAATATGGTTTTTTGAACAGCTACCATCAGACTGGCCTCAAGAGCATGCTTGACCAGGCCGTGCTTGAACACACCGAAATCGAGGAAAGGCTCCATGTAAAGGAAAATTTCAAAAAGGTTGATGAGATACCTTTTGATTTTGTGAGAAGGCGAATGTCAGTTGTCGTTGAAGACGCCTCCGGCAAGCAAATCATAATATGCAAGGGTGCCGTAGAAGAAATATTTTCTGTGTGCACACAGATCCAGACCCAGGGTGTGGTTGAAAAACTTGGCCAGGAACACATGCAAAAGGCAAAAGAACTTGTCGAGTGGTCAAATTCAAACGGTTTCAGGGCGCTTGGGTTGGCATACAGGGAAATGCCAAAACGCCAGGAGGCTTATTGTGTCTCTGACGAGCAGGAAATGACCCTCCTTGGTTTTCTCACCTTCCTCGACCCGCCAAAGGTAACGGCAAAGCAGGCCATAAAAGACCTCAGGGACCTCGGGGTCAGCGTAAAAATCCTCACGGGTGACAACGATCTTGTAAGCAAGAAAATATGCTCCCAGGTCGGGCTGGAAACTGGCTCAATCGTTCTTGGCAGCCAGCTCGAAGAGATGGACGAATCCCAGCTCGTCGAGATTGTGGAAAAAACAAATGTGTTTGCAAAACTTGCCCCATCGCACAAAGAGCGCATCATAACAATCCTGAAGAAAAAAGGCCATGTCGTCGGTTTCATGGGTGATGGCATCAACGACGCACCAGCCCTCAAGGCCGCAGACGTGGGAATATCGGTGGACACTGCTGTTGATATTGCAAAGGAATCCTCGGACATCATCCTGCTTGGTGAGAGCCTCACTGTTCTTCAGGATGGACTAATAGAGGGCAGGAGGGTCTTCGGAAACATAATCAAATACATAAAAATGGCCGCTTCGTCCAATTTTGGAAACATGTTCAGCATCTTGGGTGCCAGCTTCTTCATTCCCTTCCTCCCACTGTTGCCCATCCAAATCCTCACAAACAACCTTCTTTATGATTTTTCACAGACAGCCATACCAACAGACAAGGTGGACGAGGAATGGATCCAGAAGCCAAGGAAATGGACCATAGGCAGCATCAGGCAATTCATTATTTTCATCGGGCCGATCAGCTCGATATTTGATTATCTGACATTTTTTGTGATGATATTTATTTTTGGCGGACTCGGGAAGCCGGAGCTCTTCAGAACGGGTTGGTTTGTAGAGTCGCTTTTGACCCAGACACTTATCATACACGTCATCAGGACCAACAAGGTGCCATTCTTGCAAAGCAGGGCCAGCCTTCCCCTCACGATCACCTCGATTGTCATCGCCCTGACGGGCATATACCTCCCATATTCAGCTCTTGCAGGGACCCTTGGCCTTGTTGGCCTGCCGCCGCTCTACTGGCCAATCGTTTTCGCAATGCTGGTGTGCTATGTCGTGCTCACTCAGGTAGTAAAAACCTGGTTCATAAAGAAGTATCCGGAGAAGTAGAATTTTAGGCGATTATTGCCAGGTTGTCTTCAGGATTATATAATCCTGAAGACAACAGTTGCTGTTGGCTTGGGAAGGAGCAAACAACCAGTGGAAAAAATCGACCTCAAAAAACAGCTTGCGGGCCTCTACAACCCGCCAAAAACGCCGGTGATGGTGGAAGTTCCGCAATTCAACTTCATCATGGTGGACGGAAAGGGCGACCCGAACACGTCCGAGGAATACCAGAACGCCATGCAGGTGCTCTATTCGCTCTCCTACACCCTCAAGTTCATGGCCAAAAAAGTGCTGGAAAAGGACTACACGGTCATGGTGCTGGAGGGCCTGTGGTGGGCTGAAAACATGGACGACTTTCTGGAGGGGAACAAATCAAACTGGCTCTGGACGGCCATGATCATGCAACCGGATTTCATCACAAGGGAGCATTATGAAGCAACGCTCTCCGAGGTGAAAAAGAAAAAGCCCAACCCGTCACTTGGGAAGGCAAGGTTTGAGGCGTTCAGGGAGGGGCCGTCGGCCCAGATAATGTACATCGGGCCGTATTCTGCCGAGGGGCCAACAATAGCTGCGCTCCACGAATTCATTGACAGAGGCGGAATGAAGCCACGCGGCAAACACCACGAGATATACCTCGGTGACCCCAGGAAGGCCGACCCTGCGAAGCTGAGGACTGCCATCAGACAGCCAGTGGAGAAGGCTTAGGAAAAAATATTTGTAGATTTCATACAATCAAAGATTACCAATTTCTTGGGTAAACAGCATGAAAATTCAAGAGAATTATTGATATCAGTGATGTGATACGCGCTTTTAAAAAATGTATATTTGTTTATAATAAAAACATGTGGAAGAAAATCCTTGTTATAAGTGCTTTTATTGTAATCTCGATATTAATACTTTATCTTATTAGGTATTTCCTTTTCGCACTTTGCCTCATGTTTCTCCAAGTTTGCGTAAAAAATGTCTTTTTTATTACTATTGCCATGATGATTTATTTCCCAATTTACTGTTTATACAGAGTAGTTTTCAAGATAAAAGATGAACAAGGCCACGTGCCATTTTATTCCAGAAGATGGTTTATCAAGCTCGTTTGCGGGTTTATTACTATTGCGTTTGATTTATTTTTTATCCATCCACTATTTAATGGTTTTAAGCACTTGTATATCGAAAGGACTTTGATTGTTTTTGTCACAATTTATATTTTGTTTATTCTATATGTTGGAGCTTTTGAGTTGGTTTATTGGGAGAAATAAGAAAAATAACTAAAATATTTTTGATCCCCTTATTTTTTATTACAAATCTGAATCTTACACCTACTTTATAAAAGAAGAATATTCTATATAATAAAAACATGGGGAAGAAAAAAATCTTTCAATATGTTTTCTCGATATTTTTGACACTAGCACTTGTAATTGCTTATTTTTTTATCTTCAAACCGGCATCCCACATAAGCCTTAAGGATATCCTTTCTGTCGTCCTTTTGATTACGGTGTATCTTACCATCTACTATTTGTATAGGCTAATTTTTAATGTAAAAATCGAACAAGGCCACGTGCCGCTTTATTCCAGAAGATGGTTTATTAGACTCGTTTGTGGATTTATTACCATTGCGTTTGATCTGTTCCAGATCTATCCGTTATTTGATGGCTTTGAGCAAACAAGTATCGATACAACCTTGATTGCTTTTGCGGCATCATACGGATCGTTTATTTTCTTTGTTGGAGTTCTTGAGTTGATTTATTTGGAGATGAAAAAGAATAATTAAATGTCTTTTTGAATCCCCTCCTTTTATTGCAGGTATTATATCTATTCCTTAAAAGAGAATATTTTGTATAATAAATAACATGTGGAAAAAAATCCTTCTTCTAAGCATTTTATTGCTGATTGCATTAATAGTATTCTTGCGATTGTGTTATTTTACTATTAGCAACGATGACGTATATGCTTATATTAGAACGGGAGAATTTCCTTGCATTGTACTGCTTGCCATTTTGCTCAGCCGCCCAGTTTATTATTTGTACAAACGAACTTTCAAAAAAAAGATTGAAAAAAATCCAGCATCTTTTTATTCCAGGAGCTGGTTTATAAGGCTTGTTTGCGGATTTGTTGTATTATCAATTGATTTCACTCTAGCCTATCTGTTCCATGGTATTAAATGCCATACTTTCATGGAAATGGCATGGACCATTTTTGCCTTATCATATGGGCTATTTGTCATGTACACCATAATTATTGAACTCATAGAGAGTCTTTTGGTGACGCTAGAGGCCATAGAGAAAAACGGCTGATCTTTGTAAAAACCTCACGGTCCAACACAAAAACATGGCTGGACCGTGAGTCCGCAAATTGCCCCTTTTGGTTGGTTTGAGCACTTCCTACATCGTCACGGCTGTCCTTCGAGCCCCTCGCCTTCCTCTGTTTCCCCCTCCTCGTTGCGGATCCTGTATCTATACTGATTGCCTTCGCCTTCCTCGTTCTCTTCACCTTCTTCACCAGGCGGCATCTGGAATTCCTGGCCATTCTGGAAACCTTCTGGCGGCCTTCCTCTTCCTTCGCCATGTTCCCTGGAGCTCCAGAAACCAACACCTTGTGCCAGCTGGATCAATCCGATGAAAAGAACAACAAAAAGGATTCCTGCGATATAAGGCTTTATTTTCATTTTTTTCACCATCCAATCTTGAAGCTGAGGGCCGTCGGGCATTCTTCAACGCATTTCATGCAGCTGATGCACTGGCCCCTGTCTATTTTTGTCTGCCTGCTGATTGGTATCTGTTTTGGGCAGACTTCTTCGCACCCCTTGCATGACGTGCAATCTTCATTTGAGTGCACAACGCCTGTTGCCGAGAGCTTTGCAAACGGGAGAATGATTGCGCCAAGCGGGCAAAGGTATCTGCAGAAGAACCTTTCGATAAACATCGAGCCGATCAGGATGAGCACCAGGACGACAAGGCCAACGGCAAACACCCTGCCAAACGAGAAAAGATTCAGGAACGGGTCGACTGTGCCGAACACCAGAAAGCCAATTGAGAAGGTCATGTAGAGGATGGCGGCAAGGACGACGTACCTGAACCAGACCAGAACATTGTGCAATTTTTCTGGAACAATTATTCTCTTTTTCCAGAATACCCTTCTTAGCATGAAAAGCCATTCCGTGACCGAACCCACAGGGCACACCCAGCCACAGAACGCCCCGCCAAACGCCAGCACGGCAAGCAGAAGTGCCGCCAGCATGGCAAAGTTTGACAGGCCTGTTTCATGGACAAACTTTAGACCCCCAGAAGCAAGAAATGTTGGCAACGTCTCTACCCCACCAAAGGGACAGATTCCGTGTAGTTCGATTCCCCTGACCCCAGGAAAAATAAATCGCCCCAGAGTGTAATACAGAATCAGAAGTACAAAGCCAATTTGGGAGAGATGACGGATGAGTGCATACCTTTTTTGTTTCATTCTACAAAAATTCCTCCTGACTTTTTATTGATAAAATCGCCATGATTTCTAATACTACGATTTATAGTAAAAAGTCAGGTATTCGGTATGATACTGATGCAATAGTTTCCTGATCAACTTTTTTGGGTATTTTCAAAAAAACTGATTATAAAAAAATTGGAATATTAAAAAGGTTAAAAATAACCATTCAAATAATTATCATAATGGATAATTTGATTTAACGATCAATTCTTGATGTCAAATAATACGATGCTACTCAATTGAGCAGAAAGGAGGTGGAGGGATGCCATATCAGCACAATATAAACTCGATAAAGGTATCGGTTGAAAGTGGCCTTGTTAATACAGAAATCATGGAACCCATTTCTGGTTTGTCAGTTGTCTGGATTGACCAACAAAACTACAATCCTGCTACCATGGAAGTCTGCTCGTGCCCAAATTATAGGTGCTGGACCAATAATGCAATGGTCTGATGGTTGGTGTTTAAAAAAATATTGGGGGAGAAATAGTCAATCGTCTCCCCCAATATTTTTTGAGTCTATAGAGGAGATTATGGGTCTTAGGTTTTCAAAATTTATTATTGCCAAAGAATTGGATGAAAATAAATACGTTTTGATGTCTACAATATCCGGTTCCATAATTATAATTGATAAGAGGCTGATCAGTCTCATAAACAGTGGCAACTTACCGGAAGAAGAGAAAACTTGCAAGGAATTGTCAAATGCGTTCTTTTTGGTTGACGAAAATTTTGATGAGAAATCCTTTCTGATTGAAAAATTTTCCAGAGAAACATGGAAAAATGATACCCTTGATATAACGATAGCTCCATCTTTTGCATGCAATTTTGCTTGCCCGTACTGTTATGAGGCCAGAGATGATCGCATCATGGATGAAGGGACATTAAAAAATCTGGTCAGATTCATTCAGGGCCATCTGAAAAAGTTTAACATCGGTCATTTTATCATGGCCTGCTATGGCGGGGAACCTCTTTTGTTTCCTGATCATTTTCGATATATTTATGAGGAAATTTCAAAAACAAATCCTTCAGTAAAGATATCTCCGAGAATGACCACCAATGGGTCGTTGCTGAGGAAAAAGCTTGGTGGATTCATGAAGTCTGTGCCATTGGAAAGGATACAGGTGACAATCCACGGGGATAAAAAGAATCATGATTCAAAAAGGTTCTATGTAGGTGGAAAACCATCCTACGAAGATGTTGTGAATGGAATAGGGGAAGCAATCAATAGAAAGATCCCAAATATTGAGATCAGGGTAAATATTGATCTGGAGAACGCCTTTTCACTGAAAGGCCTTTTAATGGATTTGGACAAAAGGGGTTTTTCGAATCATGAGAATTTGCGTGTTTATGCATATCCTGTTGTCCATATGACGCCGGAGTCTCTTGGATACAAAAGCAAATGCCTATCTATTGATAGCTACTTTGAAAAGATAACCGGAATCATTGAGCTGATCAATGCTTATGGTTTTTGCGGGGGAGCCAAGCACATAAGAAAATACATAAAAAATCTTGTGTTGTCAAATCTTTGTGGTGTTGGCACGAAGGGTTTTTATACAGTATCGCCCGATGGCGCAATCGGGACTTGTTGGGAATTTATTGGGAGAGAAGGCTTTGAGATAGGAAATGTAAATTTCAGTGCTCCTATTGACTGCATGAAAGAAAAAATGTGGATTGATGCTAGGATCTCAAAGGTCAAGCGTTGCCTGGATCTTGAATGTCCGCTTGTCCCCAGTTGTGCTGGGGGATGTGTGGCCCAGAGCTTTTCTGAAAGGGGAGACCTAGGCGAACCTGCTTGTTTTAAGAAACCGGAGCAAATCGCAGGATATCTTAAATTCTATGCGGATATGAGCATGAGATATTCGATCTGATTTTTATTTGGTGTTTTTATCTCGCCTCCTCCACCTCGCCGTCCTTGTGGAGCATTAGCTTGATGCCTTTGTTGATGAAGACCTCCTTGATCAGCTCGCTGTGCGGGTAGTCGTCATGGTAATGGAGCTCTTCAAGGTTTGGAAAGGTGTTTGCAATGACCTTTGCACAGTGGAAACACGGCAGTGTCGTGCAAAAAATCTGGGTAATGTCTTTTCTTGGCCCCTCATACCTCGAGATTGCGTTGATTTCAGCGTGGATGACCGGGCACTGCCAGAGGTCTGATCCGGAAGCCAGGAGTTCCCTCTGGCAGGTGTCGCAGTGGGTCATTCCTGCCACAACGCCGTTGTAGCCAGTTGCTTTTATATTGCCGTCTGAATCCACCAGCACACAGCCGACCTGGCGCCTGAGACATGTTGACCTTTTGGCAACGATGTCTGTTATCATCATGAAATATGTTGGTTTGTCTGGTCTCATGGTTTTGCCGGATATGTTATCACTACTGTTTTGGTTGCCGCTTTCCATTCAATGGATGCGCCAAGCGCCTCTGTTATGAACCTTGTCGGGACGAATGTTGAGCCACCAATGACTTGTGGCGGAGGGTTGACTGAAACCGGTTTTCCGTCGACGGATGCGGTTGTCTTGCCAATCCACATCTCGACTTTCTTGCCCTCAAGCGTGTATGTGACTTTCTTGGTCTGGTCGTCCCAGCCGATGTCTGCCCCCAGGCTTTCGCCAAGGAAGCGGAAAGGAACGAATGTCTTGCCGCTTATGATGACTGGCGCCTGAGGCAGGGCATTCTTTTTCTCTTCACCGTTTACCCAGGCATTTTTGGAGCCAACCATCAAGATCACGGTAGTGTAGGCGGAGAAGCTGACCTTGTATGTGAATTTTGTCTGGTTGCCACCCGGATCAAATACTATGACGGTGATTGTATTGGAACCAACCCTTAGCACCGTTTTGGCCTGGAATTTGCCATCCGGGTCGATTATTGCAAGTTCCCCATTTACGATGATCTGCGAGTTTGGTTCGGCAACACCTGTAACATCAAGTACCTGCGTCCTTGTGACCAAGCCGTCCTTGAGGTTGACGACAGGTTTTATCGGGTTTGGCATGACCATTATCTCGTTTGAGGCATCAGAGAGGTTGCCGTTCTGGTCGACTGACTTGATTATGTAGTAATAGATCAAGCCATTGGTGACGTTTGGGTCGGTGTATTGTGTGCCGGTGACATAGAAATCGGTTATTGCAACATCCGTATAAATCCCCGGGTTGTTTGACCTGAATATGTAGTAACCAACAATGTTTGGTGATGCGATTGGTTTCCAGAAAAGGTGGGCCCTGCCATCTCCTGGATAGCCGACGAATATTTCTGGCGTGGATGGCGCAGGAGAACCGGCGATTACAGTCAGTTTGACTGGAACTTCAATGACCGGCTGTTTTTCATCATTGGATGTAACGATGATTGTTGCGAACTGGTCGCCTGGCGGGAGGCCTTTTGCTGATGCTTTTATCTGTATCCCAGTGTTGTTGCCAGGAGAGACGATGCCGTTTGTGGGGTTGTATGAAAGCCAGTCCTTGACTGTTGTGGTCGCCACCTGAAGAATGACTGGTACCTGAACAAGGCCGGCATTTGAAGCCAGAATGACATTGCCCCTGTAAAGCTGTCCTGTGACCATTCCGTCAAGCTTGACGGTCACTGTTACAGAAACAACCGTTTTGTCTATATTGCGTATGAGGCATTTTATCCATTCAACATCGCTTGAGGCCGTGACCTGGAGATATTGTTCCGTTGGTGCTGTACATGTAACAGTTTGCGAAACCTCGCCTTTGGAGGGTACAGTGCCGAAATCCAGGAAACTTGGATACACCAGCATATTTCCATCTGGTGATGCCAGAGGCTGTGTTTTTGCCTTGCTGTAGGACTTTGAGAGCGAAAACAGGAGGGAGCTGGAACCCCTGTTGAAGATGCCCATTGTGGCTGTTGCCGTTTCACCCTGCTTCGCGACAATATTGATTTCTTTTGGAGAAAGCTCGATCAGTTTGTCATCCTGAGAGAGGGCTGTCTGAAAACACGGCATTATTACCAGAGCACACAACAAAAAAGCTGTCAGTTTCTTCATTTAAAGGCCACACTCCTTCCCATGCACTTCTATCACCATCTTAGGCACTTTAAGTGCCATGTCAAAACCTTTCTATCTTATTTATTTCGATACCCAGCAACTTACTTGCGAGTTCACAAAATTTCCCTGGATCGCCGGAGGTCCACAGACTGACCCTGCCATTGCCTTCCAGTATGTTGTTTTGCATTATTACCCTTGCAAGCTGTTTGGCAACTGGCGGGCCAGTATCGATAATATTGACTTTCGAGGGGAGTATTTTTCTGAGCGCACCGGCAAGGAACGGGTAGTGTGTGCACCCAAGCACCAGCTGGTCAAAACCTGTTTTCATATACGGTAACAGTATTTCCGAGAGGCGTTCCTCAACCTCTTCGCCCTCGCATTTTCCCTGCTCCACAAGCTCCACAAGACCACTTGAGGGTATCATTATTATGTCCTTGTCTTGGGCAAAGAGGTTTACAAGCTGGAGAAAACGCTCCCCAAGAGATGTCGCCTTTGTTGCCAGAACAGCTATCTTGCCGCTTTCAGTCAGTGTTGTTGCCGGTTTTACTCCTGGCTCGACGCCAATGAATGGTATATTGGGAAATTCTGCTCTAAGCGTGGAGATTGCGTTTACAGTCGCTGTGTTGCAGGCAACCACAATTGCTTTTGTGCCAAGCGATATGAGTTTTATTGTAATCAGCCTGCTTCTCTCGATTATGAACTCTTTTGGTTTCTCGCCCCATGGGCAGTATGCCTCATCACCAAAATAGGCATAATCGTGATTTGGGAGTATTTCTAACGCATTTTTGAGGATGGAGAGTCCACCAACCCCTGAATCAAAGAAACCTATCATTTCAGGGTCCCTCCCTCACATTCCGGAACTCCGGCAGATGTTTCGACTTCATTCTCATTTTGAGGTGTACAAATAACTGGTTTCACTTTTTTGCCAAGTGCCCAGAAGGCGATCGGCAAGCCGACAAGCATGTTTAGATGGTAGTCTATTAGTCTGTAAACGAGCACGAACGGTGAAAGATTTCCTGGGTTTGCAACAAGCCCCCTGAAAAGAGTTCCAAGGCCTATTTCTACACCGCCAGAGGCACCTGGTGTTGGCACCCAGATTGTAAGCAGCTGCGATATTATTGATGTTGCGACAACAATCATCAGCGGAATGCTCTCTCCAAAAGAAAGCAAAACAAAATATGGAACAGTTTTCAGAAGGAACCATGAGACAAGGCTCGTAAAAATTGTCAGGGTAAGATAAACTTTGTTCCCCCCGAAAATCATCTTTGAGGAATTTTTCACCGAGTCGAGGAACCTGTAGCCTTTTGCCATACATTCATCAACCGTGGGCGCTTTGACGAGTTTTCTCACTAGCCTAATTCGCGAGGCGATATTAATTAAGAAGGAAAAAAACTTTGGGTTGAGGAGTGCGGCAATGCCCATTGCGATCAGCGCTATCATCATTATCAGGGTTAAAACGAATGTCCACCCGATAAAACTTGACAGATTGCTATCAAACCCAAATAAAACTGCCACAGCTACTGCAAGGACAAGAAATATTCTTGTTGATACAGATATTATTCCTCTGGCAATAACCATTACGGTCCCTTCTGCAATAGAGAAACCCTGATCGAGTAAAAAGTATATCTGGAAAGGTTTTCCGCCAGATGTTGCAGGTGTGACATTCGAAAAGAAGTTGCCGATAAAAAATATCAACATCATTCCCCAAAAGCTCGGTTTTTTCCCAAGCGTTTTGGCAAGCAGGTAAAGTTGTAGGGCCTCTGTAAAGTACGCAGAGACGTTAATTGCAATGGCGGCAAGTATGAACCACAGGTTTGTTTTGCCAAGGGATTTTAAAGCCGATCCAAAATCAAGCCCGGTTGCAAACTGCATTACAAAGAGAACAGCAATGATTGAAAGTGCTCCTGCATAGAGCATGTAGCGAATGATTTGTGCCTTTGTGATTTTTACCATTTTTTCAACTAGAACATTATAACAAAAAAAGCCCCAAAATCATTGGGGCTTTTTTCCTTCGATTTCCCTGCCTCAATTTACCTTGTGCTCTGAGGCAAGTTCTTCTTGAGCCATCTTTTCTTTTTCTTCTTCCATTTTCTGGCTTATCTGGCTGGTGAGTGCTGATAAATCGGCATTGCTGGTATCTTTTCCGAGCTTTTTAGACAAGAGCCTCAAAGCTATGGGTGCGCCAACAAGAACATCCATGTGGTAGTCCATCAGCCTATAAATAAATACAAACAGTCCTATGTTTCCAGGAGTCTGCATGGTTGATGCAAACGCAAGCATTCCAGTTTCTATTCCTCCGACTGCACCGGGTGTTGGCACCCATGCGGTGGCGAGTTGTGAGATCACACCTATTGCAAAAATAACAAATATATTTGGGTGCTCGTTTAGGGCAAGCATGATAAAAAATGGCATGGTTTTCAGGAGTACCCATGTCAGGATGGAATTGAAAATCGCACCAATCATCCATATCTTTTTCCCTTGAATGAGCAGTTTTGCTGATGATCTTATTTCGCCAAGGAAAAGCTCGCCTTTTTGAATAAATTGCTTGGGATCTTGTATTTTTGCCAGCTTGCGGATCCAGCGGAACCTTGAAAAGAATTTGACCAAAAACGAAAAAATATGTGGGTTCATGATAATTATGAATCCAGCCACCACAAGAAGCGCAAATGCCGCTAGAGTAATGTAGAAAATCAAATCAAATGTGAAACTAAGGTTTAACCTGAAAATTCCCAATGCTATCAGGGCCACTGTTACGAGCACATAGAGAATCCTCACCATTACAGATATGAGGCCCCTGACTGCTACCATTACCATTCCCTCTGCCACAGAGAAGCCGTCGTCCATCATGAAATAAACCTGGAAAGGCTCACCACCCGATGTCGAAGGTGTGGCATTTGAAAAGAAGTTTCCTACAAAATATATCTGCATCATCCGCCAGAAACCCGGTTTTTTGCCCAATGCCCTGGAGAGAAACCAGAGCTGGAAAGCCTCGCAGAGAAACGATGCAACATTGCATAGTGCTGCAGCGAGTATCCACCACCAGTTTGCTTTTGAGACTGCTTCACCCATTTTTGAGAAGTCAAAGCCCGTGGAAAATTGCATGATGATGAAGATGATTACAAAAGACATCAAACCGGCAACAACAATATATCTTGTTAGAGTTTTGGCAGTCATCTTGGCCATGTGTCTAGTCCTCCTGTTTTAGATTCTGCATTCGCCGCCGGAAGCGGAAACAATGAAGGCTTCGTCACCTGGCTGGATTATTTCATTTTGTGATGGATTTACCATCATATTGCCACTCCTTATTAGTGCAACCACAATCATTTCTGATTGACTATAAAGTGCCATGACGAGTTCCTCATACCTTTTCCCATGAAAAGGCGCAGGGATAGATATTCTTCCAAGCGAACCGGGTGATTCGGTTTTTAGCAATATTTGCATTAATTCTGCCACACCAGGATTAGACACAGAACGCGACAAAAGGTCTCCTGCAACCCCTGACCTGACAATAATCTCGTCCACTCCTGCATGACGCAGGTATTCTGCGTCTTCTTCAAGTAAAACTTCGCAGATGACCCTGCACCTGTTTTTGGAAACCCTCTTTACTGCAAGTGCCGTAAGTATGACTTTTGAGTCGGTGTTTCTGGCGTTGATTTCAAAATCGGCCAGCACAACGGCTGCTTTTGCGTGTTCTGCAGATGCCCTGTCGAGGTTTTCAAGTCTCGTTGGGTCACCTTTAATGAAGTATGTATCTTGCTGGATTGAGGATGGTGGTTCAATGTCTGCCATTACAACGATTCCTATCTGTTTTTCCTGGCATTCCCTGTAAAGGTCTCCGATGATTCTCAGGCCATTCTCATTCCACCCCAAAATCAACACATGATCCCTAAATCTTTCGACCTTATTTTGATTCATTCTTTTGACCACCCTTTCAATCAGGGTGCTGGCCAGCGTGGCAGTAAGGCCAGCTATCATGATTATTCCGGAGAACATGGCAAGAATGGCTATCACCCTGCCAATTGATGTTATGGGTACAACATCTCCATACCCTACAGTGGACATTGTGACAACAGTCCACCACACTGCGTCAAGGAAATTTTTTATTGAGGAGCCTGGCAATCCCCCTTCGGCAACATAGATCGCTGAGGCAAGAATAAAAATTGGGATAACAACAATCCCGAGCCATACAAAAACCCTTTTTGTGGCTTTTTTGAGAAGGCTAGATTTTTTCGCCACAGTTCGGGCAGAACTTTGCGCCTTCCGGTACAGACTGGCCGCACTTTTTGCAATTTAACTGAAGATTTTTCCCACAATTGGGGCAGAATTTGGTGTTTTGCTGTATGGGTTTGCCGCACTCAGGGCAGATCTCATTTGAAACCTTTGCGTCGGTCCCCTTTGAGAGGTTCTCGACTATTTTGCCACCCATTACAAACCCTGCACCTATTTGAGTAGCTGCACCCATCATTCCTTCGCCACCCTTTTCCATGCCCTTTGCGGCCTTGTATGCCAGATAGGCATTCATGTCTTTTATGACACCCATCCCGGCCCTCTCGTCTATTGCAGTTTCGACTTCTGGCGGAAGGCCTATTGATTCGATAAATGCAGCGAGGCAGGAAAGTCCGAATTTGGACACTTCACCGTTTATGGATTTTGAAAGCTGGTCACCGATTTCCTGGTAAATTTTTGGAAGGTCAAAGACGGTGGTCAGGGACTCGCCGAGCATGTCGGTAAATTTTGAGGCCACAATACCGCGCATGAAATCTTCGATTTTGCCTCGGGTCATAAAACCCTTTGTGCCCACTATTTCAGTAACAAATTTTCTTGGGTCGTCCACTCTCAGGGTATAGTTGCCGAATGCTTTTACCCTTACAACGCCGAGTTCTTTATCGCGGAATGGTATTGAATCAGGTGTTCCGAATTTGAAACCGGGCATCTGTACTGTTGAAATGAAAAGTACCTCTGCCCTAAAGGGAGACTTGAAGCCGTAAGGAATTGAAAGCAATTGTGTCAGTATGGGGATGTTCTCGGTAGAAAGTGTGTATTTGCCTGGGCCGAACATGTCGGCCACTTTGCCGTTTGACATGAAGATGGCAAGCTGGCCCTCTCGAACAATAAGTTGGGCACCCATTTTGATGTCTGCAGAACCCTGCGGCGGTTCCCTGTGGAGCAGTTCAACGCCGGAGTTGTCCAACCATTCAATTATTTCAAGAAATATCCCCACTTTGCCTCCTGAGTTGAGGGAATGCGAGAACTTCCCTTATTGAAACCTGATCTGTTAAAAGCATAACAATCCTGTCAATGCCTATCCCAAGTCCTCCAGTTGGCGGCATGCCAACTGCTAGTGTTTCAACAAAGTCTGTATCGGTCTGATGTGCTTCTTCATCTCCACTGCTTCTGGCTTTTTCCTGACCTTCAAATCTGTTCAACTGGTCTTGTGGATCGTTGAGTTCAGAGAAAGCATTTCCTACTTCATAACCTGCGATGACTGGCTGGAACCTTTCAACCCACATGGTCTCGCCTGGAATGAGCTTTGCTAGTGGCGAAAGCTCTATCGGGTAATTGTAGATAAAGGTTGGATTCTTGATTTTTGGCTCAACAAGCTTTTTCAGCGTTTCGTCGCAGAAACCGCCAAAACCAGGCTTCTTTTCCATCTTGACGCCATTTTCCTGAAGGAAAGCAAATGCAAACTTTGCGTCCCTGAGTTTTTCGATCTCAACGCCGGCATATTCCTTGAATGCCTCTGCCATTGTCAATCTTTTCCATGGCGGTGTCAGATCGATTTCCTCACCCTGGAAATTGATGACAAAAGACCCAGTGATTGTTTTTGCGACAGAAGAAACCATCCTCTCGGTGATGTCCATCATGTCGTGGTAGTCTGCCCAGGCCTGGTAAAGTTCCATGATTGTGAACTCCGGGTTGTGGACAAGTGATATGCCTTCATTTCTGAAGGCCTTGCCGATCTCGAATACTTTTGGCATTCCACCGACAATGAGCCTTTTTAGGTAGAGCTCCGGGGCAATCCTGAGGTAAAGGTCCATATCAAGCGCATTATGGTGGGTCATGAATGGTTTTGCCAGTGCACCACCATAGAGCGGCTGGAGTGTCGGGGTTTCGACTTCCTCAAAACCCTCATTCCACAAAAACTCTCTTATTGCTCTGATTATTCTGGTTCTTTTGCTGAAACGCTCCCTGACCTCTGAATTTGCAATCATGTCCAGATGGCGTTTCCTGTATCTTATTTCGGAGTCTTTCAGACCATGCCATTTTTCTGGCAGTCCTTCCAGCGCCTTGGTTGCCCACATAAACTCTTTTGTGTGGATGGTTACTTCGCCAGTCCTGGTTTTGAACACCGAGCCAGTCACTACAACGAGGTCACCAACATCGAGTGCATCTCTTATCAGGCCATAGATTTCTTCGCCTACATCATCGACCCTGACGTAAAGCTGTATTGGTCCAGTTTCATCTGCGACCTCAAGAAACATCGCCTTGCCGTGGCCGCGTTGGGCAGTTATCCTGCCAGCTATTGTTACAGTCTGGTTTTCAAATTTTTCAAAATTGGCCTTTACTGTCTCTGCCTCGGAAGTTGGTTTCGGGACCCTTGGCGGGTATACATCTTTTCCGGCCTCGCGCAGCTTGGCCAGCTTCGCCATCATTGATTCATTGAACATTGTCTTATCCTCTGGATATCTTCAGTATTCTGTATTTTACGTCACCCTTTGGGGTAACAACGCGGACAACATCACCAGTCTCATGGCCGAGCAGTTCCCTGCCAAGTGGAGACACGTTTGAAATCTTGTCCTCTTGCGGTTTTGCCTCGTATGTGCCAACGATTGTCACTGTCATATTTTCATGGGTGCTAAGATTGACGACTGTTACGGTGCAGCCAATATTGACTTCGTGCAAATCTACGTCTTCGGATTCAATTATTTCACAGTCTGAAAGGATATTTTCAAGCTGTTGTATTCTGCCCTCGATGAATGCCTGGTCTTTTTTGGCCTCATCATATTCGGCATTTTCCGATATATCTCCAAAGGTTTTTGCCTGCCTGATTCTTTCGGCAATCTCCTGCCTTTTGTTGTTTTTCAGGTCTTCTAGCTCAGCATACAGTTTTTTGTAGCCTTCTCTTGTCAGAAGGTGCTCGCTGCCATGTTTTATCTGCGGTTTTGCTTCTTCATTCTGCTTTGTGCTCATGATGTCCTCTCCTTAGAGCATAACTATATTTGGTTTTTGAATGCCCAGTTTGCCAATAAGGTCCTGGTATTCTTTTTCAGTTGTTTCTTGGGGGTGTTTGCCAAGTATCGAAGCAAAAACTGCTTCCAAAACATTTGCCCCAAATGTTCTTCCATTCATGTCAGGAGTAAATGTTACAACAGCCTTTACACCCCTCTCTTTGAATTCGTCAAGGTTTTTCTTCGTTGTTGTGTTTGTGCAGATTATTTTGCCTTTCATGTCGAGTGGCATGTTTTTCCTTATGTAATGAAGATCTCCAGCCACAACATCTGCCCATGCAAAGAACCTGTTTGGTTTGTTTTTCATTTTTTCCTGGCTTGAGCCGAGAGGGTAGAGCCAGTGGTATGGGAGCTTAGTTATGATTGGCAGGAGTGTTGTTCCAAGAAACCTTATTGTCCCCAAACTGGTGACTCCAAGTGGTATTCCCAGTGAAAATGGCATATCGCCAAAAACACACCTGCATCCTTCATCTGCAAAAGCCTTTGCAAGAAAATACCTGTCTACTGCCGTCATTACAAGTACCTTCATGTCTTTTTTTAAGAACCCCTGCTGGAACAGGTTGTGAATGACCAGAGGTTCCATGACGGCTTTGAAGTATGCGCCATCGCAAACAGGTTTTGTCGGTGCAGCTTTAGACCATTTGTAAGGTTCACGGAGGACGTATGTTTTGTTGCCAGGGCGAAGGTATATGTCTCCACCACCCATGCCAAAAGCGTTGACTTCAAGATCAAGCTTTTTGAATAGCTCCACCATCTTGTCGACATCGCCATCGGTTCCAACCCTTGAGATTTCAAATTTTTCTCCAAGAAGTTCAGTCGTGTAGGCATGGTCGCGTGATGACGAACATAAACTGACAGAAACAATCTTTTTCACAAGGCCTCCTTGAACAAACTGATATTATATCTTAAAAGCCATTAAGGTAAATATAAAAAACTGGGCCACCATTGTGACTTGGTTCTTTAGACTGTTTCTTCCTTAAATAATTACAGGTGAATTGACTTTTTTTAGGTGTGCCTTGTTACCTTGAAGCGCTGCAACTGGACCGGGCCATCATCATATATTCCAGCTTTTCTCCTGGCTATCGCCACCTGCTGCTCTGCTGTGTCAATGCCCTCAAGGTCAGGCAGGAGAAGGCCCCTTCTTGGTCCCCTGGAAACTATCACCCCATAGGTTTTTGGATCAAGCTGTATAATGTTGTCTATTGGCTCAGGTGAGCTAAGCACATCGACATTTATTTCAAGTTTGTCCAGCTCGTTTGGCCTGATAGGCATGAATCTTGGATCCTGGGAACATGCCTCAATAGCCATCTCGATTATCTCGTGGGCAATATTGGCTGTTGTTGGCAGGAAGGTTCCTATGCACCCCCTCAGGTCGCCATCTTCATGTATTGAAACGAAAACACCGGCCTTCCCCTTCATGTTTTCGGGAACAGGTGCCGGTGTTTCTATGGTCCTCTTTTCAAGGACCCATGCTTTTATTGCTTTTCTGGCCAGCTCGACAAACTCGTCCGGCATTATCCTATAAACCTCTCTACGTGTACAACTTTGAGTTTCCCCATTCTCTCCGGGAGGCGTGCGGTTGTTATATAGAACTCTGATCTCGTTTTTTCTGCCACGACAAGCGCCCTTCCGACTTCTTCAAATACCCCTAGTTCTGATGAGATTTTGTTTGCTCTCTCGGCTTCTTTCCCCATTATTGGAATTCTCTCGAATCTTGGGTCTATCGACAATTCACCTGGAAGTAATGAATAAGCAGTGTGGGCGATGGATATTTTTGAAAGAAGTGGCAATAGACCTTCTTTGTGTAATCTCATTATTGCACCAGGATCAGCGACGACACCCATCTTGTTCATCTGGTCTGCGAGCTGTGCTACTGCTTCAGATATAACTGACGGCTGGGCTATTTCTGATTCTGTGACATCTATCTCTGGCTCTTCAGGTTCTTTTGTCTCTTGGACCATTGGTGATGGCATAACCATCGGTGCCTCTTCATGCCTTTCCTCTGCTGGGGGTGGAGGTGTCTCGTGACTGCAAGGAGGCTCTTCCTTTGCCGTAGTTTCGTTGCTGGAATTTATAGAATTGGTCGCTTCTTGTGAAAGGAATTTTGAGAGATTAGGGAGCCTCAGTTTTGGGGTTCTCATGTTTTCCCCGGGCTGTTTTGTGGTTGTTTGCTGGGCTTGTGTCTGCTTTGTTGCCTCTTGTTTTGGCCAATTTTCTGAAAAATCTTTTTCTTCGGCCTTTTCCTCAGGTTTTACGGGGGGCTCTTTGTCAAGCTCTTCAAGCGCTTCAAAATCTACTCTTGCCTGACTTATACCGTCATCTTGATATAAGGGTTGTGTGGTGTTATCTTCTTTTGCCTCTGTTTTTTCCTCGTCTTCATCATCAGCGTCATCTTCTGGGCTATGCTTTGATCTCCTCCAGAGAAGGACTGCGATAGTTATTAGAATAAGTGCCGCAAAAAGAAGAACAAGCGAGAATTGCATCGGGTTTTCAGTCGGATTTGTCAATGTTTTCCAGAGGCTGGTAAAGAAATTTTCATTTGGCTGTTCCTGCTTGCCCGGCTCTCCCCCTGGGGAGACTGGCGATTCCGGCATCCAGGTCGACCCTTCCGGTGCAGCTTCCGGGTCCGAAAGAGTGAATATGACGCTCTTGTCTTTTATTGGGGGAACCTGATACAGCAAAGCCGTGTCGTCAGGATTTGCGTCCAGAATGACAGCGTACTGGTTGGTTTGAGCCAATACAGGAGAGAATTCTGTTGTGACACTCACCAGTGATGTTGACATCGGGCTCGATGGAAGTGGTGGGAAAACCCTTCTTTCAGTTGGCGATGACAGTGTTGTTTTTGAATAGGGGGCTATAAGAGCAATATTCCTGTTTGAGGGATTTTTTGGGTCAATTGGCCCGGATACCGTGTTCCAGCGTTTTGAAAGCAGTTTGCCATCAACACCTGGGAGGAAAGTGGCACCATGGCCACCCTGAGTCCCCATTGCCAAAACGGTTATCGGCTTGTTCGAAGTTATTGTTGTGGCGTTGTAAATTTCACTTTTTTTGATTAAAGGCGATTTTGTTTCAAGCCTTTGCATCTGCCCTGCAGATGAGAGCTCGAATTTTTGCGGCGGAATTGTTGGGTCGGACCATGTCACAAACAGCTCGGTGTTGTTCTGGTGGGCAACAATTGCGGTTGGACCAAGTGGGAGGTAGGAGTAAACAAGGCCTTTTTGCGGGACCGAGAAGAATGAGTAAGAGCTTGCGGTGCCATACTGGATGGCGCAATCATAGTCTGATTGTATTTTGCGCATTCCTGCCGGCAGGTTATCAAAGACAAGCGTTTGGTTTGAGTTCAGGATAGCTTTTTTTGCCAACTCGCCCCTGTTGAATACTGACACGTTGTTTCCGTCTCTGAGGCTTGTGATGGCCAAAAATGATGGCACAAAAACGAGAGCCTCGCCGGAGATGAATGCTGTGCAATCGGTTTCTTCTTTTGCGAAGTTTCCCATTGCCACAGAGCACAGGCCAGTGCTTTGTATCCTGATCACTGTCGGGTTTTCGGGTTTGAAGCTCCGTATCCCTCCAGCAGGGTAGGTTTCGGGGCTTATCGTTCTTCCAAAAATATCTTTTATATAATTACCAGCGACATCAGTGACGGTTATTTTGTTGTCTTTTGAGTAGGAACAGATTTTGACTTCGCCTATTGCCAGTGAAACAAAATCATTGCCTATCATGTTCTCGGAGCCGACAAAGACCCTTTGCGGTGGCTGGGCTTGCGGGTTTCCGTAGTAGATGTAAAAAGCTTTTCTACCGTTTGGCTCTAGATCTACAGGTATCCTTACGGTTACTTTTCCATTCTCTATTGAGACAATCTGGTATGGAAGGAGAGTGCCCTTGTTGTCGGTCAATCTTAGGTCAGAGGCTGTATCGGCAAGCTCCGATTTTGAAAGCGCAAGGTCGATGGCGTAAGATTTTCTGGAAACACCACCCTTCTCGTACACTGTGAGCGTCCGCCTGTACTGCCAGACGCCAGTTTTGGTGGCCGCATCCGGTGTTGGTGTGGCGGCCCCAACGGTGACAAGAAGAAGAGCAATTAAGAGACCAAGCGCCCTTTTTTTCATTTTCAGGCTCCCTTTGGCCTGTCCGTTATTCTCGAAGCGCAATAGGGGCAAATATGCCATTCCGGATCAAGGAGTTTACCGCAGGATGGACAGACTTTCTTGAGTTCCTTGTAGCAGCTTGGGCAGACCTGATAATCGGGTTGTACCGGTGTTCCGCAAACGCCACAGATGTATTTCTCTTTTGTGAGAACGTACTGGTAATACTCTTTTTCTATTCTTCTTAGGTTTGCATCTGCCTCGATAAGTTTCATTTCTTCAATGGTATAAGGCGGCCTGCAGGCAAGATAAATGAGCCATGGTACGACAAGCAGGGATGCGATGCCCCATAACCAGCCGTAATTCGTGCGTCTGGACGCATCAAAATATACCCACATGGCAATAAAAATCACCGAGGCAAGGAGTGCCCATGGAACCATCGGGATGAGTGTGTCAAAGAATTTGGCAATCGATGAGAAAAAGTCTGGTTCATTTACGGTTTCAGATACCTTTGGATCACCAAGCTGTATTGTATCGACAGCAGAAGGATCACCATCCACTGCAAGAACATTTACGACGGGTCCGAAGACCATCATGGCCACGAACGCCAGAACGATAATTTTTTTCACAATGTCCTCCAAGCAAAGATTATTGATTATTCTGTTATTTTGCAAGTGCAAACTGGCCTAAAAGTGTTCTCATTTCACCAACAAGGTATAGCGAGCCTGTCACTAGTACTGCGCCACCCTTTGGAGTTGATTCGATGGCTTTTACTACCGCATCGGCCGGGTTGTCTATTGAATCGCATTCGAACAATCTTCGCCTGAAACGCATACACAGTTTGTCAGAGGAGAGTTTCCTGTAGTAACTTGGTGTGGTTGCAATGATTTTGTTGGCCATTGGGGCCAGAGCCCTTATGAACCTTGTGGTGTCCTTGTCCCTGAGGAGTCCGACCACCATTGTCAGCGAGTTGTATTTGAAGTGACGCCTAAGGGCATGAGCAAGTGCATCGGCAGATGCACCATTGTGGGCGCCATCCAGGATGATCGTTGGCTCTCCTGGGAACACTTCCAGTCTGCATGGCCAGAAAGAGTTTTTTATGCCTTCTTTTATTGCATCTTCTGATATTTTTAGCCCCACGTTCCTGGAAGTCACTTCAGCGGCCCTTATTGCAATGGAGGCATTTTGGAGCTGATGTTCACCAAGAAGTGGAACAAAAATATCTTTTATGGTGCCAAAATCCGAGTGATAGTCCATTGTTTGCCCAATGCCATTGGCGGCCCCTCTGTCGATATAGTCAAAATCTTTCCCCTGAATTGAAACGGTTGCGTTACGGTCTTTTGCTATTCCAAGGAGTGTCTCGAGGGCTTTTGCCGGTTGTTTTGCGCAAATAAGTGGGCAGTTTTTCTTTATAATACCAGCTTTTTCCTTGGCGATGCGCTCGAGGGTGTCGCCAAGTATTCCCATATGGTCATACGAAATTGCAGTTATAACTGAACATGCAGGTTTTTCGACGACATTTGTTGCATCCAGCCTCCCACCAAGGCCAACCTCAAAGATCCCAACATGTGTGCCGGCATTTTTGAAATGGAGCATTGCCATGGCGGTCATTACTTCGAAGAAAGTTGCTGGCCCAAGTTCGCTATCAAGCCCTTCTGCCACTTGTGAGACTGTGTCCACGAGATCGGAGAACTCCCCTGTTGTTATCAATTCTCCATTAACTCTTATCCGTTCTCGCAGTGATTGGAGATGTGGGCTGGTGTAAAGACCAACCTTGTATCCGGAGGCCTGCATTATGTTTGAAATCATAAGGGAAGTTGAACCCTTCCCTTTTGTGCCTGTCACATGAATGTATGGATAGCAATACTGGGGACTTCCGACCGATTCAAGCAGTGGAATCATCCTTCCAAGCCCCAGCCTGGAACCGAGGTAGTGAAGGCTTCCGAGTTTGTCAAGCGCTTCACAGTAGTTCATTTCAGGCTCCAAGCGAAAGTGCCAGTTCATTGAGGGCAGATAGTTCGGCAGAAAGCTCTTCCTGCCTTGCCCTGTTCTTTTCAACAACCTCTGGTTTGGCTCTCTTTGCGAAGTCGGGATTTGAAAGAAGAGCCTGGATTTTGTCCATTTCTGCTCTCGTCTTTTCGATTGAGCCTGCAACCCTCTTTTTCTCCTCGACTACGTCTATTCTTCCCGAGAGATCAAGGAAGAATTTCATGTCCTTGAACACTGCAACAACAGTGCCTTCCGGCTGTGACTGCACAAGGTTGAACCCCTCAATCCTGGCGAGTTTTATCACAAAGTCTTTTTCTCTTTCAAGAACTATTGCATCGTTGCCTTTTGCCATGAATGAGCATGGAACAATTGCCTGGTGCACCCTGAGGCTTGCCTTGAGGTTCCTGATTGATTTTACGGCCCCCTGAAGCACCTCCATCTCCTCCATTGCCTGTTTGTCGAAGGTGAGATCTTCAGGTTTTGGCCAGGCCGCCACAATTAGGGCCTTGCCTTCATGTGGCAGTTTTTGCCATATCTCTTCGGTCACGAATGGGGCTATTGGATGGAGTATTCTGAGAGTGTTGTCCAGTACGAGTTTCAAGACCCTCTGTGTCCTCTCCTTGTCCTTCCCGCCAGATTGAAGCGGGAGTTTGGACATTTCCACATACCAGTCGCAAAAATCTGTCCAGAAGAAATCATAGATCGTTCTCGCAGCTTTGGCGAAATCGAAGCAGTCAAACGAGGCTGTCACTTCCCTGACAGTTTCTGACAGTTTTGAAATGATCCACCTGTCGGCAAATGTCGGGTTTTCGATTGGCCCGGGCGTGTATCCTTCAAGGTTCATTATGGTGAACCTCGAGGCATTCCAGACCTTGTTTATGAAGTTTCTGCCTTCAGTCAGCGCTTTGTCGCCGAGGCTTATGTCTTGCCCGCCGAGTGTCGAGAGGTATGTGAGGGTAAACCTGAGCGCATCTGCGCCGTATTTGTCAATGACTTCAATCGGGTCGATTGCATTTGCAAGAGACTTGCTCATCTTTCTTCCGTGTTCGTCTCTTATGAGTCCTGTCAGGTACACATCATCAAATGGTTTCTTCCCGACAAGCTCCAGCCCGGAGAAGATCATTCTGGCGACCCACAGGAATATGATGTCGTATGCAGTCAGAAGGAGTGAGCCAGGGTAATAGTATTCAAAATCCTCGGTTTTGTCCGGCCAGCCAAGCGTGGCAAAAGGCCAGAGGGCAGACGAGAACCATGTATCAAGGGCATCTTCGTCCTGGTGCACCTTTCCACCACACTTTGGGCACCTTTCCACGTCGACCCTTGAGGCAAATTCATGGTTGCATTTTTCGCAGGTGAAAATTGGAATCCTGTGGCCCCACCAGCACTGCCTTGAGATGGGCCAGTCGAGGATGTTTTCCATCCAGTCAAAATAGACCTTCGTGTATCTCTCCGGTGTGAACCTGACACCCTTTTCCCTGACGATGTCGATGGCTGGCTGTGCAAGTTCCTTCATTTTCAAGAAAAGCTGCGGAGAGAGGAGTGGTTCAATTACTGTCTTGCACTTGTCGTGGTGGCCAACAGCGTGTGAATGGGGTTCAATTTTTATGAGATAACCTTTTTCCTCGAGTTCGGCAACGATTTTCTTCCTTGCCTCAAGCATTGTGAGGCCAACAAATCTTTCCGGGACATCGATCATCCTGCCATCAGGCCCCATTACGACTGGCATCGGGAGGTCGTGCCTCCTGCCAACCTCAAAGTCATTCGGGTCGTGGGCTGGTGTGATCTTCACGGCGCCACTGCCAAACTCCCTGTCTACATATTCATCGGCAATGATCGGGATGTCCCTTCCAGCAATCGGGAGGATGACTTTTTTCCCGACGAGGTCCCTGTATCTCTCGTCGCTGGGATTTACAGCAACAGCAGTGTCTCCAAGCATGGTTTCCGGCCTTGTTGTGGCGACAATGATTCCGTCTTCAGGATTGTCGGCAAACGGGTATTTTATGTGCCAGAGGTTGCCCTGTGCGTCCTCGTGCTCCACCTCGATGTCTGATATGACAGTCTGGCACCTCGGGCACCAGTTGATTACTTTTTTGCCCCTGTAAATGAGGCCTTTTTCATAATAGTGGCAGAAAACCTCGCGCACTGCTTTCTGGTAGGGCTCGTCCATGGTGAAGCGGAAGTGCGACCAGTCGCATGAAATGCCAAGGCGCTTTTGCTGGTTGACAATGGTGTTGCCGCACCTTTCCTTCCACTGCCAGACCCTTTTCACAAACTCTTCCCTGCCGATGTCAAACCTTGACTTTCCCTCGGTTTTGTAGAGTTCCTTCTCGACGACGATCTGGGTCGCAATGCCGGCGTGGTCAACACCGGGCAGATAAAGGGCGTTTTCACCCTTCATTCTGTGGTATCTTGTGCAGAGGTCCTGCAGGCCGTTGTTCAGGGCGTGGCCGGTGTGCAGGACGCCGGTAACGTTTGGAAGAGGCATCATGATGACAAAGGGTTTTTTTGTCTTGTCCGGGTGCGACTCAAAAAATCCGCCATCCATCCAGAATTTATATATCTTTTCTTCAACCTGCCCCGGGTTGTAGGCTGCGTCCATCATGGGGACCTCCTGTTAGTGTGCGTCATGACCAATGGATTTTGCCAGCAAGGACCAGCCAAGTCAAGAATTTGTTGCTAACAAAGAGCAAAAAATTGTCTATATTTTTTTATGGATTAATTTTTTGTGGAGCTGAGGGACTCTAGTCGTTCATTGGGGCGAAGAATCTGGCGATGAGGATTGACCCATCATACCTACTGGTGTGGCAGTTTGCCCTGAGAAGCCTGCAGACATCCAGGAGTGGAACATAAAAAGCGTCTTTCGTATCAAACGGCTCAAGCGAAAGTTCCACTTCCTGGCCATTTAGATAAGCTTTTTTGCTGTTTTTTGTTAGTTGTAGCTCGATAAGGATGGTTTCATTGCGAGATTGTTTACGAAACAATCGTTTTATGGTGTATGTCTTCCCATCAGAAGTATATGGTGCAAACAAAACATCTGTAAGGAATAAAAGATTTACAAACAAACCTCCTTCACCCCAAACAAATGCTGGCATAATCCATTCATAATCTCTTCCGGCAATTTTAAACTGATTAGAATCAACCTTACCCCATAGGTATCCTTGACCAAAACCACCTGTACTATATAATGCCTCACCTAGCTTGTATAATCCAGGATAATCAGAAAGGTATTCGCAACAATCAGGGTTAAGTGACTCAACCCTTGTTCTTTGATGCATAACACCATAGTATTCATAAACCTCAAAATTGTAATTATCATCCATTATCGATATTGAACCATAAGGATAGATCTTATCTGTACCTGAAGCATCCATCCTTAACTTAAATTCTTCCACCAAATCCTTGGTGTATATGTTGAAATTCCATTGTGTTCCAACAAATATACCAAGGGCAATGGCATTGATTCTCAGTTTTGTATTTTCAATTTTGGCAACTATTCTTGGATTTAGTGTAACAAACAATTTCTCAAGTATATCTTTATCATTTTTTTGAATTTTTATCGGATAACCGTCTTTGTCCAGTTTTGGGACAACCTGGCGGCACCCTTCAATATCTTTGCATTCAAATTCGTAAAATGTCAGCTCCCCGTCTTCACAAACCAGCAATGGGGACGGTTTGCCATACTCATAGGGTTTATTTCCACCCATATATTTGTATGCAACTATCTCAAATGACCTGCCATTAGTTGAAAACATTGTTTCATTATCATTTTGTCTGCTGTAGCTGGCTACATTGCCAAATAGTAATGTGAATGCAAGAATTATTGGTACAATATATTTACTTTTCATATTTTCCTCCTTATATTTATGGCCAATTTTGAAGCCCTGATAGATCCCACTCATAGTAATCTACAATACCATCATTGTTATTATCAAAAGCTATCAAGTGAAGATTATCTCGATACATTGATGCATATCCAGTATCCGACCTATCGTAAGTTTTACCAGTTCCAGAAGTAGAAAAAGTTATGTCACCAGAGAAGAGGCCAGCTGTGGTGGTGGAGCTGGCAAGCATGATTTTATATCATCATTTCTTTGGCAATGGCTCCCTCGGATCTATCGGTTGGAATCTATCAATAAGGGCAGAATTGTCAATTGGTCTCCAGTGAAGCTCATTGTTAAGGAGATAGCAAAAATCACGCAGGGGTATCATTGGATTATCATTGTAAGGTTTTACAGTATAATAGTACGGTATGGCACTGAGTTCATACTCCTGGCCATCAACAATGGCCTTTTTCTCACCGATTGTAATGGTGATGTCGGTTACCGTTATTGGCCCATGGATTGCTTTATCAGCCTTGACAATCCTGTATCCATTTGTATCTTTTATTCTCTCGTAAAATGCACCCATTTTATTGACAATTTCCAGCCCAACCATCAACTGACCGTCTTTAAGTGTGGGTGGCGGGTAATATTTGATGGGTTTGCCAGCTATGGTATATATCGGGTTGTCCAGTTGGAGATGGATGTATCCTCCTACATTGTCATAACTGGAATAAGTGTGAGTAACAACATTATCTATGGCATAGATAATGTTGTTCTCTTCAAGATCCGGGTTGAGTGTTTCATGGGTTATCTTGTATTCTTTGTCTTCCAGTCTCAGATACTCGATGTTGAGGTTGGTGTCTATTATGTAGGCGCTACCTTTTGACAACATTTTGTACTTGTGCATATTTTCAAAGCTGACAAACCCCGATGAACCGGTACCATGTTTAGAAAATGAACTTTGTGTCAATGCTGTGTAAAATTCATAATCACCATAATTGTAAAAAACAATAGATACCGCTAGTATGTCAGACTCAGTCTCCAGCTGAACTGCTGCAATTGAAACATTGAGAGCTTTAGCAACTTCATAACAATAATCAGGGTCTTTTGGACTCAGCTTGACAGGGTTGTTGTTTTTGTCCAGAACTGGCAAGTAGGCAAATGATTTTGCAGTTTGCTTTTTCTCCAACCTGTAGAAGACCAGGCCTTCCTCTTTTGTGTGCTCCATTATGGTATATTTTTTATCCAGATCTTCAAATGAGTAGTCTTTGTCTACTACTATTTTGAAGTCCGGGAACTGCGAAGGGGCAGCCTCTTTGTTCAGGGACTTTGCATGCCCCAATGGGGACACCAGGATTATTGATGCAAGCAAAAATATTATTGTTTTCTTCATGGTTCATCCTCTCTTTTCGTGTATTTAAAAAAGACTCATTTCCTTGTTTTTCATCTGCTTGTTGTCATTCATTCATTGGAGCGAAAAATCTGGCGACAATGGCCGAATAGTCAGTTTTTCTGTAGTGGCAGTTGGCCTTGAGGAGCTTGCAAACATCAAGAAGTGGGACAAAAAGCCCAGTGTCTGTCATGAATGGAGGTTCGGATAACTCAACCTCTTTGCCATCAATAAGTGCTTTTTTACTGTCCTTGGTCAATGTCAGCTTTACCAGCTCAACCTCCGTGGTTTTGATATTATATAGCCTTTGGATTGTATATGTTTCACCATCACCCGTCATTGGCGCAAAGAGCACATCGGAAAGAAAGCTTAAAGCAACGAACGGTATTTGGTTTTCAGACAACACAAGTGCAAAATTAGTGTAGGAATGCTCAACAGTATTAATTACTACTTTTGGATCTTTTGCACTGAGCCAGAGATATCCGGCACCACTTTGACGATTTATATATGATGCCTCACCAAAATCCACAAGGCCTGGAATTTCGTAACGGTCATAGTATTCAGGATTGAGTGCTTCCCTTCGTTCTACCTGGTATGCATACCCATGATATGCCTGCACCTCAAAGTTGTAATCCCCATCAAGGTAGCTTATTGAACCGACTGGATATATCTTGTCTGTTCCCGAGATATATTGACTTCTATTGATGTCCTTTCCAAAAATGCAGTATTTCCATTTATAATAGTTGTCATCCTCTTGGAAGAACATTCCCAAAGCAATCCGGCCCTGTGGGCCATCAAGCTTGCCAAAAAGCCGCCTACTGGTAATTATCTTTTCAGCTTTTTTCACAATGTCCTTGTCTGCCGGATCAACCTTGACCGGTGATCCATATTCATCCAGAACGGGTGAATAGTGTTTCCCAGTCTCGTCTTCTACAATTTCAAATTCATAAAATGTGAGTTTGCCTTTTTCATACGAAAGCATTGGCGTGGGTTTTTTGAAAGACCAGAATGAACCACCAGAAAATGACCTATACTCATATGCGATTATCGTAAAAGGGTCCTGTGGCCAGATCATTTTCTGAATGCCAAAACTGGGGCTGGAATATGGGGTGACAATTATTGCAAAGACAACTAGAACCAGAACAAACTTCCTTAGATTGAGAATTACATTCATTTTGCCCTCCATCGACTCAATTGGTTTCCAATACAAGAAACGGACCAAGAGGCAAAACGGTTCGAAGAAATTTTTGTTGAAACACTTATCTGTATTACATTATGGTCCTCAGTCACGCATTGGGGCAAAAAATCTGGCGATAAGGACTGCCCCGTCAGTACCACGAATATGACAATTGGCCTTAAGGAATTTGCATGCATCAGCAACGGGAACATATAGCCTATCGTTTATTATTGTAGGGGCCTCTGATAAATCCTTCTCGACACCATTTACCAGCACTTTTTTTCTATCTGCAGTGAATTTCAATTCAACAAGCTCGATTTCGGAACTTTTCAGCTGGCACAATCTTTTTATGGTGCAGGATTTGCTGTCATTATAAATCATTGGAGAAAAAAGCACTTCCGAGAGAAAGCGAATATCGATCAGGATTTCACCGCCCATCTCCCTTCTTGATGTTAACGCGTTTTCAGCCCATTCGCGTTGTTGCCCAGCGAGACAATATTTGCCAGGCCCATATCCTGTTTGAAGATAGCCTTGGCCAAAATCATATCTGCTATAAGATATTTCAGCCATTTCATCCAGACCAGGATATTCATGAATGTTGCACAAATCGGGATTAAACGCCTCAGCTCTTGTTCTTTGGTGCATTACCCCGTAGTACTCATAAACCTCAAAATTGAAATCATTGTCTACGATTGAAAAAGTGCCGTAGGGATATATTTTATCGCTCATGGAGCTTGCTCTGTTGAAGTGATGATGCTCTGGAAAATCCAGCGAATATGCAAGATATTCCCAGCCCCTGTCGCCCAGGTAAATCCCAAGTGCCACTTCCTTAAAGTTTTTGCTATTGTTGCCAATCTTTGCATTTATCATGGGAGACAAACAGAGTAGGATTTTCTCAATAATCTTGGGATCATTTTGTTTGATTTTGATAGGGTTGCCATTTTCATCGAATTTTGGGGCTACAATATTTGTCCCATCTTGATCTTTTATCTCGAATTCAAAAAAAGTGATGGCTCCTTCATAATACCTGAAAAGTGGTGATGGCTCCTTGTACTCGATTTTTTGTGGCCCATCATATCCGTATGCCACAATATCAAAATACCTGTCGCGAGTATCGAAATATTTTTCACTCAAACTGGCAATTTTGCCGGCACCCATTGGATTAAGCACAAAAAACATTGAAATTACAATGGCAATCAGAATACTTACAATTTTTCTCATCGTCCCTCCTCTAGTTCCCAGTTTTTTCAGACATGTTTATTATAAGAAAAACCTTGCTATTGCAATATCAAAAATATCCTCACAGTCATATATAACAAAACCTTCTAATGCTAAATAATAGCTTTTTAATCAGTGGATCAATCTGTCTCTTTGTAACAGACCAGATTTTTACCCTCAGAATTGAAGATAATTCCATCAATGACACATGGTGTTTTGAGCTCCCCAATGAGAATGTTAAAAGCCCCTCTTTTCCTTGTTTCTATAATTTTTTGCATATTGGGCCAGCCTGTTTTGCGCAATTTCCATTTTGTTTTGCCAGTTGATGCATCTATTGATTGTAGGTAACTGCCATTTTTTACAAAAATGTTGTTGCCAAACCATTTTGGAACATCATTTTCAAATCTATCTTCCCCAGATGTGCATTCCTCAAGTTCAGCATTGCCAAGGGGGTTGCCATCAAAAAACCATGAAAGATCGTTTTCACTTATAAAAATTGTTTTCTGCCCGATTACTCTTGCTTCGCCTCTGCCTGTTGCTTTCCAGATAAGTTCCCATTTTTTCATGTCAATGCAAAACACATCGACGAATTGACCTTGGTCATCATATTGCAGATCATTGATAAAAAGATTATTGTTTTCAGTACTCCATCTCACGTACCAATTGAATTCTTTTTTAAAGAGAGCTTTCCCATTTTTCGGATCTAAAACATAAAGATCAATTCCGCCGGCTTTATCGTCACCATTGCTATTCCGGTATACTATGAAACCATTTAGAATATCTGCACTCAATATTATTTTATGGGATTTCTCTTGCCAGATAATCGATCCATCCTTGTTGTTTAGGCAATAAATACCATATGTATCAAAAAAATACAGCATGGTGTCGCTTTCGCTTATTGCCTCAGGTATGCCGATAATTTCGAATGACCACAAAACTTTTCCTGTGGCTGGATCAATTCTTACAAGCTTATGCTGTTTCGCTTCTTCTTTTTGAAAATCATCGCTGATGTTTATATCGGTTAAATATAAATTTTTGCATTTCCCTTGTCCTAGATAGTCGAGATAAAATCTTTTTGTTTTCCAGAGAATCTTCCCCTTGGCGTCGTAACAAACTGTTTCTTTCAATTCGTCTTCACTGCAATCAAATTTTAAAAAGTATTTGTCATTCTTTATAAATACAGGAGTTATATAAGCATAATCGGGGATTTTTATTGAAGAACACAATGTTTTTCCTGTATCCAGACTGAAATAGGTTACAACGCGATTTTCATTGGACAGATATTCATCTTCTGCCCATGGCTCCCCGCCGTTCCTTTTCCATTTGAGTTTGCCATTTTTTGTATCAATAGATACCCATAAATCATCCTTGCCTTCGGCTTTCAAGCGGAGAACCAGATTGACTCCATGCATTATTACATCCTCTATTGGCATGTTTTCTGGGGCTATTTGGCTTAGTTTCAAGGACCACGCTTGTTTGCCAGTTTTGAAGTTCACAGACCCAATGGTTTTATCTAGAGCTTTAAGGTCAGATTTGATATCCACGAGATTGCTCCCAAACAAATAAAAATTAAAACCCTCCGTTTCCCATATTTTCTTCAATTTTTCTTTGCAGTCGGTTTTTCTTGTTGTTTGGATGACCAGTTTGATTTCTTGATTACAATTTGTGGTCACTGTTATTTCCTCTGTGGATATGTCCGGTTCGTCTTTTTTTGCACAATATCTGACCATTATTGTTTTTTCATTTTCAGGATTCAGCGTTACTGCTGTTTCGCTCAATATGATATGATCGGAGGAGGATTTTAATGAACACTCAACAATTGCCGATGGATTATCATTTTTTAGAATGAAATTTGCCTGTTTTTCTTCAAGGGGGCACACCTCAAGATTGATTGTGTCGTTTTTGGTTTTTTCCCAAAATGTTTCGATCTTGCATTTACATGGATTGCAAAGAGAGTATTTTGCAAAAGAATGTTTTTTCGCCATGTAAATACCGTTATTTATAATTAACACCATATCTGCATCTTGCTCGATCACTGAGGCTAATTTTTCGCCATTTTCTATGCCATAAATAGACAAACCTTTTTGGGAGGTATATAAAAATTTGTCATCAAAACCAGAAAAGCGCCCATCGAATCTCTTTGTTTCCCACAATTTCGTTTGATCCTTAAATGAGAAAACGGTTAGAGAGCTATGAAGGTTGTATATAATATAATTGTTATTGTAATCAATTCGGGCATACTCCAAAGATCCAACCTCGATAGCCCATTTTTTGAGTCCATCCTTAATCGAGACACAATCTAGTGATTTATCATCTTCTACTGATAAAATCCATGATTCAATCGATTGCTTCCACAAGTACAGATTTAAGTATGCAAAGTAGCCCTCTAGATGGAAAATTCTTGACCAAGCTTCTTTCAAGCTGCCATTTTCGTCAATATCAAAACAACGAAGATAGTTTTTCCTTCCGATGATAAGTTTGTTGCCCAATAATTTGATAATATTATATTCAGGCTCATATTCGAGAGTTTGGTTTGTTTTGTATTGAGCCTGGCTTATTGAAATAGAGTTGAAATCGATTGTTTTAATTTCATCGCCAGATTCTACATTAATAAAGATAATTTTTTCATCAAAATACAAGAGTAATTTATCCCCCATTTTTTCAAATGATGGGATTGTTTTTTGTGGTTTAAAGTCTTTTTGCCACATTTTTTTGCCATCCAATGTGTGGCAGATAAATGTCACATCGGAGGAAACGTAAATATTAATTACACTCATAGTTACAATATAATTTTTTATAATGATTGATTGCCAATTGCCTCCGAATGAATCCAATTTTTCATTGCTGATCCATTTGACTTTCCCATTCCCAATGCACATCATTGCATATTCAGTTTTGCTCAAAGCATCATCGTTAACCCCATAGACAAGGCCATCTTCAGACACAGCAGTAGGAATAAGTCTTGTGTATTCATCCTTATTTGTCTCCCAATCTTTTATTGCTCCGAGATCACTTGCCGAGATTTGGCTGATGGTTTGAATTCCACACAATTGAAAAGTGAAAATGATCAAAATTATTTTGGTAATAAAACTTTTTCCTGCACCCATATCAATCCTCCGCATTCTATGTTCTTATCACCTACAGATTGTACTTGCAATAATTTTTATACAATATCCTTATTTTTTACCGTTTTGGCTGAAATTCATTTCTTCAACGATTTTTCTGGCGATTTGCTTGTTGATTTCCTTTGTTTGTTTTTTAAATGTTAAGAGGTCATACAAAATTAATAAACAAAGGGTATAAGTAATGATATTCATTATAATTTCGAGTGTTGGTTTTGGATGTATGTAATACTCGAATCTGGTCATGTTGATATAATAG
>ERZ795058.1328-NODE-1328-length-33562-cov-8.010863_pt1 | contig 33562 bp, 33 predicted proteins | sample MGYA00375142_ERZ795058 | MGnify/ENA primary metagenome ERZ795058 (study PRJEB30187, sample SAMN05720210) | activated sludge metagenome | isolation source: anaerobic digester from wastewater treatment plant | place: Japan | collected 2015-04-20 ... | reverse complement strand
TATATGGGAAATAATACCATATTTAATTTTGTAGCATTTCAAAGTTTAATTCGTGTTTAAAAAATGTTCGTGTATACTTGATTGTGTACACGAACAGGAAAAATTTCCCTTAAATCAGATAAAATATTGACAACTGCAACTTAAGGATTACGGATTTTCAAACGTTAATTTTTTCCAAACTTTTAAAAGTTAATAGGATATCAGAAAAGGCAATTGCAAATGAAACGATTATTGTAATGATACGAGTAAGATATAAAGCTACTTCGAAATCCAAACTGACAAGGTCAGAAAAAAGGTATAAAATCGGGGAAACACCAATCGTAAATAATAAAATATTTTTAAAATAAATAAATTTAATAAACCTCTTTTTGACAAGACTTTCTTTTATGTCTTTAAATAAAAGGATGATTAGTACAATTACTCCGGCAAGTTGAAGAAAAAAAACCTCGTTTTGCGCATTCCTTGCCAGAAGCGTAACGAAAAGATTAAAGGCAAGGAAAACAACCATAATTATCAATAATCTTTTTGAGAGCATTTTTTTATAAAACATCGAAATCGTCAAAATTGAGTTTATAACCAGAAAGATGAGTCCTAAAATGATATAGGATAAAGAAAGATTCAGTGCATTCATCGCAATAAGAATCGCAATATTTGCAAAGCATATATCCAAAGTGATTGCAAACAAATTAAAAGAATCAACTATTCTAAATACAATCATACGATGATAAATCGATGTAACCAAAGCAATGCTTAAGCCAATTAGCCCGAAAAGAAAGGCAACAAAAAGATAAGTGCCAAAGAATTGAATTCCTTTGACTTCAATCAATCCCGGTTTAACAGAAATGGAAAATAATTGATTTGAGAGTGGGATAATAATAGGTAAAAATAAGAAAGCTGTAATGATTATAGTAAAGTAAATTAATCTTGTAAAGCGAAAGATTACTTTTTTATCTTCATCCGTATATTTACAATGAATCAAAAAACGATTTCGCACAAGAAGGTAAAACACTAAGCCGATTACTGTAAAAAGGATATAAAAAATAAAGCAGAGCCAATTATTACTTTCGGTTTCAGTAACATAAAAAAGGGCAACCGAGAAAAGATAACCAAAAACAATAACGATGCTACAAATGATTGAAAAAGTTATAAAATTGTTTTTTGATGAAATGGCTGATTGATCAACGTCTTCTTTTCTTTTTCCTGATAATATTTCATCCACCGTCACGCCCAGGATAGTCGAAAGCCTCGGTAAAATACTAACATCTGGGTAACCGTCTCCAACTTCCCACCGTGAAATAGCTTTATCCGTAACCTGAAGGAGTTCAGCTAATTCGCTTTGGGTTAATTTTTTCTCTTTTCTTAATTGACTTATGAATTCACCTGTAAACTTTGGATTCATAATTAACCTCCTTGCCCCAATTATACTATGAATACTTTTGCGAATCAATCTAGTAAAAATAGAATTTCTCCACGAATCATGGAACGAGTTCTTTTCAACAACAAATGATTTAAAAAGTGAAAGGGATGAATAAAAAATATTAGTATTTTTTCGGTAATTTGATTTTTTTCCATTTGGTCTGAAACTAGAAGAAGTGGTCATGTTAAGCCCTATTTCGTTTCGACAAAGCCAAAAAATCCGACATCCTTTGTTGGCAATAGCACTTACCAAATAATAGGATAATTTGTTTACGTCCAAATAAAAATGTTCAATTAAATCGGAATTTATTACGTCATTTGCTTATTCTTTTTTGGGCTTTTTTTATGGCGTCAATTCTTTGGCTGGTAGTCGGGTGACTATACTCAAGCAATACGTTTATTTTAAATGGTGCCAAATTCCGGAAGTTCAATTTTGTCAATTTCTTGAGGGCACTGATCAGTTCGTCACCGTATCCTTCGATTACCGCTTGTTTATCTGCCCGGTATTCCGCGTATCTGCTGAGGGCATTGGAGATAAGACCGAATAGCGGGGTGAGAAATCCCATCAATGCACCCATCATAATCAAGGCAAATCCGTAATTCACCTTTGTGAAACCGAAATCAAAGTAAATCGAATCATATCTGACCAATAACCATGCACCGATACCCAAAACACAGATTAAAATAAAACTTATAAATTGCATTTTTAAAGTATCTTTGTGCATTCCGTGGCCCATCTCATGGGCGAATACGGCACAGATTTCATCAGGAGTAAAATTATTCACCAAATTATCGTAAAGGATGATTGTCTTGCTTTTGCCGAAGCCCGAAAACATCGCATTGGCTCTAGTACTTCTTTTGGATTCATCCATTACTTTTATATCTCTTACGCTGTATCCGTTTTTGGTTAGCAGATCGGATAATTTATCTCTTAACTCTCCTTCTTCAAGGGATGTCAATTTATTGAAGATTTTTACTAGGACCGGAGATAAAAAGCCAATCAATAAATCAAATACAATTATTACGCCGACAAATAAGAAGATCATCTTATCGCCTAATTTTTGGTGCGATAACATATAAATACTTACCAAACCCACCATTAACACAAATTTGATTACAAAGTTTTTGATTTCATCGCTGACGAAAGTTTTTTTGGAACATTTATTGAACCCGTACTTTTCTTCAATCTTGAATGTATTCCGATAATTCATCGGAATGGAAATGACCGTATTGACAACTATGTCAAATAAGGTTACCAATAAGGCAGGGACAAAGAATCCCTCCAAATCAAATAAGGTATACACATTGAAGATGATCAAGCAGATGCCGACCACAAAATCAAACAACGAATGAATTACCGATATGGTGATTTTTTCCTTATAATAGTTTTTCCATTTCCGATAGGTTTCTTCATCGTAAATATCTTTTACGTTTTCCGGGATTTCGTTCTTGGTTGAGCGTAGGTTGCATATTCTTAAGAATAAATTCCAAAGCAAGGTTATTGTAATGATAATAAGTATTGCAATTTTCATAATTTTACTCCTTTAAACGGTAATGGAAAAAAACTTTGTTATTGACATTCCTTAATTGTAGTAGTCCAAATAAGCTTTTCTTATTTTCGAAATTTCTCTTTTTAATTTTTTGTTGCATTCTTCCAAATCAAATTCGTTGAAATCCAAAATTGTAAATCTACCCTTTTTAATGAAACTTAGCGGGTAATCCAATGGCTTTCCGTCCAAATAATCTTCTAAACCAAATCTGTCGTTTTCAACAATTCCATAACCGACGCCGTCAATTACTTTCGGTATCCGGAAAATTTCTTTTAATTCCACTAATTCCAAAACTTCGATTACAAATTCATACTCTTCGCCAAAATCATAAGTCATGAAGAATTTGTTGTTTTTCATTTTGAGGTTATCGATTGTAACAAACCAAGTATCCTTAGCTTTATTCGGATAACCCATTTCTTCGTCTTCTCTTAAAGCAATTTCGCATTCATATCGATTTTCATCGTCTTCAAACATATATAAATGATATGCCAAGGTATTAAAAATCGACAAAACCGTAAATGCTAATTCATTTAAATCACTGTCATATTTGAATAAAATAGTTCTGTTCAATCTGTCTTCATAATTTCTTAGTCCTATTTTTAATCTGTAATACTTCATACTTTCTCCTTTTATCGTTTTTTGTTTACAAAAATTTTCGGTGAATAAACCTAACATCATTTTATCAAATAAAGCGCAATTCTTCAATAATTTTATAACAAGAAATCATTTATTTTATCAATCTTTCCTCAACCACTTGCGCCAGGAGTTCCTTTTTCAATCAGAACATTTACAGAAATATTCCATGCCATTTTACAAAAAAAGGAAATTTTTCTGTGGTAAGATATAACCAAAAAAGGGGTTGTTTTAAAAAAAATCTGTTTTTTTGATTACTGTATGCATGTTTCTTGGCGGTTGCAAGGGTTTAGCACAAACCAAAGAAATTTCTTTCCGTGTGCAGGATGGTCATATTCAATGGAAATATGGCGGTGATACCACTTGGACAAACATCATTTCAGCGGATGAATTAAAAGGTCAAGATGGCGTTCCCGGCAAAGACGGGGCTGACGAAAAGGATGGCATAGACGGTATCGATGGAATCGCTCCGCAAATCGGCGCCAACGGCAATTTGGTGATAGGCGATTTTGAGACGGGAATTTATGCGGGAAAGGTAAATACTGGTGTTTCCCAAAGCGGGGAATTTGAGTTTGCGTTAAATACCGACGGTGCTTCCTTTTACCATTGCGATTATAAAGGGAAAGATTGTTTAGTAATTGTTCCCGAACAATACCGGGGGTATTCGAATACTTCAATCGGTTGGAAAGCCTTTTACAATCATACCGCAAGCGAAAAAGTCGTTATCCCAAGAACGGTAGAATCAATGTATTCATCTGCTTTCATGGGAGCCAAAAACCAAAAAAGCAATTGATTTGGGAGAAAACAGCGAATTGATCAGCATCGGAGACCATGCCTTTTATGGTTGCAACCGTCAAGTGCGTTTTAATTGTTGATTTTGCAGGATTCGGTCAAACCACGGTAGATGCATTAGAGGAAGTAGCCGCCTTGCGAAAAAAGCGGTAGTTGTCGGAATGGGAAAATTAGAGTCTGAAATAGATACCAGAACTTTAATTCTTAATGAAGTACAACTTATGGGCAGCTGTGGCGGCACTGCTCAAGACATTAAAGACGTTTACGGTTACTTTGCGACCGCTAAGCTCAAAACGAAGCCTCACGGGATTTCTTTTGAGGAAATTCCCGAAGGGCTTGAAAGACTTCGCCCCGAAGAAGAAAAAGACCGTTTAGTAGCTGTTAGATAAATAAGATTTTTTTAATGAAAGTTATTAATGCTTGCTCGGGAATTTATTTCCGGGCAGGCTTTTTTATGGGTAATTTAATTGCTTTTTGATTCTGTCTTTTAAGTAGACCCCAAGTTTAATAATCCTAAAGTCTAGTGTTCATGGATAATGCACCCCTTTAAACATTAAAAAAACCAATTTTTTGATTATAGACTGTGACAACAATTAAATTTTATTATATAATACACATAACCAAAAGGAAAAAATTGGTGGATAATTTGAATTTACTGGTTAATTCAAAGTTGAATATATCTTGTGGGAAAATCATGACTTTTACAGAAGGAACAAACTTCTAATTATCTTTAGCAAGTCAAATGCCTTCCCCATTTCCCTAATCAACCTGCTCAAAGGAGGTCTTATATGAAAATTACCTTGATAGCCTTAATCAACAACGCAGCATTATTGTTGGTTTTATCGGTAATCTACCAACAAACGAGTCAGATAAACGACAAAAATACCAAATTAAAACAAATAGTAAACGGGATATTAATTTCTTTGGCTTGTATCGCTATTATGTCAATCCCGTTCAAACTTAACGAAGGAGTAGTCTTTGATACACGGTCTATCCTAATCAGTCTGACTGCCTTATTGTTTGGAGCGATTCCCACAACAATTACTGTTGTTGTAGCGAGCATTTTTCGAATCGTCCAAGGCGGAGCCGGTGCCTTGCCGGGGGTTTCGGTTATCATATCCAGTGCCCTAATCGGTTCAATATGGCGGTCTTGGATTTATTCGAAAGTAAAAAAACTTCGCTGGTTAAATGTTTACCTTATGAGTATTGTGGTTCATGTCGTAATGATTGCTTGCATGAACCTCTTACCTTATCCGGATAGAATTAACGTTATTAAAGAAATCACTTTTCCGGTACTGTTGATTTATCCGGTCGTTTCTGTTTTGCTTTATCTGTTGTTAACCCAACAACAGGCCTTTCTGCAAGTCCAGGGCGACCTCAAGCAATCGGAAAAACGATTCCGACTGTTGTTTAATAATACTCCCCTGGGATATCAATCGCTTGATATCAACGGAAAAATCATCGAGGTTAATCAACAGTGGCTTGAGACTTTCGGCTATTCGAAAGACGAAGTAATCGGAAAATGGTTCGGGGATTTTCTACACCCGACATATAAGATCATTTTCCAGGAAAAGCTTTCGCAATTGGAAAAGACAGGACAAATACACGGCGAGTTTGTCATACAACACAAAAGCGGGATTTACCTTTATATTTCCCTTGACGGTAATGCCGTTTCTGAACGCAATGAAGAAAATAAACAAATACTTTGTATTCTTAAAGACATTACCGAATCCAAAAGAGAAGAAACAAAACTGCAGATCAGCGAAAAGAAATACCGTCAGCTTTATGAAACTATGGCTTTGGGGGTCGTTTACCAAACTGCCGACGGACGAATTCTTTCCGCAAACCCCGCGGCCGAAAAAATCCTCGGTTTAACCTTGGAACAAATGATGGACAAGACCTCTCTTGATCCGGAATGGAAGTCAATTCGGGAAGACGGTTCGGAATTATCGGGCGAGAATCATCCTTCGATGATTGCTTTGAGGACTGGTAAACCCGTGGGACCGGTCGTAATGGGCGTATACCAACCGATACTCAACGAACGTGTCTGGATTTCCGTAAATGCCATTCCGATTTTTGAAGAAGGAGATACTGCTCCTTCCATGGTTTATACAACTTTCCAAGATATCACCGCCGAACGAAAAGCCAATCAAAATTACCAGCTTTTGTTTAACCAAATGGTTGATGCATTTGCACTGCACGAAATCATTTGCGACAACCAAGGGGTACCCGTTGATTATCGGTTTCTTGGGATAAACAAGGCTTTTGAAGAAATGACCGGAGTTAAAGCGGAAGATATCTTGGGAAAGACCGTCCTTGAAATCTTCCCTAATACGGAAGCATACTGGATTGAGACCTATGGAAAGGTTGCTTTAACCGGCGAATCGGTTAGTTTCGAAAATTATGCGACCTCAACCGATAAATTCTTCCGGGTTATGGCTTATCAACCGGCTCCAATGCAATTTGCCTGTACTTTCTCAGATGTTACAAACCAAAAGCGCGCTGAGCAAGCCTTAAGGGAAAGCGAACAAAAATACAGCAGTTACATCGAAAATGCTCCCTATGCGGTTTTTGTTACCGATGAGAAAGGGCAGTATTTGGAAGTAAACAGTGCCGCCACCAAAATTACCGGTTACAGCCGCGAACAGTTGCTTAATATGGCCATAAAAGATATCACTTCCCAAGAATCGGCGGATGAGGCTAGGCAAAGTTTCAAGTCTTTGCTTGAAACAGGCAGCACCAGCGCCGAAGTAAAATTTCTTCATAAAGACGGTTCGCTTCGGTGGTGGAAGATTGATGCGGTTAAGATTTCGGAAAACCGATATCTGGGGTTTGCGATTGACACTACTGCTAAAAAACAAACGGAGGAAGAGCTTACATTTCAAAGCAGACGTGATTATCTTACCGGTTTATATAATCGAAGGTTCTACGAAACTGAGCTAAAACGTTTGGATTCCGAAAACCAACTTCCTCTGTCGATAATAACCGGAGATATCAATGGTTTGAAACTGGTCAACGACGCTTTTGGTCATGCCGAAGGAGACAAACTCATTTTGGAATCTGCGAAAATAATCGAAAGTTGCCTGCGTCCGGGTGACATTTTGGCCAGAACCGGAGGAGATGAATTCGGAATTATCCTGCCCAAAACCAATAGCGTTACGGCCTTTGAAATAATGGGGAACATTCAAAACTTATTGAAAAAATTCGATTCCGAGAACAATGTTGTAATGCATAAGCATAGCGTTTCACTGGGCTATGCCACAAAAGAAAAACCTGAGGAAGATATCGGCCTCTTATTTAAAACTGCGGAAGAACACATGTACCAGCGCAAGATGCTGGAAACCAACAGTGTCCACAGCGCTATTGTCGCATCAATAAAAGCTACAATGTTTGAAAAAAGCCATGAAACGGAAGAACATGCCGAAAGATTGGTTGCGCTATCTAAGGAAATAGGTTTGGCCTTGAATTTACCACAAGTGGAATTGGATAAACTCGAATTGCTTGCCTCTCTTCATGATATCGGAAAAGTGGGAATCAGAGATTATATTCTTACCAAACCCGGTAAACTCACCAAATCGGAATGGGCCGAAATGAAAAGACATCCCGAAATCGGTTATCGAATAGCCGTAGCTTCTCCGGAACTCGTACATATTGCCAAAGGAATTCTTTGTCATCATGAATGGTGGAATGGCAAGGGCTACCCTCAAGGATTGCGCGGCAATAAAATCCCTCTGCTTTCGCGCATCATTACTGTCGTTGATGCCTATGATGCAATGACAAACGATCGACCATACAGAAAAGCAATGGAACCTTCGGAAGCACTTGAAAACATCAAGAAAAACAGCGGAACCCAATTTGACCCAAAAATTGCAAAAATATTCATCGATATAATGTCAAAAAAAGTAAAACAAAACCGAGTGTCAGAGTAAATAATTCAAAAAAATAAAAACGGTAGAATTGATTACAGCAATTCTACCGTTTTATCTTTCCAATTTCCAAGGTTTTTTAACTTGCTTTTTTTATTTATTTTGTAGTTGATAATATTGTATCAACAATGTGAGCAAAAAAAAATGGTGGAGACAAGGAGGCTCGAACTCCCGACCTCTTGAATGCCATTCAAGCGCTCTCCCAGCTGAGCTATGCCCCCATAAAAAAGGTTATACAACCCTTTTCCCTATAATATTATACACGAAAAATTAAAATTTGCAAAATGAAATGGCAAAAAATTTTTTTAAAAAGATAATCATCATAACGGTTATTTTAATAGTTTTTCTTTCATCAATAACTCTAGGACTCTGATATCTCTTTCAACCATATTTTTATCTTTGGGGCCATGGTCAATATTCCGGTTTATCTTAATGGCCTCAAGAGGATTAACAAATTCCAATTGGAAATTTTCGATGGCTTCATAGCCTTTTAAGCTTTGGTCATTAACCTTTTTTTCAACTTGACAAAAATAATAGTAGTTCTCCTGAATAAAGACATCTTCTTGTTTGCCTTTTTGCTTTCTTAAGACGTACCCGTATTCTTTGATTGATTCTGGGATTATTCTAAGGCCGGTCTCTTCCAGGGTTTCCCTAACCAAAGCTTCTTCTTTGCTTTCTCCCGGTTCAATTCCTCCCCCCGGAAGTTTATAATAATTGTACTTTTCGCTATGAACCATGGCAATTTTACCGTTTTCGATAATTATTGCCCTCACCGAAGGCCGAAAACAAACAGTCCCGTTGCGATCATAATCTTTGGTATCGATTTGAAACAATAAACGCATATACAATCCAAACTCCTTCGTTATTAATGGGAATTTTTCTTCCTGCTAACGACGATAAGTATCATGTTAATACTTATCGCCGTTTTTTTGATTAATTAATCGTTCCGTTCAAAGTTGAATTCCTTTTCCCAATCAAAATCTCGGTTTCCTTCCAAATCTTTTGGCCAATGTTTACACCAATCGGGAACCGTAGGATTGCCGACTTTATCAAGACTTGGGGTATATGGTTTGATATCCAGTAAAGGAGTGCCGTTTAAGGCATCAATATAATATACCTTAACAATTCCTTTGGCATAATCGATTGAAGCAATTTCCCACGTGGTAATCGCAATCGGATTGGGGCGAGCAGGAGATCTTGTTGCAAATGTTCCAAGCCTTTCCGGGCCTTCGGTATAAGGCTTTTGAGTAATCAGCTGATTGTTATCGATTTCATTGTCGCAGCCGTCAAACCACCAAATTCCTTGGATATAGGAGAAGCCTTCCAAACCTTTCAAGGAGTCTTTGTATTTTGAACTTAGGACAAGTTGAAAATTTCCTTCCTCAACTTCAATCCGTCCAATCGGATATAATTTAATATCGCTCATAGAATCTTTTTCCTCGGTTTTCTGAATAATTTGCGTCAAAGCTTTTAATGCTTCCTTTGACAAAACCTGGTTTTTTAAAGAATATGCCAAACACTTTCCGGTTAAAAGGAATGGTTAAGGAAATGTTTTTCAAATTATTTTGGCTAAGCCCGACAATTTTTATTTACTCCATAACTTGGTCCTTTCAAAACAGGGGAACTTAAATTATCCCCTTTTTTATTCGCCGATGATTTTTACCAATACCCTTTTATCTCTTTTTCCGTCGAATTCCCCGTAAAAGATTTGTTCCCAGGGACCGAAGTCCAGTTTGCCGTTGGTAATCGCCACCACGACTTCGCGGCCCATAATCGTCCGTTTCAAATGCGCATCCGCATTATCCTCATAACCATTGTGATAGTATTGACTGTACGGTTTTTCGGGAGCAAGTTTTTCCAAAAAGATTTCAAAATCTTTATGCAAACCCGTTTCGTCATCGTTGATAAAGACGCTTGAGGTAATATGCATGGAATTGCACAGAAGCAAACCTTCTTTGATGCCGCTTTCCGATACGCAGGCTTCGACCTGGGGAGTAATGTTGATAAAGGCGCGGCGCGTTGGGGTATGAAAGGTTAGAACTTTGCGATAAGACTTCATATTTTTCACCTTTTCTTGCTTGCTTTTTTAGATTTATTTTAAAAACTATTTTTTGATTTTGCTTTGTTTCTTTTTGATAACGATTTTGCGAATCACGATAGCGATAGCCCCGATGACCAAAAGCACTAAGGCAAAAGGAACGAAACCGACAAATACCAATGAGCCGAGTTCCAAAACTCTGAGGATTGCCTTAATACCGCCCCGGAAAGCCCCTCTGATTTTTTGCCGGTAAGTCAGTTTTTCTTCCGGCGCATCATTGTAAACGGTAAGTTTTACTTCGCTGTAATCCATAAAACTTTCCAATTGCGCGATATCACTGTTTAATTCCCGTAACTTTTGGTTGATTTCGGTGATGCGTTTTTCGATTTGAATGATATCGCTGGCAGTGGCATTTTGGTACAAGTCCACCAGGCGGTCTCTTTCGGCTTCCAAAGCTTCGATTTCGCCTTTGGTATCGTAATAAAATAAGGAAAGATCGGTTGCGTTTCTGGTTAAGTCCCTAACAGTCCCGAATTGATCCAACGAATCCAAAAAGGCGTCAAGCCGCGTCGATTTAATCCGCAATGTATAATATGCTTTATCCTCCGTAACCTTTTCAAAGTCAATCCATTCATCCGCATTCAAACTCTGCTTTAAAACTTTTAATTTGTCGGAAAAGTTTTCTTCGATGTAAATGGTAACGGAGGCTTTGTAAATTATTTTGCGATCGGCAGATGATAAGATTAGGTTTCCCTTGCCTGATTCATCATCCGGAAAGCTTCCGGTTTCTGCTTTTTCTTTGACCGAACAGCCGCTTAAAAGCCAACCTAAAAAAATTACGACCAAAAAACTAAACCATTTTTTCATGTTTCCTCCCATATTTTAAAAAAGTTATTTGTTTGTTTATTCCCGAAAAACAAACAAAAACGAATTAAAAAACTCCCTCTTGTCAGTAATTATACTATAACTTGTATTTATTTACCAGTTTTTCTCTCAATAAATACTTTACAGTTCGATTGCCGGCAACTTTTCTTTTCGTCCATCCTTGAAAATATAGGCTTGATTGTTTTTGTTGCACCGGATAATCTTGAATTCCTCTTTTTCATAAACCAAGGCAGTCATGTTTTCCAAAGCTATTCCCGGTTCTTTTCTTTTTTGAATCATGTGGTCGAAGGATTTTCGATCCGCTTCGTCATAATGAGGACAGACCGCATAAGGAATCAACCCCAAACCCTCGACAAAAATAAACTCCGGATTTCCTTTGTCGGTAAAATATTCGCTATCGCTGTGACCACTCAAAAACCAACAAATGGCTCCCGCCGATAAACCCGACAAGACAAGGCCTTTTCGGTAAGCTTCGGTTAAATAGCGGTCGACTTGATACTTTTTCCAGGTTTCCATCATAAAGAGCGTGTTTCCTCCGCCGACATAAATGATATCGGAATCGAAAATCAAATTCCTTATTTCGTTTTTCCGATACTCACTTGTCACCAAGCATAAAGCTTCAACCCGGCAGCCTAAGCCTTCATAAGTCTTTTTTACGCTTTCGATGTAACCCAAGGAATCGAGGCTTGCGGTTGGGATAAAGAGCAATTTAGGATTTGACTTTTGGGCAGCCGAAACAATAAACTTATCGATTTTTAGGGTTTGACCGGTGCTCAATTCGCCGCCGCCGATTGCGATAATCATTTATTGACTCCTTTCGTCAACAATTGTAAATGGTCGATTTGCCATTTTCGTTCTTCTTCCATCAGCGAAAAAACATTCTCATTGTTTTTATAGTTAAGTTTTAAAAATGAGACAGTATACATTGCGACGCCCTCGGAATGGGTGGGAACATGACAAGTGGCTAAACAGTGAGAAGCTGCCCTGACGATTTGGGAATAAGCTTTATCGTTTTTTTCTATCTCCCTGGCCAAGGACAAAACGGTGTAAGTATATTTTCGGGCATCCCACATTTTTATTTCGCCATTTATCCATTTTTGCAAGGTCCCTACCGCAATATAAAGGACTTTGCTTTCGTTTGGATATTTGGCTTCAAAAACGGGAAGAAAACGGCTTAGACAATCTATCCCCCAAACAGCCAAAATCTTATGTTCCGATGAATACTGTTTCACCGGTTTGATAATGGCGTAAAGTTCGTCATCGTGTTTGGTTAAGGTAAAGTTTTTCATATCAACCATAAAAACCCTTCCGTGATATATCAAAAGTTTAGTTCCTGTTTTATTAACTCTTTCTCCCAAAAATCTGCATACCTTTGCACAATCGGTCCCAAGGTTTTCAGCCATTTTTTAGTTTCGCTATCATTTTTGAATTGCAAAGGATTGTTTCGGATTGCCAAAGTTTTGGACAAATTCTTTGAATCGGGAAAAAATTTTCTTTCAGAGCCCATTCCCCGGCCTTGGTTTTACCGATAATATCATTATATCTCGGTGTATAGATACACCGCGAAATATCCATCAACCACCCGCAGGAATAAAAACTTTCGTCTGTTTCGGTTCCATATTTCCTGATTGTATCCAAATGGTTTTTAACCGCTTTTATCAACTCTTCTCGGGAAGGTAAAGCAAGTTCGTTTCGTTTCTTTTCTCTGCCCCGAAAAGCATTTTTTCCGTATTTAATTAATTGAAATATCGAAAAAGCATCAAAATAAAATTGGTCGGTTATTCTTTGTCCTTCCGTACCCCAATACAAGGCTTTAAGGTATTGATTGCTTATAAACTCATCAAAACAGACCCCCACCTTCAATTCCCGAAAAACCGATTTTCCGGATAATCTTCCGACAACCATTGTATTAGAAAACCAGTTCGTTTGCTTCTTTTTCGGTAATAGGCCGATGAGTAAAAACTAGAACGTCAAGATTGCTCCAACCCAACTAAAACCATCCAAGGTTATTGAACCGAATAAATAGAAACCTCATAGGTTTTCTCCCAAAACTTCCTTTACGCTTTCCGAAAACAGATCAAGCGATTGAACCATATCTTTAACCTCAAACCAATTGAATATAGTAACCTTTGATTTCTCTATTATTTTAACATAACATGCCGATCATTTTTCGCTTTTTTATAAAAAAGCGGGTAACTATCTTTGGTTTTCCCGTTCTTTCTTTTTTGGATTGAAACAATTAATTCTTAAATTCTTTTGGTTTTCATGACACGCATCGAATTGATGATGGCGATTATAGAAACACCGACATCTGCAAACACCGCTGCCCACATCGAAACCATGCCCAAAGCACCGAACAGCAAAAAGAAAAACTTGACCGCAAGCGAAAAAACGATGTTTTCCCAAACGATTTTCCGGGTTCTTTTGGCTATTTTGATTGCGGTGGCAATTTTTGACGGTTCGTCGGTCATAATGACAATATCCGCTGCTTCAATCGCCGCATCGCTTCCCAAACCGCCCATCGCTATTCCGACGTCGGCTCGGGCCAATACCGGCGCGTCGTTCAGTCCGTCACCGACAAAAAGAATATTTCCGTTGGAGCGATTGGCGCTGTCCAGCAATTCGAATTTGGTTACTTTATCCTGAGGAAGCAATTCGGAATAGACCGCATCGATCCCCAATTGTTGTCCGACTGCTTCGCCGATGCGATGCGAATCGCCGGTAAGCATGACGGTGTGCTTGACTCCCAAGGCTTTAAGGTCGCCGATGGCCTTTTTGGCATCGCTTTTGATTTCGTCGGAAATGACGATGCTGCCGATGGACTGTTTGTTTAAGGCAATATAAACAACCGTACCCAAGGAATCCCTGATTAAAATCGGAATATTGTTACTGGTCATTAACTTGGCATTTCCAGCCAGTACTTCTTTTCCGTCAATCATGATTTTGGTACCCATTCCGGAGATTTCTTCAAAATAATGGATTTTTCCTTCATCAAGCGGTTGTTGGTAATAGTTCAAAATCGATTGCGCAATCGGGTGATTGGAATACTTTTCCGCAAACCCCGCCCACCTAACCACTTCTTCGGGAGAAAAACCGTCTTGAGGATTTACTTCGGTAACTTTGAAAACTCCGTGGGTAAGCGTACCGGTTTTGTCAAATACAACGGTATCGATATTATTCAAAGCATCGAGATAATTGCTGCCTTTAACCAAAATACCGCGCCTGGAAGCGCCCCCGATTCCACCGAAGAAGCCCAAAGGAATGGAGATTACCAAGGCGCAAGGGCAGGAAATTACCAAGAACACCAAAGCCCGGTGGCCCCATTCGCCCAAGGTTGCACCTTCCACGAAAATAAGCGGCAAAAAGGCAATCATCAAAGCCAGGAATACTACGGCTGGAGTATAAAAACGCGCCACTTTGGTGATAAAGTTTTCCGTCGGCGTTTTTTTGCTTGAGGCATTTTCCACCAGATCCAAAATAACCGAAACCGCCGAATCGCCGTAATTTTTGGTAACTTCGATGGTAAGTAGACCGTTTTTGTTGATGAAACCGCTGTAAACACCCGCTCCCGTTTGGACTTCCCGTAAGACCGATTCGCCGGTCAAAGCGGCCGTATCGACAAACGAATTTCCTTCCAAGACTGTTCCGTCAAGGGGAATCCGATCGCCCGGTTTTACGATGATTTTATCGCCGACATTAACTTCCGTAGGTTTTACTTTTTTTATTCCCTCCGGTGTTTGCAAATAAGCGTATTCCGGCCGGATATCCATGAGTTTACTGATGGATTTCCTTGATCTTTCCACCGCAATCCCTTGCAACAACTCGCCGACCTGATAGAATATCATTACCGCTACCCCTTCACCGAAATCCCCGATTAAAAAGGCACCGATGGTGGCAATCGTCATCAAAAGGTTTTCGTCAAATATCCTACCCCGGATAATGTTTTTTAGGGCTTTGATTAAAACTTCGCTGCCGACAAAAAGGTAACTTACAACAAAAAAAGTCAGTTCCCACCAAGGCGATAGATAAAGAACCAAACCCAAAACAAAGAAAACACTGCCGATGCCAAAGCATAAGTAATCCTTTAACAGGCTTTCCTTGTGTTTTTCTTCGCTTTCTTGTTTTTCGTCCCAATCTACCAACTTAACGTCAGGTTCGACTGTTTTTACGGCCGATTCCGTTTGTCTGATTATTTCATCCAATTTGCTATCGTCTTCGATTTCGATAACCAACTTCTTGGCCAAAAAGTCGCAAATCGCATTTGTGATTTCTTCCAATGAACCGACCTTTTGCGCAATCTTGGCGGCACAATTCGCACAATCAAGGTTTTCCACGAAAAAAGTCTTGATGGTTTTATTTTCCAAGCGTTTTTCTTTGACGATGAAATGGTGGCCGTGTTTGTTGGCAATCGCTTTAACTTTATTGATTACCCTCACATTGTCGCGGGATTTGGCAATATCCAAAGTCACGGTTTTCTTGCGATAATCAATCGAAGCCGCAACTCCGTCGATTTGATTGATTTCTTTGAAAATATTGGTTAGGCATGCATTGCATTCAATGCCTTCCACTTCTTTTTTGATTTTTTTTTGCATGATAATCCTTCTTCTAGTCAATTATTTCGCTGATGTGTTTTAATCCCATATTGAATATTTGCGTAATATGCTCATCCGCAAGCGAATAGTAAATGTTTTTACCGTCCCGCCGGTTCTTGATAATCCGCGCTTTCTTTAACGCTCGCAACTGATGGGAGACAGCCGAATAAGACATATTAAGAATGTAACAAATATCGCTTACGCAAAGCTCATGATCGGAGATAGCAAACAGAATTTTAACCCTGGTTAAGTCTCCGATAATCTGGAACAATGATCCGAGCGTTTCCAACATTTTTTCGTTGGGCATTCCGGTCATAACTTTTTGAACGGTTTCCCCGTCAAGCACTTTATTGGTATATTCGATACTGCTTCTTTTCGGCAAATTAACCACTCCTTAATAATATTATTTGAATAAATATTCATTTGATTATTTACTCAAATATTATATTCTTTTTATCAGGGTTTGTCCATTATTTTAACCTGTTTTTTTTCCAAAAAAACGGCTTAAAAACCTAAAGCCGTTCGTTTTTGGAAAAGAATTGGGTACATTTAATAACCCGGAAGCAATTAATCCCCGTTTTTGCCGCGTTGCAAAATGTTGATTATGCCTTTTTTCATGATTTGTTCGATCGAACTGTCGATAACCCGACCAATCGTAACTTCCCCGTTCGATTTCAAAATGATGGAAGCTTTGTGGGTCGAAACGCCTTTGGCATCGATATCGCCGCTGCCGCTAATGGTGAAATCCAGCTTCTTGCAATATCCTTCCTTGATGGTGATGTCGCCGCTACCCGCAATCTTTACCGTCATTTCTCCGCCGTCGTTGATTTTCGCTAAGGTCAAGTCTCCGGAACCGTTGACATTGATGTTAGCAACCGTCAAATTGTCGATCTCCATTTCACCTGAACCGTTTATGACAGCCGAGAGTTCACCGATTCCCTGCCAAGTCATACTTCCCGAACCGTTGATAACCAATTCCGCTTTTTCGGCATTTTGGGCTTCCATGCATCCCGAACCGTTAATCGCGACGCTGACCGTATCGAAATCCACCATTTTTATGGTTCCCGAACCGTTGACCGCAATCCTTCCCGTTTCGGCCTTACCGATTTCGGAAACCAATTCGCCGCTACCGTTAAGGCGGACGTTTGCATTTTTGACAATCGCGCAAGGCAGTTCCACCTTTATTTGGTTTTGTTGCTTGGAATTAAAGTTATTGTCTTCTTTGTCTTTAAAGCGGATTGTCAGCTTATTGTTTTCGCAGAATGCTTCAAGTATACCGATGAAAAGTCCGTCGCCTCGGGCATGAACGTGGCATTTTTGATCGGGGGACGGAACAATTTCGCATCCGTTGTTGAGCACTTCGATATCGTAGTTTTCAACAAAATCAAAATCAAAGTTTTTGGATGTCTGACTGTAGTCAAGATTTGGACTTGCTTCGTCAAGCAATAACAACCTAATTTCACCTTTTCCCATATTGAGAATCAAACGGTTGGACAGTTCCGCGCTGCTTCCGTCTTTGAATTTTACTCCGCTTCCGTCAATCGAAGCAACTTCTTTGGAAGAATAACAACCGACATTCTGAAAAGAATGCACAAGGACCAAATCTTCGTAGAACTTGGGAAACTTCCAGTTTTCTTTTACGGCAGTTTTTTTAAATCCAAACAAATCATTGACTTCAACATCAAAAATGGTGGCAATGGTCGGGATTAAAGTTATATCGGGGTAACTCAAATCATTTTCCCACTTGGAAACAGCTTGTGCGGTTACCCCCAACCTATCCGCAAACTCCCCCTGTGTCATGTTTTTGGACTTGCGCAGTTTGGCAAGTCTTTGGCCAAAACCTTCAAATTCAAACATAATAATTAACCTCCGTTTGATTACAGTATATCACAAACCTTCCCAAAAGCAAACAACCATTAGTTGATTTCAACTAATGGTATATTTTTGAAAGAATTAGCAAAGTTTCGCCCCAAAATTAAACTAACAATTGATTGTCATAAGCGGCGCATCGTTTTGGGCACATGATTTGATAAATCCGTAAATCAAATTGTCTTCTTCGATTCCTTCCAAATGGAGTACATCGATTACTTCCACTACCATATTGAAGCTTGCTCCGGGGATAAGAATGGCGCTTCCGTCAGTTTTGTAATTCAATTTCGCAAATTTGTCCACGACATCGGAATGGTTATCCCCGAGCTTATCTTTCACGTCTTCCTGGTTCATGCTTAAAACACTGACACCGATAATATCGCCTTTGGCAATCGCTTTTCCGGTTACGCTTTGGGCACCCAAAAGCATGACGATTTTATCGTAATCGACTTGAGTTGCCCAGGCACAAATCATGCCGTATTTTCTTCCGTTTTTCTCGAAGCATACCGCATTCGCACCGTAATTAAAAACACTTAATCCCATTAATTACTCCTTTCCGACATTCACAAATTTTTTATATACTTTTTCAAAATAATTTACAAGCGAAAGCAAAAGGAATTGGCTATTTGGTCTTCACCAAACTTTTTCGCAGCTAAACGATACAGCGCTTTCGCATGAATCCGATCATGCCAAATAAACCTGCGACAAACCTTGGCCAATGACCAAAGCTCGTTGTAACTTCCCACAAAAACTTTGTTGGCTAACAAATCAGGATTTTCTTCCAAAAGTTTAAAACCTTCTTCCCGACTGGCCAGAATATCCGGTTCATTTCCAACCTTGACTTTGATTTCCCCGAAATAATAGGCATTGACGTTTTTGGTATGTTCATACATGGCTTGCGCGCTTCTTGGGACTTCGCCGTAAAAGGTTTTGCGTGGTGAGGCAAGGAGAGCCGTTTGATCTGGAACGGAATTATACAACATCAAAAAGTCTTCCGCCGATTTTAAGGCCAGTCTTTTTAACTCCTGATATTTCGCCGGAGAAAGTGGCTCTTTTTCGTTGTCAAATATCACATCCGTATCAGCGTCTTCTACCCGAAGGTCACTTTTTATTTCTTTGACAACAACAACCTCAAAAATTTCTCTACTAAAATCTTTTCCCAACCATTGGCAATAGACTTTCAAATCCTCAAGCAATTTGCCCAAGGCTTCTTCTTTGTATAGGCTTCTTCCGAAAACGCCGGGAAAATTGCAGGCTTGAGCAAGGTATCCTTTATCATTGAATTCCAAGACTGCTTCTATTTTCATAATTCACCAATCCGTTAAATAAAAAATTACCTCTCTAATTCGTATATAATTTGGCTAAGAGATTTCATAATCTCTTTCATTGAAGTTATATCAGCTTCAGAAATCTCTGATTTGGTTATTTTACATGCAAATAATCAAATCCGGTTGTGGCTCCGTCTTTTTTAATTGCAACTCAAGTTTTTTGTGAATCCCCAGTATAATTATACCATAAAACACCCATTGAAAAAAACAATCAACCTGCAATTTCGGCTTCCTCCTTTTTTTTGAAAAAAATCAATTTTTCTTAAAACAATCTTGCTTTTTCTGTCATTTTAATGATATAATTAAGGCAAATAAGGAGGATATGTATGCAAATTATAAACAAAGTCTTTGTTGTAACTGGTGCGGGAAACGGCATCGGCCGCGAAGTGGCATTGCAGATTCTGGCAAAAGGGGGAAAAGTAGCCGCTATCGATATCGATCAGGCAGGTCTTAAAACCACTTTGGAACTTGCCCAAGATAATCTCGAAAATATCTCTATCCATCAAGCGGATCTAACCGATCTGGACCAAATCGAAAAATTGAAAGAACAGATCATTCAAATTCACCAAGTAATCGACGGATTGATAAATGTGGCAGGAATCGTTCAACCGTTTATTTCGGTCAACGAAATCGATTATCGCAAAGTCCACCAGGTTATGAACGTCAACTTCTTCGGAACGCTTCATATGGTAAAAACTTTCCTTCCGATTTTGCTTTCCCGTCCGGAAGCCCATATCACCAATGTTTCGAGCATGGGTTCTTTTGTTCCCGTTCCGGGTCAATCCGTCTACGGGGCATCCAAAGCGGCAGTGAATCTTTTGACGCTCGGTTTACGTTCGGAACTCAAGGACACCCCGGTTGGAGTCACGCTAATTCTACCGGGCGGAGTGGCAACCGATATCGTCAAAAACTCCGGCGTCAATTTGAACCCCCAAATGGTCAATTCGGCAGGATCGAATTATAAACTGTTGACTCCTAAAAAAGCTGCCGAACTTATCATCAAAGCCACCGAAAAAAACAAATACCGCGTTCCGATCGGACAAGACGCCAAATTCATGAACTTTTTAGCCAAATTATGTCTCAATAAAGCCGCAAACCTCATCGCCAAAAAAATATCGAACCTTTAGAAAAGGGCTTGGCATTTGCCAGCCCTTTCTTTAATTATAAATATTTTCTCATAACCGGTCCTTTTACGGAATCAATGACCAATTCAAAACCCAATTTTTGATACATTCCCACGTGTCCGCCGTAATCGGAAGACTGAAACCCGTTTTCTTTATACGGATATGCTTCCACGACTTCAAACCCTTCTTTTTTGGCATCCTCGATAACTCGTTCCAAGAGTTTGGTGGCGATGCCTTTTCGTTTCATTTCCGGGGCAATGGTAAAACAAAAGACCGATTTTACTTTCTTGTCATCCATCGGTACATAATCGGCGAACATGCGCCAAGCCACGCACTTCGTGCATTCGTCTCTGGCGTTGGCGTTGCACCAACCGACTACTTTTCCTTCATAATAGGCTAAATATCCCTGAATAATACTTTTTTTGACATATTCGTAGGCATATTGTCTTCTTTTTTCGGCTGTGGAAAAATCTTGGTCCTTAAACTCTTCGCTGCACCAACAGACACAGTAACACTTGTGTTCCGGAACAAAATCGTCGTGCGGTGTTGTATCAAAAAAATGTACATAGTCATCCGCAAGCTCCGGCGTTAATTTTTTGATTTCAATGTTCATTCCTTTTACCTCGCTTTTTTAATTTACCAAATCGATTGTTTTTATAAGGCTTTTTACACATTTGTTATATTTAAAATTGTTTCGCGGTAATCTAATTTCCTAAAACATTTCCTGAGTTGACCATTGATTTTTTCTATAACAGCCTTTTCAAACAAATCCAACCCAATTTTACACTCTTTTAATTTTCATAACAATAAATTTTGACATTTCATAACAACAAAAAAATTAAAATACTTATTTGCTTAAAGAACATGAAGAACTGCAACTTTCAGATATAAGGCTTCATCGGTCCCGATGAGAGTCGCATGGTCTTTTCCCTGCGTTCTTAATTCCACCAATCTGGCATTGACCCCTGTGGCTGCAACGCTTTCCTTAAGCATCTCCAAGAAAAGGTTTAAAGACAGATGCTGGGAACAGCTGCAGGTAATCAAATACCCGCCTTTGTTGATTTGTTTTAACGCCAGCATATTGATATCCCGATAACCTTTAAAACCCGCTTTTACGGTATCTTTGGATTTGGTAAAAGCCGGAGGGTCCAAAACAATCACGTCAAACTTTTTTTGTTCTTTTTTGAATATACGCAGTTGTTCAAAAACATCGGCCTGAAGAGCAGTAATATTAGTAAAGCCGTTCAGTTGGGCATTTCGCTTGACTTGTTCAAGTGCATCCATGCTGATGTCAAGAGCTGTTACTTCCGTTGCTCCGTATTTGCTTGCGCAAAGCGAAAAGCCACCGACATTGCAAAAACAATCAAGTACCGTTTTTCCTTTTACATAATATTTTAAATTGTCCCGGTTTTCTTTCTGATCCAGGAAGTAACCGGTTTTTTGGCCGTTGATAATATCAACTTCCATTTTAAGGCTGTTTTCCTCGATTAGAACTTTAGCCGGCACTTCGCCGTAAAGAAGTCCTTTTACTACTTTCAAACCTTCTTTTTCCCTTACGGAAACATCGCTTCGTTCATAAATTCCTTTCGGTTGAAAAAGTTCCGCCAAAATTTCCACTATCAGGTCTTTGCGAACTTCCATCCCGAGAGAAAGAAACTGCACCGAAAGGTAATCGCCGTATTTGTCGACAATCAGTCCCGGAAGCAAATCGGATTCGCCAAAAACCACTCGGTAATTATTGTTATAGCCTAAGCTTTTTCGATAATCGTTCGCCTGTTTGATGCGATTATAAAAAAATGTGCGGTCAATCGTAGTTTCGTCGCGGGAAAGCAAACGGACAATGATTTTGGACGCATGGTTAATATAGCCGTACCCGATTAATTTTCCCTCATAGCTTTGCACCTTGGCAATACTACCCTGCTTATCATGACCTTCGATTTTCCAGACTTCATTGGCATAAACCCAAGGGTGCCCCGCCAAAAGCCGTTTTTCCTCGCCTTTTTTAAGCGTCAAAACATACATAGTAATCTCCTGTAAAATGAATAACTCTTTTTTTAATATATTATAACCCAGAATCAAAAATAAAGAAAGGGAATAATTAAATACTCTGCCAAACAAAAAAGTCTGACTCTTGAAAGCCAAACCTTTCTCGCAACAGTTTCATTTCAAAATGCGGGCTATTTTCCCCAGAAATTCAGCTTTACGGTAATCAATTTCAGATAATCCCCAAGTACTTCCTCCGAATCGATATAAAGCATCATCCACTCGCCGATTTTCATGTAATCCCCCACGTTCCGATACATTTCCGCAACACATGGAGTCAAATGGGGTAAAAGTTCCTGAACCAACGGATCAAGTTTGTAACTGAAGATTAACCTCACCGAAAAAGCTTTTTTTCGGGATAAAAAGTTCCGAACGATCGACCGCTTTATTGAAGTTTGACGTTCCATCCCGGCTTTCCGGAACACCCGCTATATGTCAGTTTCGGTTTTATCCGCTAGGTTATTTCCATGCCCCTGATGAGAAACACCCAAAGCTCTTTAGACGAACCGCCGATATATTCAGATATTTCCGCCATCGTCGGCTGTTTATGTTCGGGGAATAGGTCTTTCCATTCCATTTGAATTAATCCTTATTTTATTTTTTGAGGGTTAAGTCACCGCTTAAGGTTAGATCTACATCTTTTACTTTTTTGTCGGTTTTATTTTGTTATTTAATAACAGCCGTAGTTCGGCAATCTGCTTGGTATCGGTTAGACGGTACCACATCCAACCGCCTTTTCCGCAAGGATAACGGTTTTCCCAAACCTTCCAAGCATACTCACTTAAGAATGGTTTTATTTCGTTCATTTTGGCTTCGGTTATCTGAAAAGCCACAAACAAGGAAGTTTTCTCCGGGTGGACATAGCACAAAGAGTTTTTACCGACCCGGTAATTTATTCCCCACCCTTGGCTGGGCGAGTCTTTGATAATTATTTTCTCCAATAAGTAATCCTCGTTTAATTTTTTCTCCAAATCAATCCAGTCATCTTTCCGCGCCGAAAAAGCCATTATTTCTTCCACCGAAAAGTCGCCTTTTCCTCGTAATCTTTCATCCATGTGAATCCTCCGTTTGTTTTTGCGATTTTTTACCTAATTCGGTTCCCTTCCGGAATGTACTTTTCATACTTTTCCCGGTCAAAGCCGATACCCAATTTTTTCAACAACAGTTCATGGAACACGGTTGTTTTCAGGTTATATTCCATGCTCCATAACAGCCAGGCATAATCATGCCATTTATCGCCCTTGCCGGCATTTTCAAGGTCGATAAAACCAACAAATTCATTCTTGGAATTGACATAAATATTCGGTAAACAAAGGTCGCCGTGAACAAAGTCGTTGCCGAAATTACCAGAGGAATAAAACGGGCATCCCTTGTCGTCCAAACTTCTCAGTTTTTTTACCACATCTGCCAAAATATCAACCAAAACCAAAAGATTGTTTAATAACCTTGGGGAAATCAGACTGTCCCCGGATAAATAAGTCCGCAGATAATAATATTTGTTGTTTTCCCGAACATAACAAACACTTTTCGGTCCGGGTAGGAACCGGGTTATCCAGTCGTTTCTTTCCTTTTCCCTAAGCAAACGGCCTGCCTCCTCCGACACTTTCAAGACAAATTGGTCTTCGAAAAGGTATACGGTATCACTGCTGCAACCCACTTCGTCCTTGGTAAATTTTAGCCCTGTAACAATTCTTTCGATTTCTTTGGGAAACATATCCGCTTACCCCCTTAATTTGCCAAGTTCTTATTTCGGTTACGTCCAATATCCTTTATTAATTTAAAATGACCCTAGTTTGGGGTAAAGGGAATTATTCGGCCGTTTTATGGAAAAAGTCAACTTCGTACTTAAGCTCCCCGTACTTCTTTTCAAAATCGATAATTACTCCTTCGGTTAAAGTGATTTTCAAAACGATGGAATTGGGATTGTCTTCGTCCCCATCCTGATCAAACCATTCGAAAACTTTTTTAAACTTTTCTCTGATTCTGGCATTTTTTTCGTCTTTGACCCAACCCAAGTTTTCCGTAATCCCCTGGAACGAGTACCAACCGAACCCACAAACTCCTACCTCATTATTTTGGGCGATTTGCAACATTTTATTTTTTCTAGCGTCGGTCGAAACATAGAAAACTCCGTCTTCATAGTAAGAACTTACCATTCTTACCGCCGGACGGGGTTTCACTTCCTCACCCGCTGGCAAGGAAATCGTAGCAAGGGCAATTATTTCCTCTTTGTCATTCCCGCACCGTTCTTCGATTAATTTCATAGCTTTTTCAAATTTGGTCATCATCATTTGCTCCTTTCTTTGTTTTATTTAATTCAGCCAAATTTGTTATCGATTTTATTGCTTCATCAATTGCATAACTGGTTACAACCGATAATTCATATCGCTTCTTATTCAGACAAATTTTATTCGGTTTGACGTATTTAACCTCTTCTTTGGTAAAATAGATTAATTTTTTCACACCGCTTTTTTTCTTTTTATTATTTTTGAAGGCCGCTTTGACTTCGTCCAGTTTCTGAGATAATCGGTAATAATAAACCAATTCCGGTTTTCCGCCTTCGATTAAATTGCGAACCATTCCCAATAATTTGGCATTTTTCAAATCGATGGCCTTTTCATCATATTGGTCTTCATTAAATACGCAAAGTTTATTGGCGATTCCGCGGTAAATCGATTGTTTTAAAACATATTCGTAAAAATCCGGATTGTTCTGATAGTCGCTTCTATGGCTATCCGTATATTTGTCATATAAAATACTGAAGCACGAGCCCGCAATATTCTTCCCGGTCGGATTCTTATCGGTTCTTCTGAGCAATAAAAAATAACCGTCGCTTGTTTGCGCAAGCACGCATAACCCCACGCCGTTGGCCAGTTTCGATTGTTTAAAAGAAGAAAGCCGTGGTCCGTATTCAAAAAGGTCTCTTACCGTTACGTGCTTGACAATGGAAGCATCCATTGCTTTATTGGTCAAAAGCGTATTGTATTGATCCGAGGGACTGACAATCAATTGATAACTTGAACTGTTCGGATCATAGATTAAATCATTTACTCTCAAAATAGGTTTGTTGTCAAATTTGGAATTCCGATGCGAGTTCATGATGGAATTCATATTGGCAATTATGCGCGGATCCAAAGCAAATAGTTCCGAACTTAAAGTAAGGCTGATTTTTGCTGTCTGGGGAATGCAAACAACCAAAGGTGTTTCTTGTCCGCCTATTTCATGCAATTTTTCTTTGACATAAATCTTTTTTAGTTCTTCGGTGTTATCGTTAAGTTTCAGTTTTTCTTCCGTTCTCTTTTCAATAAATTGTTCAATCAATTGAATTAACCAGGATACTACCGAAACAATTCCCACGCTTAAGACAATATTAAGTTTTATCAGTTCGGATAAATCGCTCTTAACTATATTTAATTGCACAATTACCAGAATGATAATTAAAGAAATTACAACGGTAAAAATCTGTGATGATACAACTTTTTTGAGTTTAATAATCCATTTCCTTTTTTTCATTTCCCTACCTCGACTTTTTTCATTCTTTTGTTACCTATGCCATAATTATATCATAATTAAAAAAATGCACTTAAAAAATTAAAACCCCTGATTTTTGTTCTTAGCCCATCTGGGGCTTAAAAACACAACTTTTATAGACCTTGGGAGAGCCGATTAGCCTACTTAAGCTGTTTATACCACAGATAATTGTTGACAACTTTCTTAAATCCTACCGCTTCATTTAGAGCAAGAGCCGGGTCGATTTCCTCGGAATCGAGCCCCGCATGGGTCACATAAACCGCCGAGCAGCCAAGCGCCAAAAGCCTGGACATTCCTTCCGACAACAGGCTTTTTCCGATTCCTTTTCTTAAATGATTTACATCAACCCCGTATGGTTCAAACAAACCGACTTTGCTTACACTGTCAAACCACACTGTGCAGAAACCGGCTGTTTCCCCGCTTGGTGAAACAGCCAGCAAATCCAGTTCCTGCCGATAATTGGCTGCCTTTGCCATAAAGAATCGGTATTTTTCCGCCGTTACCTCGTTACCCGCAAGCCCGTTCATTTCCGCCCGTTTTCCGATTTCGGCTTCCGTTTCGATGTTTTTGATGAAATATCCTTCAGGCAATTTAACTTGAGGGATTGGTTCGGCTAAGTCTCTTTTACCGTAGTAATTGAACACTTCGCTCTTTTGGTAACCTTTTTGCCGGGCAATGGTTTCGCTCTTTTGATCGCAATCGAAAATATACAGGACGTTTACAATTTTTTTCTTCCTTTCTTTCAACCTTTCGCTTTCGGACCAATCAATGATTTGATTCAGCAAATCTTTATGTTGATAATGACAGACAAAATCCGTCGCTTCTTCGTTCATCCAGGCAAAAGCCAAAAGATGGTCATCATCAAACCACAGTCGGGTCCACCGCACACCGTCGGGCGAATCATCGTAAAGATATCGCCAATATTCCAAATCGGCCGGGCTCGGATAAAGTTGCTCTCCGCTCTTTAAGTAGTTTTCTCGTATCAGATTCTGCATCAAAACAAAATCGTTTTCGTTTTCGTATGATCTAACTTTAATCATGTTATTGCTCCTTATTTGCATTTTTTAAATTTGAACTTTTCTTGCGATAATTTTGCTAAACATCTTTTTGACTATCGGGAATTGCCAAAAACGTATAGTCCTTATTATATTAAGAAAATCAGGCGGAAAGGTTAAAACCCTAGATGCTAAAAAAAGCCGGCAAACATTGACACAAAAGCGATACAAGCGCCATGGCAATCAATCGGTATTCTTTGTTTTTGAATCCTCTCACGATTAACAAAATCAGGGAAGCGATGGATAAACCGACCGCGGAAAAAGTTTCCACGTAATGATGCATAACGTCCCGAAAAGTTCCCCCGTATCCCCCTTCCGACAAAGGAAACAAAGCAAAGCCGCTGGAGCTGACCCATGTAATGAGGGTAAAAAGATATACTCTGATTCTGACGGAAGGCACCTTTACTTTTTGGATAATATTCCTCAATAAAGTCATATTCATAACGGAAAACAAAGCGTATACATCGTTTAAGTTATCCGCTATCAAATCGACAGCGGTCAGGTCGCTTACAGCTTGGTTCAGCCAACTTTGATCAGGATAATTCTAACCGCCGATAATATCGTGCAAAAGAAAAAATTGAAACACACCAAGTTAACACAACTGATTAATCTGTGTTCTTTTTTCATCTTTTTCTTCTTTGACGCTATTCTATCACAAAATAATTTAAAATTATTTGGAATTTATAAGGATTTTAATAAAAAAGGTTTATCATTTTTTAATGATAGACCTTCTCTGATAAATATACCATATTAATATTGTTTCAAAAATTTATAATCCCAAAATCATCGAGGCCAGGGAAAAATAAATAATCAAGGCCAAGGCATCGACAATGGTTGTAATTAACGGACTAGCCATAATAGCTGGGTCGAGTCTGACTTTGCTGGCCAAAAGGGGCAAAATTCCTCCGATTATTTTGGCAATGATAACTGTGCAAAATAAAGTCAAAGAAACTACCAACGATATTTGAACACCAAGGCCATCGATGAAGAATATTTTTAAGAAATTAACCGCTGCCAAAACCAAACCGACAATTATGCTTACCGTAAATTCTTTGGCAAGGACTTTCCAACCGTCCCTAAACTTTACGGTTCCAAGCGCAATCCCCCGGATGATTACCGTAGAGGACTGGGATCCGGCATTTCCGCCGGTATCCATGAGTTGAGGGATAAACATCGCCAAAGTAACCACGGAAGCGAGTGCCGTTTCAAAACTCTTGATGATGTAGCCGGTGAAAGTAGCGGAAATCATCAAAATCAACAACCATATGATTCTTTGTTTGGCAATACCGAAAACACTGGTATCCAGATAATTTTCATCGCTTGGGGAGATAGCTGCCATTTTATAGAAGTCTTCCGTGTTTTCGTCATCGATGACATCCATGATATCATCAACCGTAATTATTCCCACGAGTCTATTCTCTTTGTCCACAACCGGCATGGCAATTAGGTCATACTTTTTGAATTTTCTCGCAACTTCTTCTTGGTCATCAAGGGTATTGACCGAAATTACTTCGACATTCATAATATCGCTGATTTTTTTGTTTTCATCGCTGATAACCAAATCTTTTAAAGAAACTGTACCCTCCAGCTTTCTTTGGGCATCGATGACATAACATGTATAAATCGTCTCTTTGTCGACACCGGTTTTTTGAAGGTGAACCAAAGCATCCTTGACGCTTAAATTCTTTTTCAAGTCGACATACTCAATCGTCATTAAACTGCCCGCGGAATTAATCGGATAGTTTAAGAAATGGTTGACCAATGACCGTTCATTTTCTTTCACATTGGCCAGAATACGTTTGACGATATGAGCAGGCATTTCTTCAAGCAAGTCAATCATATCGTCAAAGAACAATTCTTCCACGAGAATTTTGATTTCTTTGTCGGTTGCCGAAGTGATTATATTTTCTTGGGTAACTGGGCTGAGATGCGAAAACACTTCTACTGCTTGGTCTTTTTGCAATAACCGAAAAATCAGTAATTGGATGTTGGTATCAAACTCCTCCAGTATTTCTGCAACATCCGCACTATTTAGAGATTCCAAGTTTTTTTTGATCTCTACATAGTTTTTTTGTTCCAACAGATTCAAAATTTCTTTTTTCATGCATTCCTCCTTTAAGTAATAATAAAATGGTGATAATAATGGTTTCGTTAAGCTTGCAATAACATAAACTTGGGCCTGAATCCATATCATCACCTCCTTAAAGGAAAAATTCTTTCGCTAATTATACTCCTTTTAGCTTTTATATTATACTCTTTTTGTTAGAATAAGTCAATTCAAAAGAGGGAAAAATAAGCAAGTATTTTTCGACCCGATTAAGTCGATTTTTATTTTTACTGATTCCGGGTATTTTTTTGTTTTTTTTTTGTTATATTTAATTCGCTCAAATTGGCGAAACAATGATAACATTTTATTATATCCGAAGATAAAAAAAGCAGAGATTATTATGAATCCCCGCTTCTTTTTGTTCCAAATCCAATATTCTTTTACCGTTTTTTCCGAAACGTCTTTGAAAGCTTTTTTATTGTCAATTATGCCCACCCAGTCATTTTTATTCTAGTTCGTATGCACCGGTATATAATTGATAGTACTTTCCTTTTTTATTAATCAATTCTTTGTGGTTTCCGCGTTCAATGATTTCACCGTTTTCCAATACCATGATTACGTCAGAATTTTGCACCGTGGAAAGTCTGTGAGCAATGAAGAATACTGTTCTGCCTTTCATCAGTTCGTTTGTACCTTTTTGAACCAATTGTTCGGTTCTGGTATCGATGCTCGAAGTTGCTTCATCAAGAATCATAACAGGGGCATCCGCAACCGCCGCACTGGCAATCGAAAGCAATTGTCTTTGTCCCTGAGAAAGGTTGGCACCGTCCGCTAAAAGCATGGTGTTATAGCCGTCGGGCAGACGGGTGATAAAGTCGTGAGCGTTAGCCAGTTTGGCTGCTTCAATACATTCTTCGTCGGTTGCATCCAAACGGCCGTATCTGATATTTTCCATGACCGTACCGGTAAACAGGTTTGTATCCTGAAGAACTATACCTAATGAGCGGCGCAAATCCGCCTTCTTTATCTTATTGATATTGATACCGTCATAACGGATCTTTCCATCCGCAATATCATAAAACCGATTCAGCAAATTGGTGATTGTGGTCTTGCCGGCACCGGTTGATCCGACAAATGCCACCTTTTGTCCGGGTAGTGCATATAAATTGATATTATGCAAAACAATCTTATCTTCCGAATAACCGAAATCAACATCAATCATCCGGATATCGCCTTCCAGTCTTTTATACGTTACTTCGCCGGTTTCGGTGTGCGGGTGTTTCCAAGCCCAGATACCGGTTCTTTCGGTTGTTTCCACCAATTCATGATTTTCGTTTTCTTTGACATTAACCAAAGTTACATAACCGTTATCAACTTCTTTAGGTTCGTCAATCAGCTTATAAATCCGGGTTGCGGCGGCGCTGGCCATAACAATCTGATTGAATTGTTGGAAAACCTGGTTGACATTAATGGAAAATTGCCGAGCCAAAGTCAAGAAAGAAATAACAATCGGTAAGAAATAATCTACCGAAACAACTTTTAGGCCGGTAATGCTCAGATTATAAATGTTATGACCGTTTAGAGACAATGTAATAAGCAAAGCCCCGATGAAAGCCAAAAAAACATACATGATATTGCCGATATTGCCCATAATCGGGCCCATGCGGCTGGCATTGGTGTTGGCAAAATACATCGCATCGTTTAATGCTTCATTTAACTTGTCAAAATCTTTTTTTGCTTCTTCTTCGTGGCAAAATACTTTGATTACTTTTTGGCCGTGCATCATTTCTTCGACAAAGCCTTCAACTTTGGCAATGGCTTTTTGTTGGGCAATAAATCCGGATCTCGCGTTTCCTCCGACTTTTTTGGTTACTTTTATCATGGCAAATATGCCGGTAAAAATGATAAAAGCAAGCCAAATGCTGTAGGTCAGCATAATGCAAACCAAAACAACCACCATGATGAACGATTGAACAATCTGGGTTAAACCTTGGGAAATCAATTGCCTTAAAGTATCCGTATCGTTGGTATAATAACTCATGACATCCCCGATATTGTTCTGATCGAAATATTTGATTGGCAATTGTTCCATATTGACAAACATTTTTTCTCTGATTCGATATAAGGAGTCTTGGGTTACGTAAGCCATTAATTGATTCATTAAAATGGATGAACTGATGGATAAGACATAAATAACAGCCATGGTCAAAATAACCTGTAGCAAATCGCTTTTTATCGCATCAAACCCCAAAGATGTACCGCTCACGATAATTGCGGAAATGTTTTTAATAAATATGGATGCCGCAGAATTACCGACTACCATAAAAGCCATGGCAATAAAGACGAGAATCCATTTACCTTTATTGAAAGACCATAAGTCTTTGATTAGTCTGAATAAAGAACTCTTTTCCAATTTGGGATGATTATTTGGCTTTTTATTCATTTGTATCACCCACTTTATTTTGCGAATAATATACTTCCTGATAAATCTTATTGGTTTTCAACAACTCTTCATGCGTGCCGATTTGATTGATGGTTCCGTTATCCATGATAACAATCTTATCGGCATTTTCAACCGAGGCAACGCGCTGCGCAATGATAATTTTGGTTGTATCAGGCAAATAATTTTTCAGTCCGTTTCTGATTAAAGCATCGGTCTTCGTATCGACAGCACTCGTTGAGTCATCCAAAATCAAGATTTTCGGCTTTTTAAGCAGCGCTCGGGCAATACATAATCTTTGCTTTTGTCCGCCGGAAACATTTGTACCGCCCTGTTCGATATAGGTATTGTATTTTTCGGGGAACCTTTCGATAAATTCTTCCGCCTGAGCGAGTTGGCAGGCTTCTTTGATTTCCTCCATGGTAGCGTCTTTATTGCCCCATCTTAAGTTTTCCTCAATCGTACCGCTGAACAAGGTATTCTTTTGGAGCACCACCGCAACCCCGTTTCTTAAAGTATCCAAATCATACTCTTTTACGTTCCGGGAACCTACATAAACTTCGCCTTCGGTGGCGTCATATAGCCTTGGGATTAATTGAATCAAAGAGGTCTTGGAACTTCCGGTACCCCCTAGGATACCGATGGTTTCGCCCGTTTTGATGTCCAAATTTATATTGCTTAAAGCGTACCTTTTCGCTCTTTCGGAATATTTGAAACTTACGTTTTTAAAACTGACCGATCCGTCTTGCAGTTCGTAGACGGGATTTTCCGGATTGGTAATCGTTGATTTTTCCCGGATTACTTCGGCAATCCGATCGGCTGATTCGGCCGATATCGTACACATCAAGAAGACAAAGGAGAACATCATTAAACTGGATAAAATCTGCATCGAATAAGTTATTAAACTGGAAAGTTCGCCAACTTCAAGCGCCGACGCATTGGACGAAATGATGATTTTGGCTCCGAAATACGAAATGGCAAGCATGCAAATATACATGCAGAAAGTCATTAAAGGACCCGTAAAGGCGATAATTCTTTCGGCTTTGATGAAATCTTTTCGGACGTCGCTTGCGGTTTTTTTGAATTTATTGATTTCGTAATCTTCTCTGACGTATGACTTGACAACCCGCATACCCCGGATATTTTCCTGAACTGAGTTGTTTAAATTATCATACTTTTGGAAGACTTTTTTAAATAACGGATGTGCTTTGGTGATAATGAGGTACATGCCCGATCCTAAAATAGGTACAACAATCAAAAACACAAGCGGTAAAGTGGCATGAAATGTAAAGGATATCACCATCGCAAAAGCCATCATTAACGGTGCTCTGACCCCGATACGGATAATCATCATAAAAGCCTGTTGGACATTTGTGACATCGGTGGTAAGTCTTGTGACTAAGCTCGGGGTGGAAAACTTATCGATATTCGCAAACGAGAAATTCTGAATGTTGTAAAACATGTCTTTTCTTAAATTGGTGGCAAAACCAGCACTGGCACGGGAGCCGAATTTAGCCGCCATGATGCCTGAAAGTAAGGAAATTCCGGCCATTGCAACCAAAATTAAACCGTAAATGATAATCGATTGTAATAAACCACCGGAACCTGTTTCAAGATTTTTACTTTTTTCCAGGGTATTGATAATCCGGGAAATCAATAACGGAATCGTACATTCCATCAATACTTCCACGGAGATAAATATCGGTGTAATAATCGTTTCTTTTTTATATTTTCTTAAGCTTTTGGCCAAAGTTCTGACAATACTCATATGATCCTTCCTATCCTAATTCTATTTTTTTAAATCTTTACCTTATTTGTTCCGAATTTTGGAATTTTCTATTAACTCTTTTTTTGAGTAAGCCTCTAACTAAATCACTTTGAAATACTTACGCTGTTTCTTTTTTGGATTTTCTTCCAAAAACGCGGATACCCAACTATTATACTAGTATATTTTTTGCTTTGTCAATCAAAACGAATCTTCCAAATCCTTGTTAAGGAGATTATCTTCTTCTCGCAATTAAATAAAAAGGTTTGACACTTTGTATCAAACCTATTCATTCAATATTGGTTGAGTGACCTATTTTAATACAATTACGCACCCCTAGTAGAAATCACGCACCCTTGATGACAAATCGTGCACCCTTAACAAGAACTACGCACCCCTAAACAGCAGTTATAAACTTAACAACAATTACTACCTTTGCAACAACAATACTGACCTTTTTGATCATTGACAGTTTCTTCTAATCCTAATATTTTATAAACAGCTTTTCGTATAGCTTTAGCAGGAATA
>ERZ795058.1324-NODE-1324-length-33655-cov-5.270268_pt1 | contig 33655 bp, 24 predicted proteins | sample MGYA00375142_ERZ795058 | MGnify/ENA primary metagenome ERZ795058 (study PRJEB30187, sample SAMN05720210) | activated sludge metagenome | isolation source: anaerobic digester from wastewater treatment plant | place: Japan | collected 2015-04-20 ... | reverse complement strand
CGGGTCAAGGATGGCCCATTGGCACCGTTAGTACTTTGCCAAAGGCGAGCAGTAGGCAGTAAAAAGCTGATATTCTATAAGTTCTGTTACACTGCATGTGGAGTTCCACAGGCAGCCCACAGAAAAGAATATCTAGCTTTTTACTATGCCTATGGCCTGTCAAAATCATAACCCGTGTGCATCGATATACTATGTAATTCTCCCCAAGAGAATCAACAAACTTGAGGGCTATTGTGTCGCATTTTTCTCCTAATATGTAACAATAGAATCTATATCATTCTGCAAAATTTTCATTTTCAACAAATTTGAATAAGTCAGGAAGGGGAACAAATATGGAGTATTTCAGAAGGGAAGACGCCCTGCGTGTGAATGCGTCAGGAAGACTAATTCAAAGAATATTCGGCAACAATTCAGCATGTGAAATCGACAATGCAAATATGGGATTTGCGCATTTTTCCGAGGAGGAATACGGCAAGATGCCCTGCCATTATCACGAAGATGAAATAATATACATATTAGAAGTTAGAGATGCTTATACGGAATACGGCGAAACACGGGAAAGTATGAATAATAGGAAAGAACTTAAGGCAGGAGACGTGCTGAGATTCCACAATGGTGAATTCCATGTTTTTAAATTTACATCCAAAGAAGGTTATTTAGATATTTTATTCTTTTTTTCCCAAGGGAAAATAAATGTTGTTGAGTGATTTTTTCATAGGTTCAAATGGTATATACTGTAGTTAAGGTATTGTGAAATAAAGACTAACTATATTATAGGAGGTATAAGGAAATGCAATTTATGATTACAGCTTATGACGGCACTGATGAAAAGGCAATGGACAGGAGGTTGGCAGTAAGAGAGGAGCATTTGGAATCAGTAGAAAGAAGATTTAATGCAGGGGAACACTTGTATGGTGCGGCTATACTTGATGATGCCGGGAAAATGATTGGCTCAATTATGATAGTAGATTATCCTTCTAAGGAAGAACTCAATAAATGGCTGGAGAATGAACCTTATATAATTGGGGATGTATGGAGAAAAGTTGAGGTAAAACCTTGTAAAGTAGCACCACTTTTTATGAATCTTTACAAATAAGGAGAGGGGTAGGAATGAAATTCAGGATAAAGCGAGGATGGCCTACCCTTGCTTTGTCAGATAATATGCACAAAAAGGTATGAACCTCCCGTCATCAAATACGTGGAGGCTGCATCTTCGCAGACGTTCAAGGTCAATGTTCCCTGCATCCTGAAATGCCATGGCGGTTATTGTAAAGCTGTGTGAACGAATACACCGGATGAAGCCGTCAAGGGTTTCCAGATCGCTTTCATAACATGAAGTTTCCTGTACATTAGCGGTATCGGAAGGAGCTTCTCCAATACTTGGGCGCTGCCACCTGCCGGCTACAAATGAACGGTTCTGATCGGCAGTTGTGGTTTTGCAGCAGCCGCTTTTTATTTTATGCAGCGGATGCAGGGTCTGGTCGTGCATTACTATGTAGTCGCCATGGAACCCGCACATCGGATGGTCACAGCGTGATGGCAGCAGAGAATCTTGACGGACAAGGGCACCGGCCTGTCTTTCGATGGCTCCGAGCAACTCATCAAGTGTAAAACGCAGGCTGTCCGACGGCATTGACGGGATTCGCCCGAAATAGCTGACAGGCTGGAAATGTACACCGCGCACGGCAGGAGCTTGCGAGACGGCAAAACGGATTATGTCCCCGATATCCTGGGTATTGACTTGCGGCACGATAGTCGGCACAAGGGTAACACCAAGATTGTAATTCGCACAGTTTTCAATTGCTTTCTTTTTTATACAAAACAAATCCCTACCGCGAAGTGTACGATAAATATAATCATCGGTACCGTCAAATTGCATAAATACAAATGACAGACCTGCTTCAGCGAGATTTCGGACGTAATTTGCATCTTCCGCCAGCCGTATGCCGTTTGTATTCAGTTGAACATATCTGCAGCCTGCTTTCTTGGCAGCGGCAATTACCTGGGGCAAATCGCCGCGCACGGTCGGTTCTCCGCCGCTCAGCTGAACCAGTGTTTTCCCCGGTACTGTCAGGGCATGCAAGCGTTCGCAGACAGCTTCAAAAGGGATGTCCTCTCCTGTACCGCCTTCTGCAAAGCAAAAGGAACAATCCAGATTACAGCGCTTGGTAACTTCAAGCAAGACACAGCAAGTGCCTTGTTGGTGTTCAGGGCATAAACCGCATCCGTGGGGACAGTTTTCATTTTCACCTGCTGCTATAGGAGGAAGATCACCCCGCCATGATTCCATATCGCGCAGTCCGCGCCATATGACTGCAGAAAAATCACCATGCTGCGGACATGTCTTTTCCAGGTAGACTTCATTTCCATAGGAAGCATGCACTGCCGGTATCCTTTTCAGGCAGACAGGACATACGCTGTATGTTTTTCTCAGAATTTTACGCATTTTTTTCCTCCGGTTTTCCCTCCTGCTATTGTTGAAGCAGCAACAGTAATGTCTTAGGGAGATTTCTATACTTTACCCGGATAATATGGGCACCTGCTTTTGATACACATATCATTATCGGGGAATTGCCTGCATATATATCTGTTTTTGCCTGAATCAGAAAAGCATCCGAAATGTTTTTTTGCTGTTTCAATTGCTGTCATTGAATCCCTTTTGCAGCAGCGGGGGCCCCCAAACCGGCTGATAGCGGTTAATGCCAAGGCAGTCATATAGTTTGCATTGCCTCTGTCTTCTTTTGAATATGGAGTTACCCGATGAATAACGGAATAGGCAATGCCAGCTCCGATACAAGCACCGCAGGCTCCATGGGTTCCGCATATGCCGCCGAATACCGCTTTGCCACGGGAGATAGCCTCCTTAATTGCAGAGCTATCCTTATTACAGATGCTGTTGCCATAGGCTGTAACCAAAACCGCCGGAACAATGCTGTGATATTCCGGCCCATGCATATGCAGTTTTGGTAAATCAAAAATCCTTAACGCCAGTTCGATCGGATCGGTAAGATCGCTGTTATTGCACTCAAGCTCAACAAGATCGAATATGTCTTTGCTGTGACATTCATCACAGACATAATGCCCGTTCAGGCAAAAGACATGGGTTATGTTTTCTCTGCCGCAATAAAAACAATTGGCACGCAGCGGTTTGTCGGGAGTGCAAAACAGCTCCTGCCCGCAAACCATGCATCCGGAAATATTGTCGCTATTTGGGCAGCAGATATCATTATCCATATTACCACCTCTAGATATTTGAATTATATCACGCCCTTCAGACTAAGACAATTAAATACCTATGGATGTATGTATCATTTGAAGTATCTGACTAATAATAAAAGGAAGTATATTGCAAAGACGATTTTCATATAGTCCATTATGCATATGCGGAACAGCACGGGGGTTGTCCCCTGCTTGTTAGCGCCCAGTGACCTATTGGGTGTATTTTTATCATTTCATAGAGGATTTTTTGATAAATGCGTAGAAGTATTGATAATTATCATGTTGGCATAGATGACCTATCCGGATTGGTACCCGGAAGAATATGAAACAGCGGCATGACCGGAGGATTAACATGAATGATATTATTATTGTAAGGGGTGCTGGAGATATAGCTACAGGAATAGCGCATCGACTTAATAAATGCGGTTTCCGGCTTATTCTTACTGAAGTGGAAAGACCCTTGGTAGTAAGGCGTTTTGTGTCCTTTGCCAATGCTATGCTGAAAGGTGAATCAGAGGTGGAGGGCGTCCGTTCAGTAAAAGCAGAGGAAATTGAGGATATTTATAAAATATGGGACAGTGGCTGCATACCGGTACTATGTGACAGCGAATGCAATGTAATCAACGACATTAAGCCTTTAGCAGTCGTAGATGCAATAATGGCAAAAAGAAATTTGGGAACCAGCAGGGGAATGGCTCCTATTACAATAGGTGTCGGACCGGGGTTTGAAGCGGGAGTTGATGTTGACGCAGTTGTTGAGACATGCAGAGGGCATAATTTGGGTAAAACAATATATAAAGGCACGGCTTGCGCTGATACGGGAATCCCGGGGGATATTGAGGGATATTCGGAAAAACGGCTGCTTCGTGCACCGGTCAACGGTATAATAACAAACGTACATGAAATAGGAGATATGGTCAGACAGGATGAAGCAGTTGCATTTATAGAGGGCGCAGCTGTAAAATCTCAGATAGACGGGGTCCTGAGAGGACTTATTGCAGATAAAAACAAGGTATTTAAGGGCTTGAAAATCGGGGATGTAGACCCCCGGGGTATAAGGGAATACTGCTTTACAATATCCGACAAATCAAGATCGGTAGCAGGCGGGGTACTGGAGGCAATATTGGCACAAAGGCATTTGGATTATGGACAATAATAGAAAAATAAGATAGGGAGTATCTTTATGAGCAAAAATACGGACCTGGTGATTAAAAACGGTATTATAGTTACTGCATCTGAATCTTATAAAGCAGATGTTGCCGTTAAGGACGGTAAAATCACAATGATTTCGGATGGTATAGAATCAGAGGGGGATATGATTGTCGATGCGGCCGGCAAATTAGTGCTGCCGGGTGCTATTGATGCTCACGTGCATCTCGAACTGCCTGTCAGCGGAACTGTTTCCGCGGACAGCTATGAAGCCGGTACCCGGGCTGCTGCATGCGGCGGAACAACCATGGTTTTTGATTTTGCGACCCAGGAAAAAGGTATGGGACTTGTAGAGGCAGTACGTGGCAGATTAAAACATGTTGAGCCTCAGGCCTGTATCGATTATTCTTTCCATGTGGCTATTACAGACCTGACTCCGGAAGTACTTGACGAATTCAAGGACTCTGTTGAATTTGGTGTTCCCAGCTTTAAGCTATATATGGTCTATAAAGATATGATGGTAGATGACGGAGTAATTGCCGATGCATTGGAAAGATCCAAAGAGACCGGTGCATTGATTGCAGTGCATGCAGAAAATCCATATCTGATTGACAGGAGGACTAAAAAACTGCTGTCACAAGGCAAGACAGCCCCATGGTATCACTATGAAAGCCGCCCCGAATTTGTGGAAGTGGAAGCAGTAAGAAGAGTAGTCTACCTGGCAGAAACCCTGGCTGCTCCCCTGTACATTGTTCATCTGGCAAGCGGGGAAGGCCTTGATGCTGTTACCAGGGCTAGGGATGAGGGCTTTGAAATATATGCAGAAACCTGTCCGCAATATCTGAATTTCACCAATGAAGTATACAGAAGGGATGACGGAAGATATTTTGTGTGCTCTCCTTCAATTAAGGGGGAGGGAAGCAGGAAAGCACTGTGGGAAGGTATAAAAAGAGGGGATATTTCTACGATTGCTACAGATCATTGCCCTTTTCAGTCATATGAAAAGGATTGGGGCATCAATGATTTTACAAGAATTCCAAACGGCTGCATGGGAGTTGAAAACATGTATCCCTACATGCTGAGTGAAGCAAATAAAGGGCGCATATCCTTCAATAAGGCAGTCGAGGTTTGTTCTTTCAATGCGGCAAAAATATTCGGATGTGCACCCCAAAAGGGAACTATTGCTGTCGGAAGCGATGCAGATATAGTGATTTACGATCCCGATAAGAAATTTGTTGTTACTAAGAGGAATATGCATTCAGATGTAGATTATACCATATGGGAGAATTATGAAATGACTGGGTATCCAATCTTGACTTTTTCCCGGGGCAAGTTGGTTTTCGAAGAGGGTAAATTTACAGGGAAGCCCGGATGGGGAAAGTTTATAAAATGCTTTAGAAGATAGAGGCATATTGGGTGTGGAATGGCGGTTTTACCGCCATTTTTTTTTACGGAACACCAAAATAGTATATGGAAAAACAGGAACAAATAATGTTTATTAGGACATAAGTACATTGACAAATTACTCTATTGACCCTATAATTGAATTGACTAAACAATCAAATATCCTCCTAATAAACTTCTGCAGATTTCATACCTGGCAATTGATATCAAATTTAAAAAATATAAATATATTCCTGAAGTAATGTTGTACCATCGGTGTGCCGCGTGCAGCCATAAAAAATAATTAAATGGAGAGAAAAATATGGAAGAAATCAGAAACCTTATTAGTCAGCTTAAAAACCTGGAAATAGCAAACATGTATAACAATGATTTTTTGTTGACATGGGAAAAGACTGATGATGAGATTCATGCAGTGTTTCAAGTGGCGGATATAATCCGAAAAATGAGGGAAAACAACATATCCCCTAAGATTTTCGAGAGCGGCCTTGCAGTTTCTCTGTTCAGGGACAATTCGACAAGGACCAGGTTCAGCTTCAGCAGTGCCTGCAACTTGCTGGGACTGACCGTACAGGACCTTGATGAAGGAAAATCGCAGATAGCTCACGGCGAAACAGTGCGTGAAACTTCAAACATGATTTCATTTATGGCCGATGTAATCGGTATACGCGATGATATGTACATCGGCAAAGGAAATACATATATGAGAGAAGTTTCTAAAGCCGTGAAGGAAGGGTATGAAGACGGAGTGCTTGAACAGAGGCCTACTCTGGTGAATTTGCAATGTGACATAGACCATCCTACGCAGTGCATGGCCGATATGCTTCATTTGATCAATCATTTCGGAGGAGTGGATCAGCTTAAGAGCAAGAAAATTGCCATGACCTGGGCTTATTCTCCTTCTTACGGCAAGCCCTTGTCGGTGCCCCAGGGAGTAATAGGACTTATGACAAGAATGGGAATGAATGTGACTCTGGCCTATCCTGAAGGCTATGGTCTCCTTTCTGACGTTGAAGAAGTAGCAAACGCAAACGCTGCAAAATGCGGAGGAAGGTTTGTCAAGACCAATTCAATGAAAGAAGCCTTTCAGGACGCTGACATAGTTTATCCAAAGAGCTGGGCTCCTTATGCCGCCATGGAAAAAAGGACCGCGCTTTATGGCGAAGGAAAGTTTGACGAAATAAAGTCACTTGAAAAGGAACTTCTGGCACAGAATGCAAAGCATAAGGATTGGGAATGCACAGAAGACATGATGAAGCTTACAAAAGAAGGAAAAGCTCTGTACCTGCACTGTCTGCCTGCCGACATAACGGGTGTAAGCTGTAAAGAAGGTGAAGTTGCTGCATCTGTGTTTGACCGGTACCGTACGCCTTTATACAAACAAGCAGGCTATAAGCCATATATTATAGCAGCTATGATATTCCTTAGCAAAGTTAAAAATGTACCTGAAACCTTTGAATCACTTCTAAGTTTAGGAGCATCAAGGTTCTCAGGCAAATGAGACCGGATTATCCTGAATCGGCAGGAGAAATTTCACAACAAAAATTTAAGTTGAGCGGCTTGTTTCATGTCTGGTCACCCATGTGTGAAGGCCACCCGCAAGCCACCTGTTTATTTTGAATATAATTAAAGGATCGAGGCTTTTAAATGGCTAATGAGATAATAAATAAAATTTTAGACGCAACATTTGAAATAGTAGCCCAAAATAAGATAAGCGGTACAAGAATGCATCTAATAGCTAAAGAAGCAGGTATGCTGCAGTCCAACGTGCATTACTATTATCCCACTAAAAACGATCTGATGATTGCTCTGCTGGACCGCATACAGGAGAGGTTCACTCAGAAAAGGGTGAGCTCGGTAGATTTGGATGAAAAATCATTTGTCGAAAACCTTCAAGGGCTCTTCTATGAAAAAAAGGATGACATTTTAAACCATAAGAAAATTGACTACGTACAGTTTGATTATTGGGTGCAGGGAACTGCAAACCCTGAAATAAGGGAGAAGTTCAAGAAATCTTTTGATATCTGGACAGAAAACATAACTGAGGTCCTGAAACAAGAGCCAAGCTTTGAAGAGAATAAATCCGTTCACTATGCGATGCTTCCGTATTTAATTGTTTCCATTATGATGGGAGCATCTATGCAATATCTTATGGATGAAGAAAAATTCGACTTGAATGATTATTTTACAGCAGCAGAAAAAATGATACTGGATTTTCTAAAATAAAATATCGATATTGATCATTTTCTAAGGTAGGTGGCAGATTTGGTGAATTTCATGCTAAACGGAAGAGCAGTATCTGCACAAAACGGAACTACACTCCTGAAGTATCTGAGAGAGGTGGAGAAACTTACTTCCGTTAAGAATGGCTGCAATGAAGGTATATGTGGAGCCTGCATGGTTTTAGTGGATGGAAAGGCCGTAAAGTCCTGCACAATGAAGGTTGACAGGCTGCAGGGCAAGGAGGTGCTTACTGTTGAAGGGCTTAGCAAATTGGAAAGGGATATATATTCAAATGCATTTGCCGAAGCGGGGGCTGTACAGTGTGGTTTTTGCACCCCCGGTATGGTAATCAGTGCAAAAGCATTATTGGATACAAATCCGAATCCTTCGGAGGATGAAATAAAAAAAGCCATCAGGTACAATATTTGCAGGTGCACCGGCTATGTAAAGATTATTAAAGCAATTAAGCTGGCCGCCGAAGCCCTGAGGGAATCGAAGCATATCAGATTGAATACATTCAAATCCAATGTCGGACAGAACTGGCGAAGAGTTGATGCCATACAAAAGACACTGGGTGAAGCTACCTATTGCGATGATGTTTTCATGAAGGATATGCTTTATATTTCTGTACTTAGAGCAATGAAGCCTCGGGCAAGGGTATTGTCCATTGATACAGGAAAAGCCGCAGCATTGGAGGGCGTAGAAGCAGTTTTGACAGCAGCTGAAGTGCCCGGCGAAAACTATCAGGGTTATATTTTCAAGGACTGGCCTACCTTCGTTCCCATTGGAGAACTGACACGCTTTGCCGGAGATGCTGTGGCGGCAGTTGTTGCCGGGACAAAAGAAATTGCAGATGAAGCATTACAGCTGATTAAAGTAGAGTATGAGGAGCTGGAGCCTGTTACGGATCCTAAAAAGGCTTTGCAAACTGATGCCCCAAAGGTTCATGATAAGGGCAATCTGCTTTCCAGGACTTATGTTAAGAGAGGGAATCCGGCGGAAGCATTGGCCTCATCCAAATATGTGGTAAAAAATACCTACAGGACGCCTGCGCTGGAGCATGCTTTCATAGAACCCGAGAGTGCGGTTGCTTTCTACGATGGGGATGTTCTGACAATGTATGTTGCTACCCAGAGTATAATGCATGACCATCATGAAATATGTCGTGTGCTGGGCTTGTCTCATGATAAGGTAAGGATAATCCTCCAGAATGTGGGCGGAGGTTTTGGAGGCAAGGAGGATCTGAGCGTTCAGCATTATGCGGCTTTAGGCACCTTTTATACCAGGAAGCCCTGCAAGTATACCTTCAGCAGGGAGGAAAGCCTGTTATGCCATCCTAAGCGGCACGCAATGGAATTGGAGATTACGACCGGCTGTGATGCTCAGGGCATGCTTACTGCTATGACTGTGAAAATCATAGCTGATACAGGGGCTTATGCGTCCTTGGGAACTGCAGTTTTAGAGCGGGCATGCACTCATGCCTGCGGTCCATACAGCATTCCGAATGTTGAACTGGTTGGATACTGTGTATATACGAATAATCCTCCCGCCGGAGCGTTCCGTGGCTTCGGTGTGCCCCAGTCAAACTTCGGTGCAGAAGCTAATATGGATCAACTGGCTGACCTGGCAGGATTGGACAGATGGGAAATCCGGTACAGAAATGCGGTTGAACCCGGAATGGTTCTCGCCAATGGCCAGATTTGCGGTGATGATGTTGCTGTTAAGGAAACCTTGCTTGCAGTTAAGAATGATTATTATAACAATAAATATGCCGGAATTGCATGTGCATTTAAGAATACCGGAATAGGTGTCGGTTTGCAGGATATAGGCCGCTGCCGTATTAGGGTAAAAGACGGAAAGGCGGTCATATATTCGGCTGCATCCTGCATAGGACAGGGTATGGCTACCATATTGATACAAATAGTATCTGAAACGGCAGTGATTGACAGCGACAGGATTTTATTCAGCCGGCCGGACTCCTCCTTATGTCCTGATTCAGGTGCAACAACAGCATCAAGACAGACATTGTTTACCGGTGAAGCTTGCCGCAGGGCCGCGCTCAAGCTAAAGGGGGCTTTGGAGGCAAAAACCCTGGGTGAACTGGAAGGTCAGGATTTTGAGGGCGAATTCAGCGGGATTACAGATCCCATTAATTCCGATAAAGAGAATCCGCAAAGTCATGTAGCATACAGCTATGCTACCCATGTAGCCATACTCAATGATAACGGCAAAGTTGCAAAAATCGTTGCCGCTCACGATATTGGAAGGGCAATTAACCCCCTGAACCTGGAAGGACAGGTGGAGGGCGGTGTAATAATGGGCCTGGGCTCAGCGTTGAGAGAGAAGCTGGTTGTCGATAATGGAATTGTAAAATCAAAATTTGGGACTCTCGGCTTGTTAAGAGCCACTGAAATTCCGGAGATTGATGTAAAAATAATTGAGAAGAATCAATCGGAGCTGGCATACGGAGCAAAAGGGATTGGCGAGATATCCTTAATTCCGGTGGCTGCGGCGGTGGCTTCGGCTTATGAACGCTTTGACGGTATTAGAAGGTTTGAGCTGCCATTGAAGCAGACGCCATATAGCAGCGGGAAATAACAAGCTCAAATACTGGGACGGTTATTTTATTAATGTTATGGAAGAAGGTGGAGGAATGAGCAAGGTATTAAAGCTGAAATGTGTTAAATGCGGAAGAGAATATGATCCGGCCCAGGTGCTTTATACATGCCCGGAATGTGGTATTGAAGGTATTCTGGACGTTGTACTGGATTATGATCAGATTAAAAAGGAGCTGACACGGGATTATCTGAAGAAAAATACGGATTATTCCTTATGGCGCTATCTTCCTGCGATACCTCTGGAGGATACCAAGGGCATACAGCCGCTCCAGGCAGGGTGGACACCACTCTATAATATAAAAACACTTTCAAAGGAAACAGGACTGGAAAGCTTTTTTCTGAAGGATGATTCGAGGAACCCCACTGCATCATTGAAGGACAGGGCAAGTGCAGTAGGGGTTGCAAAGGCTTACGAGCTTGGACGGTTCGTAATGTGTACCGCATCAACAGGAAATGCGGCATCCTCTCTGTCGGGCTTTGCTGCCAGTGCAGGAATAAAAACCTACATATTTGTACCGGAAACAGCCCCCGAAGCCAAGGTGACACAGCTTCTCATATACGGTTCAAATGTATTTCTTGTAAAGGGTACATATGATGAAGCAGTAGAGCTATGCTTCAAGGCCGCCGATGAATTCGGCTGGTACAACAGGAGCTGTGCAATAAACCCATATCTGCTGGAAGGCAAGAAAACAGTTGCTTATGAGATTTGCGAGCAGCTCCGCTTTCAGGCACCTGATATTGCAGTGGTAGCTGTAGGAGACGGTTGTTCCATAGGCGGTGTCTGGAAAGGCTTTAAGGAATGCTTTACACTTGGCCTGATCGACAAGTTCCCTAAAATAGTAGGAGTTCAAGCTGAAAAATCTAATCCTGTGACAAGAGCCTTTGAAAAGAATACATATGAATTTGAATATAGAGTGCCCGAGACCATAGCAGACAGCATTTCCGTAGGAATACCGCGCAACGGAATAAAAGCTTTAAATGCTGTGCATGAATCCGGCGGGTATATGGTAGATGTATCCGATGAAGAAATACTGACCGCAATGAAGATATTGGCCCAAAAAACAGGCGTTTTTGGAGAACCTGCCGGGGTCACAAGCTTTGCAGGAATTATAAAAATGAATGAACTTGGATTGCTTAAGGGTGACGAAAAAGTTGTAAGTATAGTCAGCGGAAGCGGCCTCAAGGACATAAAGAGCGCTATGAAAGCTGCGGGAAAGGCAAACCTTGTGGAACCGAATCTTACGGAAGTAAGAAAAATTATAAATAATTAAATCTAAAGTCGATGGAGGGTGAAGAATGAGAAAGCTTATTGATTTGACGGTCAATGAAGAAGGACTTCAGAAAGCCGTACAGAATGCAAAGGAAAGAAACATCGTTGTTCCTACCCTAACACAAATGAAGGATCCCGACAAGGTACCGGAAAAGGTAAAAGAAAGGCTTAAGGATACCGGCTTGTGGGATGTTGATCCTATAAACCTTTTCAGAATTTCATGGAAAAATGAGCCTATTAAAAAAGGCGGATTGTACAATAAACTACCTAACTATATTGAGATTCCGCCACAGATTTCAGGCGTTAAAGCAAGAATATTCGCCATGGCCGGAAAGTTTTTTCCTACCGGGGCACATAAGGTAGGGGCAAGCTTTGCCTGCCTGGTTCCGCGTCTGGTTACCGGCCAGTTTGACCCGAATTATCACCATGCGGTTTGGCCTTCCACAGGCAACTATTGCCGTGGAGGGGCCTATAATTCGGCGCTTCTCGGCTGCAAATCCATAGCAATACTGCCTGAAAATATGAGCAAGGAGCGTTTTGATTGGCTTAAAGGATTAGCGGGGGAAATTATTGTCACAACGGGCTGCGAGAGTAATGTAAAGGAAATATATGACGAGACATGGAAGCTTAGGAGGACCAGGGACAATGTAGTTATACTCAACCAATTCGGGGAGCTTGGCAATCATTTGTGGCATTATGAGGTTACGGGACATGCCATGGAGGATATTATCAATGCCGAATTAGGAGAAAAGGGCAAGGTCGCCGGTGTCTGTCTCACCTCAGGATCAGCAGGAACACTGGGCAGCGGGGATTATATCAAGGATAAGTATCCCAATGCCAAAATGGTAGTCGCAGAAGCATTGCAATGCCCGACGTTACTCAATAACGGATTTGGGGACCACAGGATTGAAGGCATAGGCGACAAGCATGTACCGTGGGTTCACAATGTAAGAAACACTGATATGGTAATGGCAATAGATGACAATGAGAGCCTGGGATTATTCCGTCTCTTGAATGAGCATGCCGGACATGAGTATCTGAGGGAGCAGGGGGTTTCGGGGGATATTATAGAAAAGCTTGACTGGATCGGAATTTCAGGTGCCGCAAATATCATAACCTGCATAAAGTTTGCTAAATACTACGAGCTTACAGAGAACGATATCATTATGACAGTGCTCACAGATTCAAAAGAAATGTACAACTCAAGGCTGAAAGAGATGGAAGAGGAAAGGGGCAGAGAATATCAGAGGATTGATGCAGCTGTTGATTACGGCAAATATGCAATGAGCATCAGAACCGACAATATTGAAGAACTGACCTATCAAGATAAGAAACGCATACACAATCTTAAATACTATACATGGATTGAGCAGCAGATGTATGATATTGAAGAACTTAACGAGCAATGGTATGACTATGACAACTATTGGGGAAGGCTGCACAAAATGGGGCCTGAGCTTGACAGAATGATCGAGCAGTTCAATGAAAGAACAGGATTAAAATACTAGGAGGGTCTTAAATGGCATATGATTTTAAACAAATACTTGAGCTGGCGGAGAAATATAAGCCGCAAATGACAAAATTCCTGAGGGATATGATTGCAATTCCAAGTGAAAGCTGCGGCGAAAAAGAGGTTGTCCAGAGGATAATGAAGGAAATGAAAGAGGTTGGGTTTGACAAGGTTGAACTGGATCCCATGGGCAATGTACTTGGCTATATAGGACACGGCAAACACTTGATAGCAATGGATGCACATATTGATACAGTAGGCGTAGGAAATTTAAAGAATTGGGAACATGACCCATATCAGGGCTATGAGGATGATGAAATTATTTTCGGCAGAGGCGCAAGCGACCAGGAAGGCGGCATGGCTTCATTGGTTTATGCGGGGAAAATTATTAAAGACTTGAAACTGGAGGATGATTACACATTATTGATAGTAGGTTCCGTGCAGGAAGAAGATTGTGACGGCTTGTGCTGGCAGTACATTATTAAGGAACTGGATATCCGGCCGGAATTCGTTGTTATTACTGAGCCGACTTCCTGCCGTATATACAGAGGACACAGAGGCAGAATGGAAATCAAGGTTACGACTCAGGGGATAAGCTGCCACGGTTCCGCCCCGGAGCGCGGCGACAATGCCATCTATAAAATGGCGCCGATTCTGATGGAACTGAAAGAACTTAATGAAAGACTTATCAGTCACCCGTTCCTTGGGAAGGGTACCCTGACCGTATCCGAAATATTCCACACATCACCGTCCAGATGCGCGGTAGCGGACAGCTGCTGGATTTCTATAGACAGAAGGCTCACTGCGGGTGAAAACGGTGAGTATGCAATGAACCAGATCAGAGAATTGCCCTCTGTTAAAGCGGCAAAGGCGGAAGTGACAATGTATCCGTACAGCAGGCCGTCGTACACGGGACTGGTATATCCGACAGAAAGTTATTTCCCAACCTGGTTCATCGAAGAGGATCATCCTGTTTGCAGTACATTATTGGAAGCTTACGAGGGACTCTTTGAGGATGAGCCGGTATTGGATAAATGGACATTCTCTACAAACGGTGTTTCAATCATGGGCAAATATGGCATACCCTGTATTGGCTTTGGTCCGGGTCATGAAGACCAGGCTCATGCTCCAAACGAGAAAACCTGGAAGAGTGAACTGGTGAAAGCAGCTGCAATGTATGCAGCAATCCCATCACTGTTCGTAAAAAAGTATGCCGGCAAAATGCCGAAGACCACAGAAAACCTTGCAAAGTAATTGCCTTCAAATATAGTTGAGGGGGTAAGAGAATGAGCGATAAAATGAGACCGATACCTTTTGAAAAAATGATTTTTTGGGTGGTCAGTGAACTAAAAGAAAAAGGCTCAATTTTTGGTATTCACAAAAGCAAGTTTTATTATAACAAAAGCGGAAATTACATTGAACTGTTCGGCGAAAAATTAGCTTCACCCATTGGCCCTGCAGCAGGTCCCAACTCACAATTAGCACAGAACATAATATCGGCTTATTTAACAGGATGCCGTTTTATTGAGCTTAAGACGGTGCAAAAGCTTGACGGAGAAGATTTGCCCGTTTCAAAGCCGTGCATTTTTGCACAGGATGAAGGCTACAATGTAGAGTGGTCGACAGAGCTAAAAGTGCAGGATGCATATAATGAGTATATTAAAGCCTGGTTTTTGCTGCACGTACTGATGAAAGAGCTTGAACTAAGCCGGGAAAGGGACTTTATGTTCAATATGAGCGTAGGCTATGATCTGGAAGGCATAAAATCCCCTAAAATTGACGCCTATATTGAAGGGATGCGGGATGCGTCAAAAACAGAAATATGGAAGGAATGCAGAGAAGCAATACGCTCCAACATGCATTTGTTTTCATGCTTTACCGAGGAAGACCTTGAGAAGATTTCTCCTGCGGTTTGCCCGTCAATTACTCTTTCTACACTCCACGGATGTCCTCCCCAGGAGATTGAACGAATCTCAAATTACTTTCTTAAAGAGAAGAATCTGCATACCTTTGTAAAAATGAACCCGACGCTCCTGGGTGAAAAGTTCGTCAGAGAGACCCTGGATGCAATGGGTTATGATTACATTACCCTTAATGGTCACCATTTCATACATGATCTGCAGTTTGCAGACGGTGTTGCAATGCTGAAGCGGTTAAAAGAGGTCGGCAGGGAGTTAAACCTTGAAGTGGGTGTCAAATTGACGAATACCTTGCCGGTGAAGATTCTTAACCAGGAATTGCCGGGGGAAGAGATGTACATGTCAGGCAGATCTTTGTATGCGCTTTCTATTTCTTTGGCGGGTAAACTGGCAAAAGAATTTGGCGGAGATTTGTATATCTCCTATTCCGGCGGAATTGACTTCTTTAATGTTGACAAGGTATTAGCCGTTGGAATCCAGCCAATTACATTTGCAACAACCATTTTAAAGCCCGGAGGCTATGAGAGGATCACACAAATGGCAAAGAAGGCAGAGGGACAGCTTAAGGGTGCTTTTGGAGGCATTGACATTGTTAAAATCGAAAGTCTTGCCAGGGCTGCATTGACTGACAAGCACCACCTGAAATCACTGCGCCCGGTCAACAGCAGAAAGCTTTCTTCCAAGCTGCCGCTTTTTGATTGTGCTATAGCCCCCTGTACAATCGGATGCCCGATAAACCAGCAAATACCGCAATATGTTGCATTAGTGGGCGAAGGGAAGTATGATGAAGCTTTTGATATTATAGCCAATGACAATGCTTCACCGGCTATTACGAGCTCAATATGTGATCACCAGTGCCAGTACAAATGTACCCGTCTGGATTATGATGAGTCTATTCTGATAAGAGAAATGAAAAAAATAGCTGTACTTAATGCACAGGATAAATACATTTCAGGAATCAAACCGAAAGAACTCAGGAGCAATAAAAAAGCTGCGGTTATCGGTGCAGGTGCCGCAGGCCTGGCAGCAGCACTATTCTTAAGAAGAAACGGTATTGAAGTAACCGTAATGGATAAGAAAGACAGGCCTTATGGTATTGTTGAATATGTAATCCCTGAATTCAGAATATCTGCCGAAACAGTCAGGAAGGATTTGGAGCTTGTTAAAAGACAGGGAGTGAAATTTAAGCTGGGGATTGATGAAAACTTCAGCATTAGCGAGTTGAAGAAAGAATATGATTATGTTGTAGTTGCAATAGGCGCCTGGAAGCCGGGGCGGATTTCCCTCAAAGAAGGGGGAGAAAAGACTCTTAACGCGATTTCCTTCATGGAAAACTACAAAGCCCAAAAAGGGAATGTCAGCTTAGGAAAGCACGTCTGTGTCATAGGCGGCGGGAATGTTGCAATGGATTCGGCCAGGGCCGCAAAGAGGGTGCCCGGGGTAGAAACAGTTTCTATTGTATACAGAAGGACAAGACAATTTATGCCGGCAGATCCGGAAGAAATCAGACTGGCTTTGGATGAAGGAATACTGTTCAAGGAACTGCTTTTGCCTTCAACATATACAGGGAGCAAGCTTATATGTGAGCAAATGGCTTTGGGGGACAGGGATGCCTCAGGCAGGAGAAGTCCTGTTCCTACGGGCAATATGGAGGTTCTGGATGCAGAAACTGTTATAGCAGCAGTCGGAGAGCAGATTGACGGGGGTTTGCTGAGCATAAACGGAATAGAGCTGGATCATAAGGGCTTTCCCAAGGTAGGTCCGGCTTGTGAGACGAATATACCGGGGGTATATGCAGCCGGTGATGTAAAATCCGGACCTGCCTCTATTGTTAAAGCAATTGCAGACGGAAAAGCAGTCGCAAAGGATATTCTGGCAAAAGAAGGCGTTTGTTCCGACTTTGGGAAAAAAGCACTTCCCGTGAATGAAGAAACGCTTTATGAAAGGAAAGGTATTTTGAAGAATCCTGTATGCAGCGAAGAAGAATCCGAAAGATGCCTCTCCTGTGAAAATATTTGCGAATTATGCGTGGATGTTTGCCCCAACAGAGCGAATGCGGTGATATATGCAGATGAAGGGTTTGCTTCCAAACACCAGATCATTCATCTGGACGGTATGTGCAATGAGTGCGGAAACTGCGGCATTATGTGTCCTCATGACGGCAATCCGTATAAAGATAAGGTCACTGTTTTCTGGAATGAGGAAGACTTAGAAAACAGTACAAATAAAGGCTTTATGGTGATAGACATGGCAAAAGGAATTTGCCGGGTTCGAACGGAAGAAGGAGAAATTGTAAGATATACGGTCGGACAAGAGAATGCAATTTCAAAAGAGATGGCGGGAGTCATTATAAATTGCATCAACAAATATGCCTATATGCTATAAATTTCACAATAGTTGAAGATTGTTACCAATCTTCAACTATTGTCACGTGCCAGGAAAACTATTTTGGAGGCTTGGATTTATGAGTCAAAAGCTGTTGAAGAATATTGATCTTGTAATCACTTTCAATGACAGGGAAGAAACCTTTGAACACTGCGATATTTTGATTGAAGAAGCAGCCATAAGGGATATAGGCAGCAATCTGAATGCCGCCGGGGATGCTGAAATAATAGACTGCAACGGTTTAACAGCACTGCCTGGTTTTGTAAATACGCATCATCATCTCTATCAGACCTTGTTCAGGGGGATTGAAGAAGTGCAGGAGCAGCCTCTCTTTCCATGGCTGATCGGACTGTATGAGTTTTGGAAGAACATTACGCCGGAGGCCGTTTACTATGGCGCACTGGTGGGCTTCTCAGAGCTGCTCCGTACCGGCTGCACTTTGACCTCCGACCATCATTACGTGTTTCCAAAAGGCCAGCCAACCACGTTGATAGATGAGCAGATTAAGGCTGCCCGGGAGATAGGTATCAGGTTTCATGCAACAAGAGGCTCCATGTCTCTCGGACGAGATATGGGAGGACTGCCTCCCATGGAGGTTGTCCAAACCGAAGAAGCTATTCTTCTGGATAGTGAAAGATTGATAAACAGGTATCATGACAATGGTCCCTATTCAATGCAAAGAATTGCTCTGGCACCTTGTTCGCCGTTTTCCGTAAGCCGGCAGCTTATGCTGGATTCAAAGGATCTGGCAAGGAAAAAAGGAGTCATGCTTCATACACATCTGGCTGAGACTCAGGATGAAGAAAGATTCTGCCTGGAGCGTTACGGAAGAAGGCCCTTTGAGCTTATGGAAGATTTGGAGTGGGTAGGGGATGATGTTTGGTTTGCACACGGTATTTATCTGAATGATGGTGAAATAGACAGACTTCAAGGCTCGGGAATTGCTCATTGTCCTTCCTCAAATATGAAGCTTTCGAGCGGTATCTGCAAGACAACAGAAATCATAAGGGCGGGCGGGAAGCTTTCTATAGCTGTAGACGGCAGCGCAAGCAATGACGGATCCAACATGTGGGAGGAAGTAAGACGGGCATATCTTCTTAACCATCTTAAATATGGAACTGATGGATTAACAGCCTATGAAATTCTCAAAGCAGCGACCAGAGGCGGAGCGGATGTTCTGGGGAGGGATGACACCGGGAGGCTTTCTGCAGGCAAAGCTGCAGATATAGTTCTGTTCAATCTGAATGGAATTGAGTATTCAGGCTGTCACGATCCCTTGGTATCGTTGGTTTGCCTGGGGAATTCCAGTCTGGTTTCAATGACGATCGTTAATGGGAAAATTGTGGTTAAAAATGGGAAACTGACAACGATTGATTCTGATGAAGCGGCAAAGAACGCCCATAATACGGCTGTAGAAATTATCAATAGACAAAGAAATAGTACAAAGAACAACTAATAAAAGTGAGGAGGGCAAAAGCATGTTATTGGTGGGAAACGGAAAAGTCATTACCCGGGATAAAGAAATCCCGATAATCGAAAACGGGTGTATTGCCGTTGAAGGCAATAAGATAGTTGAAGTTGGCTTGACTGATAGTCTTAAGGAGAAATACAATAATGCAAGATTTATAAATGCAAAGGGAAAGCTTATAATGCCGGGGTTTATTAATACCCATATGCATTATTACAGTACCTTTGCAAGAGGCATGTCCAACGACAGTCCGCCGGCGACAAAGTTCTCTGAAATATTAAAGGGCTTGTGGTGGAGACTTGACAAGGTATTGACCCTTGAGGATGTATATTATAGTGCGGTTGTTCCGATGATAGACCAGGTAAAAAACGGGGTGACGACAGTTTTTGATCATCATGCAAGTCCCTATGCAATAACAGGCAGCCTGTTCAAAATAGCAGAGGCAGCGGGGCATATAGGGATCCGCAGCAATCTGTGCTATGAAACCTCAGATAGGGACGGAGAGAAAATTGCAGATGAGGGGATTGCCGAAAACTTGGATTTTATCAGGTATTGCAACAGCAGGAAGGATGATATGCTAAAAGGAATGTTCGGACTTCATGCATCTATGACAATTTCCGAAAAGACCCTTGATAAATGTCTGGATGCTGCCAATAGCCTTAATGCAGGTTTTCATGTGCATACTGCAGAGGGCATTGAAGACCTGGAGGACTCGAAAGCAAAGTATGGCAAGGGTGTTGTAGAAAGATGGCATGATACAGGCGTCCTGTCGGATAAGACCATAGCAGTCCACTGCATACATATCTCCGAGAAGGAAATGGATATGCTTAAGGAAAAGGATGCAATAGTTGTTCATAATCCTGAATCAAATATGGGAAATGCAGTAGGTGCTTCACCGGTGCTCGAAATGTTCAATAAAGGCATTCTTTTGGGACTGGGTACCGACGGGTATACGGCAGATATGATGGAATCCTACAAGGTTGGAAATATAATTCACAAACATGTTAAAGGGGACTCAAAGGTTGCCTGGGGCGAAATTCCTGAAATGCTTTTTGTAAATAACAAAATAATAACGGAAAGGTTTATTGACGGGAAAGTGGGAGTTCTGGAGGAAGGGGCTCTGGCCGATATAATCATAGTCGACTACAACCCTCCTACAACAATAAATGGAGAAAACATAAACAGTCATGTGCTTTTTGGCATAAACGGGCGTTTTGTCGACACTACAATTATAAACGGAAAGGTTATAATGGAAAATAGAGAGCTGATTGATATCGATGAGGAAAGAATTATGGCAAGAAGCCGTGAATTGGCAGATGCTGTTTGGAAGCGCTTTTAAATTATTCAATTATTGGGGGTGAAAGGATGGCATTTGAAGTAGTGGGTAAGAGATTGGTCAGACTGGATGCGGCTGCCAAGGTAACAGGTAAAGCAAAATACGCTGATGACTTCTTTGAAAGGGATATGCTGATCGGGAAGGTATTGAGAAGTCCTTATGCCCATGCGGTCATTAAGCATATCGATACTAGCAAGGCAAAGGCTTTGCCTGGGATTGAGGCTGTAATCACACATGAGGATCTGCCTATGATAAAGTATTCAACTGCGGGCCATCCGTGGTCTTTGGAACCTGAGCACAGGGATGTGGAAGACCGTATGATTCTTACCGATAAGGCACGTCTTGTAGGTGATGCTGTTGCTGCTGTTGTAGCCGTAGACTCACTGACTGCAGAAAAAGCTCTTAAACTGATTGAGGTGGAGTATGAGATCCTTCCCTTCGTCCTGGATCCGGAAGAGGCAATTCTCCCCGGCGCGCCGGTAATTCATGAAGAAAGACCGGACAATATTATAAGCTCCTTTGGTGAGGAGATAGGGAATATTGAAGAGGATTTTAAAAACGCCGGCCATATATTCGAGGGTGTATACGAAACCGGCATTGTTCAGCACTGCCACTTGGAGACTCAAAGCGCATATGCATATGTTGATGCCGATGAGCGTTTAGTAATAGTAACTTCAACGCAAATTCCACACATAGTAAGAAGAGTAGTGGGGCAGGCATTAGGCGTCCCATGGGGGAAGGTCAGAGTTATCAAACCGTATATCGGAGGAGGGTTTGGGAACAAGCAGGATGTCATAATAGAACCGTTGGCTGCCGCCATGTCTCTGGCGGTTAACGGAAGGCCTGTGCGCTACTCTTTGACCAGAGAAGAGTGCTTTATTGATACAAGGACCCGCCATGCAATGAAATTCTATTTGAAAACAGCAGTTTCGAAGGAAGGGAAGCTTCTTGGCATTAGTATGCGGATTTTCAGTAATAACGGAGCCTATGCTTCTCACGGACATACTGTTGCCATGAGCGCAGGCTCTAAATTCAGACTGCTTTACAATTTTAACTCCATTAAGTACGAACCGGTGACGGTATATACGAATCTTCCCGCCGCAGGTGCCATGAGGGCATATGGATGTCCTCAGATATTCTTTGCTTTGGAGAGCCATATAGAGGATATAGCCCGGGAAATGAAAATTGATCCGATAGAATTCAGGAAGCAAAACCTTATCGAGGTCGGAAGGACAGATCCTCATTCGGAAATTGTGGTACGTTCCTTCGGGCTTAATGAGTGCATAGAAAAAGGAAAGAAGCTTATCAACTGGGATGAGAAGATGATAAAGTACCGGAATCAAGAGGGAATTAAGAGAAGAGGCCTTGGCATGGCCTGCTTCAGCTATGCGACAGGCACTTATCCCCATGGGTTTGAGATTGCAGGAGCGAGGATCGTGATGAATCAGGACGGTTCAATACAATTACAGGTCGGTGCCACAGAGATAGGACAAGGAAGTGACACAGTTCTCTCTCAAATAGCTGCTGAAGTCCTGGGACTGCCTTTTGACATGGTTCATATCATATCGCAGCAGGATACGGATGTAACACCCTTTGATACGGGGGCTTATGCCTCACGCCAGACCTTTGTCACAGGCGCTGCCGTAAAAAAGGCTGCAGAGGAAGTAAGACAGAAGGTTCTTGTGAGAGCAGCAAAAAAAGTCGGATTAAATGTTGATGAACTGGATATAAAGAATGCAATAATAGTAGAAAGGAAATTAGGCAGAGAGATTTGTACTATTGAAGATATAGCTATGGAATCCTATTATGACAGAATAAATGCCGCACCAATTACCAGCGATGTATCGGCAAATTGCAGGATAAATGCAATGGCATATGGGGTTACCTTTGCTGAGGTTGAGGTGGATATGGAGACGGGCAGGATAGAGGTAACCAGCATATATAACGTACATGACTCCGGTGTGATAATCAATCCTCAGCTTGCAGAAGGACAGGTGCATGGAGGTGTCAGCATGGGTCTGGGTTATGCCTTGTCGGAGCAGCTGATGTTTGATCCCAAAACCGGTGCGCCCCTTAACAATAATTTTTTGGACTACAAGCTTCAAACCATTATGGATACACCGGTCATAGGGTATGATTTTGTTCAGATTCCTGATCCGGCAGGCTCCGTAGGCCAAAAATCCCTGGGTGAAAATACAACAATATCTACTGCCCCGGCTGTCAGAAATGCGGTTTTGAATGCAACAGGCATGGCGTTTAACAAATTACCTTTAACACCTCAGAAGGTTTTTGAGAAAATGAGACAAAGCGGATTGCTATAGAAAGGAGACAGAAGAATGTTTGATATTGTAAATATAGAGAAACCCGAAACTGTTGAGGATGCTTTGAAGATGCTGTCACGCAATCCGAACTTGAAAATCATTGCGGGAGGTACTGATGTATTGATCCGTATGCATAACGGTACAATTTTAGGAGTTGAGCTTTTAAGCCTGAGAAGTATAGCCGGGCTTAATGAAATCAGGATTTTGGATGACGGTACGATTTCTATAGGTGCAATGGCTACTTTTGCTGAAATTTTCAGGAATGAAATCATTAACGGGCATCTTCCGGTACTGTCGGAGGCGGCAGTTTCCGTCGGAGGGCCACAGATCCGGAATATGGCTACGATAGGAGGCAATATATGTAACGGGGCCGTATCGGCTGACAGTGCAACTACATTGCTCGTATATGACGCAGCTTTGAAGCTGATAAGCAATGAAGGGACCAGGACTGTTCAGATCAGGGATTTTTATGCCGGACCCGGCAGAGTAAACCTGCTTCCTGGAGAAATATTAACCGAAATATTGATTTCCAAAGACAGCTACCATGAGGCCACCGGTTGTTATATAAAACACAGCAGCAGAAAAGCAATGGATATTGCCATGCTTGGTGTTTCGGTAATCTGCAGGGCAGAAGAGGGCAGATTCTCGGATGTAAGGATTGCCCTGGGAGTAGCAGCTCCAATACCCATAAGATGCAATGAAGCTGAAAACTATGCAATTGGGCGTGACATAACTGCGGAGACTTTGAAGGAAATAGGAAAGCATGCCGTAAAATCCTCAAAAGCCAGAGATTCCTGGCGGGCTTCAAAGGCTTACAGGGAGCACTTGATTGAAATACTGGTATCCAGGGCGCTTAAGGAAGCCGTTATTAGGGGCGGAGGTGTTAATATTGAATGAAATAAAAAAAATAAGCATGATTGTAAATGGCAAGTCATATTCCTTTGAGGTTGATATTAGAGAATCACTGCTTGAGGTGCTGAGAAACAGGCTTCATTTTACCGGAGTCAAGCAGGGCTGTTCCGTTGGTGAATGCGGAGCATGTACAGTATTGATAGACGGAACTGCAGTGAATTCATGCATCTATTTGGCAGTATGGGCTGACGGTAAAAAGATTACAACTATCGAAGGTGTTTCTAAAGACAATGAATTGTCCGGAGTGCAGAAGGCTTTCATAGAGGAAGGCGCCGTGCAATGCGGGTTCTGTACACCCGGCCTTGTGCTTACAACAACTGCCCTTGTGGAAAGCGGCAGGAAATACTCCGATGAAGAGATAAAACGTGAGATTTCCGGGCATTTGTGCCGATGTACAGGATACAATAAGATTTTTAATGCAGTGAAAAAAGCAATAGATAAAAAGCAGACTGGTTCCAATTGAATAAAGCCGTATTGTTCCTTGTACAATTGACTGCTTATAGTAGGATTGCAGGGATACCTCCCCTTTCTTGTACGATTTTGAATGAGGGGGATTCCTTCAATATAATTTCGCAAAATCTTGTTATTAAAAATTTCATGATTTTGCAATGAGCCACTAAAATTAAATTTGGGAGGGAGTAATCAGTATGAAAAAAACCATTAGTCTACTCTTAGTGCTGGTCCTGTTGCTCGCAATCATGTTTACAGGTTGTGCGCCAAAGCCGGCGCCGGCAGCAGCACCGGAGGAAGCTGCCGCACCCGCAGAGGCACCGAAGGCCAAACCGATTAAAGTTGGTTTTGCCTATATAGGATCTGCCAAAGACGGGGGTTATACCCAGGCTCATGATGAAGGCAGACTATATCTTGAAGAGCAGCTTGGAGACAAGGTTGAGACTCTGTTTAAGGAAGGGGTTCCCGAATCCAGCGAATGCGAAAAAGTAATGAATGATATGATTGATCAGGGTTGTACCGTTATATTCGCTAACTCCTTCGGGCATATGGACTTTGTAGAAAAAGCGGCAAAAGCTCATCCGGACGTAAAATTCTATCACTGCTCCGGATACAAAGATGGACCAAACTTTAACAATTATTTTGGGGCTATGGAGCAGGCAAGATATCTTGCAGGTATTGTTGCAGGCATGAGGACACAGAACAACAAGCTTGGCTATGTTGCAGCATATGAAATACCGGAAGTTGTAAGAGGCATTAACGCATTTACATTAGGTGCTCAGTCAGTCAACCCAAAAATATCTGTAAAGGTGAACTGGACACATACCTGGTATGATCCGGCGAAAGAGAAAGAAGCGGCAAAGGCATTGCTGGATGCAGGCTGCGATGTATTGGCACAGCATCAGGATACAACAGCAACACCGCAGGCTGCTGAAGAAAAAGGAGTCTGGGCAATCGGATATGACCTGGATACAAGAGAATCAGCGCCAAAAGCATATTTGACGGCACCAATATGGAACTGGGGCAAATTTTATGCAGCAGAGGTACAGAGAATACTGGACGGCAAATGGAAACAGGAAAACTATTACGGAGATATGAAAGACGGTCTGGTTGACCTGGCACCACTTACAGGAAATGTAGCGGAAGGCACACAGGCAGCAGTTGATAAAGCCAGGGCTGCAATAATTGACGGTTCACTTAATGTATTTGCAGGTCCTATAAAGGATCAGACAGGTGCTGTGAGAATACCGGAAGGCTCTGCCATGACTTTTGACGAGATGATGAGCGTCGACTGGTTTGTTAAGGGTGTTGAAGGGAAAATAAAATAAATATATTGAACGCATCCATGGATTTACACCGGATAAAGTGCGAATTCAATAACAAATAAGGAAATATTTGCGCGGAATCTGAGTTATTGATAAAAATGTTTCCGCAAAATATAGGGGTAGTATAATATGGAAAACAACTATATTTCAATGAAGAATATTAATAAGTCCTTCGGAAAGGTAGTTGCAAACAAAAATATCAACCTGGCCGTCCGGAAGGGTGAAATACATGCACTTCTGGGTGAGAACGGTGCAGGAAAAAGCACATTGATGAACATGCTGTCTGGGGTCTATACCCCCGACAGCGGTTCTATTTTTATAAAAGATAGGGAAGTTAAGTTTGCAGCGCCAAAGGATGCGATTAAAGCAGGTATAGGTATGATCTACCAGCATTTCAAGCTGATAGATGTCCTGACCTCCAAGGAAAACATTATTCTTGGTCAGAAGAACAGCTTTTTTCTGAATGAAAAAACGCTTTCGGATAAGATCAGGGAGATGTCGGTTCGCTTTGGATTGGGCATCGATCCGGATAAGAAGGTATATAATATGTCGGTGGGTGAAAAGCAGACACTGGAAATACTGAAGGTGCTGTATAGGGGAGCTGATATACTGATATTGGATGAACCAACCGCAGTATTGACACCCCAGGAAACCGAGAAGCTTTTTAAAATCATGAAGAAGATGAAGGAAGAAGGCTGTGCGGTAATTTTTATCACGCACAAAATGAATGAGGTTATGGAAGTTGCGGATCGTATTACTGTTCTGCGCAAGGGTGAAACAGTCACAACTGTAGATAAAGCATCCACCAATCCCAAGCATTTGGCGGAGCTGATGATGGGATGCCCTGTAGATTTATCCATCAGGAGGATTGAAACAGAGAAAAGAAAAGTGGCGATGGAAGTTAGAAGCCTAAGTGCTTTCAATGCTGAAGGCGTTAAGGTGCTTAAAGATATTAGTTTTAACATTTATTCGGGGGAAATACTGGGAGTTGCAGGAATTGCAAACAGCGGACAGAAAGAGTTGTGTGAATCTATTGCAGGTTTATATCCGGTGAAACAGGGACAAGTAATTTTTGAAGGAGAAAATATTATAGGAAAATCTCCTTACGAGATTATCGCAAGAGGGATCAGCATGAGCTTTATTCCCGAAGACAGATTAGGTATGGGTTTGGTCGCCTCAATGGATATCGTGGATAATGTTGTGCTTAAACTGTATCAAAGACAGAAGGGTATCTTTATTAACAGAAAGCCGGCAGAACAAAAGTCATTGGAGATTATTGAACGACTGAGCATTCAGACTCCGGGAATAAAGCATCCGGTGCGCAAGCTCTCCGGAGGCAATATACAGAAGGTGCTATTGGGAAGGGAGCTGGATTCCAAACCTCAGGTTCTGATAACGGCATATCCTGTGAGAGGCCTTGATGTTAACTCATGTTATACGATCTATGATATTTTAAATGAAGAAAAACAAAAGGGAGTTGCTGTTTTATATATCGGCGAAGATCTGGATGTTTTACTTGAGCTCTGTGACAGGATAATGGTCATATGTGCAGGTGAAATAACCGGTATAGTTGATGCAAGGGGCATTACAAAGGAAGAAATAGGTCTGATGATGGTGGGCGCTGTAAATTCGATAAAGGGGGAGGGGTTGAGCAAGTATGATAATGCCAATGACTATTCGTGCAATTAAGAAAAGTGAACCTGGCAGAGTAAAAGCCGCATTCATTAGAATATGTGCTATTATACTGGCTCTTATAGCCTCTTCGCTTTTTATTCTGCTTCTTGATCTGAATCCTGCCGATGTTTATATGAAAATGGTGCAGGGTGCTTTCGGTACGGCCTATAGGACACGCGAGACCATTGTAAAAGCGATTCCATTGGTGATTGCTTCCCTGGGCATTGGGATTGCATTCCGCATGCAGTTTTGGAATATAGGGGGGGAAGGGCAGATTGCAATGGGTGCATTTGCTGCCAGTTTTTTTGCGTTGTATATGAGCGATTTGCCCAGACCTGTTTTGCTGTTCTTAATGGTACTTGCAGGAATGATAGCCGGCGGACTCTGGGCGCTTATACCCGCTTTTTTTAAAGCACAGTGGGGGACAAACGAAAATATCGTTACCTTAATGATGAATTATATAGGATTAAAGTGGGTTACGTATTTGCAATACGGGCCATGGAGAGATCCAAAATCATTGGGATTTCCCAAAATAGCCAATTTCACCGACAATGCCATATTGCCGAAGCTATTTGGCGTACATATCGGCTGGGTATTTGCGCTCTTATTGGTGGTTGTCGTTTATATCTTTATGAACCATACAAAAAAAGGTTATGAAATTGCTGTAATCGGTGAAAGCATTAATACTGCACGGTATGCAGGCGTTAATATTAAAAAGACGATACTAATAGCCATAATGCTGAGCGGTGGCTTATGCGGTTTGGTTGGGATGATTCAAGCTTCTGCTGTGAATAATACACTGTCAGTGGAAATCACCGGAGGTGTCGGATACACTGCAATTATTACCGCTTGGTTGGCATCTTTAAGTGCACCGGTTATTTTACTGGTATCTGTCCTTTTTGCAGCACTCCTGGAGGGGGGATCATATATACAGACTGTTTTTGGGATACCCCAGGCGGCAGCAGAGATCCTGCAGGGACTCATTTTATTCTTTGTACTGGGCAGTGAGTTTTTTGTACGATATAAATTTATATTGGTAAAAAAGCATCAAATGGCAGATAGGCATAAGATAACGGTGGGAGAGGAGGTTCATTGATTATGGATGCGTTAATTTCCTTTCTTGCTGCGGCTATTGTTGCCGGTACTCCCCTTCTGTTTGCAACTCTCGGAGAAATCATAACAGAACGGGCGGGCAATTTAAATCTTGGGGTAGAGGGCATGATGCTTATGGGTGCGGTTATGGGTTTTATGGTGGGACTGTCGACCGGAAATGCAGCACTGGCATTATTGTCAGCCATGATTGCAGGGGCATGCGGTGCGTTGATTTTCGCTTTCCTGACTATTACCCTTAGAGCAAACCAGGTCGTAACCGGTTTAACACTGACAATATTCGGTTCAGGCTTTTCAGATTTTATAGGTCAGGATCTGGTCGGTAAGATTGCACCTGAAGGTTTGAGATTGTTTTTCAGGCCATATAGCATTCCTGTGCTTGGAAATATCCCCTTTATAGGTCCGGTGTTGTTCAGACAGGATGCTTTTGTTTACCTGGGTTATGCAACATCTATACTGTTGGGGGTATATCTCTATAAAACCAGCTGGGGAATGAACCTGCGGGCTGTCGGGGAGAATCCGGGAGCAGCGGACGCTGCGGGAGTCAACGTAACCTTATATAAGTACGTTCATACTTTATTGGGCGGTGCACTCTGCGGTCTGGGAGGAGCATACCTGTCCCTGGTTTATGTACCGGCCTTGCAGGAAGGCGTAACAGCAGGCAGAGGCTGGATCGCCGTTGCATTGGTAATTTTCGCCACATGGAATCCTTATAAAGCTTTATTTGGTGCATATCTGTTCGGCGGATTGGATATAATCGGTTTCAGAATACAAGGCTTGGGGATCAATGTGTCTCAATACTTTATCGACATGCTTCCATATTTGGTAACCATTACTGTACTTGTGGTCGTGTCCATGAGGAAGTCAAAGGAAAAAGCACCTCCGAAAGGATTGGGCAATGCCTATTTCCGGGAAGAACGCTGATATTTTTTAAAAATGCACACCCCCACGGCTTGCTTCTTATTTTGAGCAAGGGGGTGTGTATTATTTTGGTCGGAACATTGTCCTGGCTGAACGATATACTGCTGATACGGTCTTCTGCAAATAGCGGCCATCTAATATTCAGAAATAAGTGAATTCTAAATTGATATTATAATGTTTGATTGAATATAAATTATTAGAACCAAAACGGAGGTGTAACAGATGATTAATAAACTCCATGTTTTTATCATTAAAGGTAAACATATCATTCTGGCATTTGCCTGCTGTTTTATCTCTCTAATGATTATCTGCTTCTTTATAAACTATTATTCAAAAGATAATTCAGTGTCTGCACTACAGCAAAATTCTAAGTATGTGATTCTTGCGGTCAACGATACGGGAATGCACTGTTATCAACCCGACTATTCAAAATTTCTCATCCTGCCTCCCGGGAACAACCTGAAATCACAGGTATTCCTGAATGAAGGGAAGGAGGCGAAGCTAATCAATTCCGGTATAGAAATCTCCTATCAGATTGTGAATAATACGACTTCAGCCAATAAAATAAACTTTTGGGAATACAGCAAGGATTACGGGTATAATATTGCACCGGATGTCGGCATTACCGGAAACAGTTTATCAGGTAAAATGAAGCTTTCAAAGGATGGAATGTTTTACGAGGCTGCTGCGATACCTGTAACCCCTTTCAATGATGGAAGCACAGAATTGAATCCTTATCAGCTTGCCGCAATCCGGGTGACGGACAGTAAAACGGGAAAGGAACTGGTCAGACTAGACAATATAGTAGTACCTGTCTCAAATGAAATGAATTGCAGTAAATGCCATGGTGCTTCAGGTACTGATATAAATATTCTAAAAGCTCATGATGAATTGTCAAAAACACAGTTAGTTGATGAATTATCAAAGGGTAAACGGCATAAATGCGCAGATTGCCATCAAGACAATATTCTTGATTCTGCAGGAAAACCTGGGATACCTCCTCTGTCACAGGCCATACATGGGTTTCACGCGAATAAGATGGTCCAGAGCGATATAAAACCCGAGTGTTACACCTGTCACCCGGGGCCTGTTTCTAAATGTTACCGGGGGGTGATGTTTGCAGAAGGAGTATCCTGTGTGAATTCAAAATGCCACGGCGATATGGAGAAAATAGCCGCTACTCAAGCCGAGGGCCGTCAGGCATGGCTGCAGGAGCCTGACTGCAGCAGCTGCCATGGTGAGAAATACGGAGTAAATGCAGGCCGACTCTACCGAAATTCATACTTAGTTAATAATACTAATGCTGAAATGAATGGATTTATTCTTTGTGAATCCTGCCATAACGGCCCTCATGCTGAATGGAAATCAGCCAATCTGAAAGACAATCTCCTGCCTATTAAGTTATTGGGATATCCGAATTTTATAGATAAGTGCACGGTTTGTCATGAAGGAACAGGGAAAATACATCAGACAGTACCTAAAAAATAATATTTTTATGAGGAGAAATAGCTGGCGTGGAAAACATCCTTTTATTAGCTGCATCTTGCTTGTTTGCTATATGTGCAATTCTGTCCTTTATACCGGTCTATTCCGGGCATGGAAGAACGTTTATACGTTTAACCTGGTTACTGTCTACTGTAATTGTAGTATATGATGTGGGACGGATGGTCAGCTTTTTGCTTTTATCGAGGTTTGAATACAAATATGTATATAGTCATAGCGACTGTGAAACCGAATTGATTTACAAAATTTCAGCCCTCTGGTCAGGACAGGAAGGCTCATTTTTGCTGTGGGCTCTAATTTTAAGCATAATGGGCTTTTTTATGCTGCAGGTGCAGGGTAAAGGTGCCAGGCGTGCGTTTGGACTCTACACTTCGATCGTTTCTTGCATTTTATTTATGTGTTTTATTATTGATCCCTTCGCAAAAGCTTCTCTCATCTCTGCCGACGGTTTAGGCTTGAATGAAGCCCTCAAAGATCCATGGATGATTGTGCATCCGCCTCTGGTGTTCATTTCTTACAGCGCTATGGCTCTTTTATTCTCTCTTTCAGCAACCTTGAGCGGAAATACCAGTAAGGATGTTACAGACCGAATACTTTTTTGGCTTCGAATCAGCTGGTTTTTCCTGGGAGCCGGAATCCTTTCAGGAAGCATATGGGCATATCGTGCCTTGGGTTGGGGTGGATATTGGGCCTGGGACCCTATTGAAAATGCGGCTCTTGTGCCCTGGCTCATGATTTGTGCATACCTGCATGCAAGAGAATATCGTAAGCCATCTGTTTGTATAGTGCCTTTCTCCATTGCCTGTTTTGGCGTATTTCTGGCACGCAGCGGTGTTTTAAAGGATCAATCCGTCCATGCCTATGCAGATGGGAATATTACTGTCACAGGAATCATTTCCTTTATTATACTTGGAGCTGTATTATTCCTTTATTTTTCCAGGTTCAGAAAACTTGATGCTAAAAGGATAATAAACAGCTTTTCCATGTATGACCAACGGCTGATCACTTACAGCCTTTATGGCTATGCCGCATTAATCTTCATTGGAACCACAATACCTATTGTTTTACATATTGAAACGCCTGTCGCTTTTTATACCTCTATCAGCATTGTATTCACATTGGTTTACATTATTTTACTACTTTTATGGGACTTGGAAACTCTAAAGAACCGAAATATTTTAGTGATAGCAGTCAGCACCATACTTCTTATAGGAATTATAACAGCCATCGGGTCAATCAGGTTCTGGTGGATGCTTTTGCTATGGTTTTGCATGATGCCCCTTTCTTTATGGATTGTCAGCGGATTCAAAGCAAAAAGCCGGAAGTACTATCTGGCCCATTTGGGAGTATTGTTGCTGATCATCGGTTCGATTGGATCTTCGGCTCTGGACAAAGAAGGGTTCGCATTGTGTAATCCGGGCAGCCCCGGCGTGGTGATTTCAGGAGTCGAGATTCCAACGGCTTCACTATTTGAAAAAGAAATGGTAATTAGATCTCTTCCTGCTGAGGATATTGTTATTCAGTGCTCCGGAATTGTTCCGCTCTCACAGGGCGGTATTATAGTCCCTTACGTAAAAAAGCCTTTAATTATTCTGTTCTGGATTGGAAGCTTTCTTGTTATTATCCAACCGGTTTTCCGTTGCACTTTCCGCCATTGAAACGAAGAAGCAATGACGGTTCTTGCTGCTTTAAGGTGAACTGCAAGCACCAATTTTGGGAGGCAATTTATGAGTAATTTAGATGTGGTAGGTAAAAGTGTGCCAAGGAAAGAATCATTAGATAAGGTAACTGGCAGAGCAAGGTATACCAACGATTATGAAGCTCCGGAACTTTTACATGCGAGAATGGTAACAAGTCCTTATGCTCATGCAAAAATAAAGTCTATTGAATATGAAAGCTCATTAAGTGCTTCTGGAGTCAGGGCCGTATTAACAGGGCAGTACTTTCCGCAGCTTACAGGATCTACTGTTGTTGACAGACCCCCAATTGCAATAGACAAAGTGAGATACAACGGTGAGCCGGTGGCTGTTGTGGTAGCTGACAGCGAGGCTGAAGCAGAAAAAGCCGCTCAACTGATAAGAGTGGAATATGAGCCTTTAGCGGTGGTGAACTCCCCCAGCGAAGCCTTGAAAGAAGATGCCCCATTGGTTCATGAAAGACTTGACCGGTATAATATTATATACGAGGTTTTTCCGGAAGCCGGTACAAATATCGCTAACCGGACAAAAATAAGGAAGGGTGATATTAATAAGGGCTGGAATGAGAGCAGCGTAACTGTGGAAGCAAGCTTTTCCTTTCCGCCTTCAGATCATGCTGCTATTGAAACAAGATGTGCAAGGGCAGAAATATTACCTGATGGGAGGGTTATCATACATTCTGCTTCTCAGGCCCCCTTTGCTATAAAAAAGCTTATAAGTCATTTCTTTGAGCTTGATCCCGGCAAGGTTATAGTTAATGTGCCTTTAGTAGGCGGGGCTTATGGAGGCAAGACAGCTGTGCAGCTGGAGTTTATAGCTTATTTGTGTTCAAAAGCGGTTGGAGGAAGACAAGTAAAGCTTACAAATACAAGGGAAGAGGATCTGGTTACCTCCCCGGTCCATATAGGTCTTGATGCGAAAATCAGGCTTGGATGCACAAAAACCGGGAGGCTCACTGCTGCGGAGATAACTTATTTGTTTGATGGGGGTGCATACTCCGACAGGGCGGTAATTATAAGCAGGGCAGCAGGTGTGGACTGTACAGGGCCATATAGCATTGAAAATGTGTGGTGTGATTCCTTGTGTCTATATACAAATCATACCTATGCGGCAGCCTTCAGAGGCTTCGGACATTCTGAGCTCACCTTCGCAATGGAAAGAACTATGGATATGCTGTCGGATAAGCTTGGAATGGATCCTTTGGAATTGAGATTAAGAAATGCAATATTACCGGGAGATACCGG
>ERZ795058.1315-NODE-1315-length-33793-cov-29.019948_pt1 | contig 33793 bp, 36 predicted proteins | sample MGYA00375142_ERZ795058 | MGnify/ENA primary metagenome ERZ795058 (study PRJEB30187, sample SAMN05720210) | activated sludge metagenome | isolation source: anaerobic digester from wastewater treatment plant | place: Japan | collected 2015-04-20 ... | reverse complement strand
GCGGAATGAGGACGACGTCGCCCGAGCGCACCTCGGCCAGGGTGTCGATCGGCGCGGACTCGGTGCCGTAGTTGCGCAGATAGGCGATCCCCGCCGCGCTCCCGTCACCACCCTCGCGCTGAACCTCGACGTAGTAGATCTCCTCAAGCGCCGACTCGACGCCGTCACGGTCCTCGTCGTGCTTGTGGGGCGGATAGGACGACCAGTTGCCAGCCGGGGTGATGACCTCGCAGGCAATGATCGAATCAGCCTCCAGCACACCGGGAGTCCCGAAGTTCTGAACCTGACGGGAGGAACTCCCGGTCCCCCGCATCTCGACGGGGACCTGGGAACTGTCCACGCGGCATACCGGGAAGGCGCGGCTGGCCTTGGCGAAGGGGAAGGCGATCCGGCCCCCGTCCGTGCTCGTCACGGTGAACCGCGAATCGCGCGGGACGTAGACCAGGTCGGTCGGGCCGGCGAAGACGTGGGCCCGGCCGGTGAGGAAGTAGACCCGCTCGCCGACCTCCACGACCGCCGAGCCACCGGAGAGGGGCAGGACGATCCACTCGCAGTCACCGGTGTCGACGGTGCGTGACTCGCCGGCGGCGAGGGTCACGGCATACAGGCCGGTGTGCGACCACCCGGGGTCGCCGGGGGCGATGCGGACGTCGAACTCGGCGTCGCCGCTGGAGCCGGCGGGCCGCAACCAATCACTCATCGAGCGCCTCCGTGGACGAGATCGGCGGCGACATCGACCGCTGCCGCGACGTCGCCCCCCGGTGGATAGAGCAGGGCGCGGCCGACGACAAGGCCCGCCGCGGGCGGACAGGCCAGGGCCCGACCCCAGGTCGCGTAGGTCTGCGCGGGCTCGTTGGTCGGGTCGCCGCCGAGCAGGAGTGTCGGCAGGGTCGTCGAGTCGAGGACCCGCTCCATCTCGGGCACGACCGGCAGTTTGAGCCAGGTGTGGGCGCTCGTTGCGCCGAGGCCGGAGGCGATCGCGACGGAGGTGATCACGGAGTCGGGGTCCAGGAGGTTGCGCACCCAACCGTCGGCGCTGCGGCTGGAGAGGAAGGGCTCGACGAGGGCGATCTTGCCTCGCTCGGCGAGATCGGTGACCGCCCGGCCGCAGGCCTCCAGCGTCGGCGCCGTTGCGGGGTCGTCGTAGGCGACGCGGGCGAGCATCTTGCCCCCGTCCAGACCCAGCCGCTCAATGGTCGCCGCGTCGTATGCCGTGAACCGGTCGTCGAGCTCGAACACCGCCCCCTGCAGGCCCGCTCGGTTCATCGACCCGTAGACGAGGAGGCCGTCGAGCAGCCCCGCGAGCAGCAGGTCTTCGAGGATGTCGGGGGTGCCGAGCACTCCGTCGACGCCCGGCCTGGAGACGGCAATCGCCAAGCGCTGCAACAGATCTGAGCGGGATGCCATGGCGCGCCGGTCGTCACGGACGCCCAGGGCTCCACGCGCCGGATGGTCGGCGGCGATGACGAGCAACCGACCATCGGCGGGCACGGCACCGGCGCGCCGCGCCGCCCACGCCGCAGGTATGCCGTCCGGCTCCAGCATCCGCCGGCGCATCACCGAGGCCAGGTCGAGGGGCGGCGTCACGACCGACCCGCTCGGGCCTGCAGTGCCCGGACCTCGGCCTCGTCGGGCATCGCTGTCGCACACTCGAGCCGGCCCGCGACATGGGCACCCGCGGCGCTCGCGAAGGAGATGGTCTCGGCCAGGTCCCAGCCGTTGAGCAGGCCGTGGCAGACGGCACCGCCGAACGCGTCACCTGCTCCGAGCCCGTTGACGACCTCCACCCAGACCGGAGGTGCCTCGACCCTCTCGTCGGCGGTCATCGCGAGAACGCCCTTGGGTCCTTGCTTGACGATGGCGAGATCGACGCCGCGGTCGAGCAGGGCGCGGGCCGCGCGGTCGGGGTCGGTCTCTCCGACCGCCACTCGGCATTCCTCGAGGTTGCCGATGGCCACCGTCGATTGCTCAAGCGCGTCGCTAGCCGCACGACTCGCATCAGACTCGTGGACCCAGAACATCGGCCGGTAGTCGAGGTCGAGGACGGTGTGCGCCGTGCGGCCGCGCAGGTGCCACGCGGTCGCGTGGGCCGTCCGGCTTGGCTCGGCCGAGAGGCCGGTGAGCGTGGTCCAGAAGACCCGGCTCTCGGCCACCGCCACCGGCGGGATCTGTTCGGGGGCGACGCGAAGGTCAGGGGCCTGCGGGTAGCGGTAGAAGTAGAGCGGGAAATGGTCCGGCGGGAAGATCTCGCAGAAGGTCACCGGGGTGGGGAGCCACGGGTCGATCCCGAGGTAGTCGGTGTTGACACCGAGGTCGCCCAGGGCCGTCGCGACGAACCGACCGAAGGGGTCGTCGCCGGTGCGGCTGATGATCGCTGCCGAGTGACCGTACCGAGCAGCCGCCACAGCGACGTTGCCGGCACTGCCACCGAGGAACTTCCCGAAGGTGCGGACGTCTTCCAGACCGACTCCGACCTCCATGGGGTAAAGGTCGACACCGACCCTTCCGATGCACAACACGTCGAAGGACGGGCCGGCCATCATCGGGTCCACCTCCTGGGCTGTCGTTGTCGCTGGGTGCGTCGCTGCGCTGGCTTTCCCAGGGTGCCGGACCGACCCCTGCGTTGTCAATGTTTGTTAGGACAATTGCTGATCCACGACAAAACACTGTGCCTGACATATGCTCGGTTTCGTGCACCAGATCCCCGTGATGATCGACCGGGCGAGCCCCGTCCCGCTCTATCACCAGCTCGCCGAGCAGCTCACCGCTGCCGTCGAGGACGGCACGCTGCAGCCGGGCGATCCGTTCGAGAACGAGCTCGCCCTCGCCGATCGGCTGGATCTCTCTCGGCCGACGGTTCGCCGGGCGATCGCCGAGTTGGTGTCGCGCGGGTTGTTGGTGCGGCGCCGCGGCGTCGGGACGGCCGTGGCCAGCGAGGTCATCCACCGCCGCGACGAGCTCACGAGCCTGTTCGAAGACATGGAGCGCAAGGGCAAGCGTCCCATCACGCGAGTGCTGGACATCGACCGCCACTCGGTCACCCCCCGGGCTGCGGCGGCTTTGAACCTGCCGCAGGACACGCCGCTGTTCTATGTCGAGCGGTTGCGCCTGGCGGGCGACATCCCCACGGCGCTCATGCACAACTGGCTCCCGCCGCAGTTCGCCGACATCACCGAGGAGGAGCTCGCCTCCGGCAGTCTGTATGCCGTGTTGCGGGCTCGCGGGGTCCGCCCCGTCGTCGCCCACCAGACGATCGGGGCCCGCCGTCCGCGAAGCGCCGAACGCAAGCGGCTGGACCTGGCGCCGGGCGACCCACTGCTGACGATGACCCGTCGCGCCTACGACGCCGCCGGCACGGCGATCGAATTCGGTGACCACTGCTACCGGTTCGATCAGTACGCGTTTGATGTCACGGTGCACGAGAGGTAGTTCAAAACTGGGGATGGCGCTTCGGGCGCACTGGCGCTAATGTCCTGACATAGTGACGTCAGGCTCGCCAGAGGAGGCACCATGAAGATCGCCCAGGATCCGACTCCGTTCCACCACGACTACCGCTTGCTCGACTTCCCGCGGGTGGTGGCCGACCTCGGCTACGAGCACATCCAACTGACCCCGCACCGCGACCTCATCCCGTTCTTCCGCCACCCGAAGGCCGACGACGCCCTGGTGCGCGCCTTCAAGAAGGCCTGCGACGACGCCGGCGTGGGCATCGCCTCGGTGCTTCCCGTGCAGCGCTGGTCCGGCCCGGACGAGGTCGCCCGGGAGGCGGCCGTGCGCAACTGGAAGCGGATCGTCCAGATCACCGTCGACCTCGGCGTGAGCGTGATCGGCACGGAGTTCTCCGGACGCCCAGAGCGCTCCGAGGAGTCCGAGGCAGCCTTCTACAAGTCGATGGAGGAGTTGCTCCCGATCATCGAGCGCGAGGGCATCGACGTGCTCATCGACCCGCACCCCGACGACTTCGTCGAGGACGGCCTCGAGGCCATCCGCGTGATCCGGGGGCTCAACAGCCCCAACGTCGGCATGGTCTTCGTCGCCTGCCACAGCTACCACATGGGTCACCCGATGCGGGAGATCATGCGCGAGGCCGGCGATCTCATCCGGCTCGTCCACGTCGCCGACACGATGGACCATCACCGTTCGCATGGGTTGCGTTACATCTCCAACCCGCCCGGCAACACCGCCCGGGTCCACCAGCACCTCAAGATCGGCGACGGCGACCTCGACTGGGACGACTTCTTCGGCGGGTTGGGCGAGATCGGCTTCTACGACCGACCGGGAACAGTCATGTGCAACAGCGTCTTTGCCGAGGACGAGACGGCCGGCGACATGGCGCGCTTTCAGCTCGCGACGATGCAGAACTACATCGCCAAGCACCACGCTGGCTGACCCGCTCGCTCCGGCCGCGGCCCATCCGCGCGCCAATAATTTGCGAGAATGTTAGGACAAGCTATTGACACGGCAGGCAGGGCGAGAGCTAATCTCGACTCACCAGCCGCGAGCTTCACCAGCACCGAGTTCGCCGCGACACCGCTGTCTCGGACCACCAGCGCCGCCCGCCCCGGAGGAACCCATGTCAGACAACGCATCGCCACTGCAGACGATGACCCAGACGACGACCACCGCGCTCTGGAACGACTCGGCCGACCCACGCGAGCTCGCCCAGTCCATCGAGTGGGGGGCCGTCGGGGCCACGTGTAACCCGGTCATCGCGGTCACCTGCGTGAAGGCCGACCTGCCCCGCTGGTCGGCCCGGATGCTGGAGATCGCCGAACAGCGCCCGACCGCGTCTGAGTCGCAGATCGGGTGGCAGGTCGTCGAAGAAATCTCCATCGAGGCCGCCAGGCTGCTCGAACCGGCCTTCGAGAAGTTCAAGGGCCACAACGGTCGGCTCTCGATGCAGACCGACCCGCGGCTGCACCGCGACGCGGTTGCTCTGGCCGACCAAGCCGAGCGGTTCTCCACCCTGGCGCCCAACGTCATTGTCAAGATTCCCGCGACCCACAAGGGAATTGCCGCCATCGAGGATGCCACGGCACGCGGCGTCAGCATGAACGTCACCGTGTCCTTCACCGTCCCACAGGCCGTCGCGGCGGCCGAGGCGATCGAGCGCGGGTTGGCTGCCCGGGAGGCGGCGGGCCACGACGTGTCGCACATGGGCCCCGTCGTGACGATCATGGTCGGGCGCCTGGACGACTGGCTCAAGGACGTCGTCAAGCGGGACGGGATCGACATCGACCCCAGCTACCTCGAGTGGGCCGGGGTCGCGGCCTTCAAGCACGCCTACGCGATCTTCCAGGAGCGTGGCTTCCGGTCCCGGCTGCTCTCGGCGGCCTTCCGTAACCAGTTGCAGTGGAGCGAGTTTGTCGGCGGAGACGTCGTCATCTCCCCGCCGTTCGGCTGGCAGCAGAAGATCCAGGCCAGCGGCGCGGACGCGGCGCCCCGCATGGACATCCCGGTGGACCCGACCATTCTCGACGCCCTCCTGCAGATCCCGGAGTTCCGTCGCGCCTACGAGCCCGACGGCATGACGACGGAGGAGTTCGACGAGTTCGGCGCGACCCGCAAGACGCTGCGCCAGTTCCTCGCCGCTGACGAAGAACTCGACCACCTGGTCCGCGAGGTCATCCTCCCCGCCCCGTGAGGCGAGCCCGCGGCATACCCTCCGAATGAGCACCACCCCGACCACGTGAGAAGGACGACGACCATGACCGAGACGGTGCGGCTGACGGGGGCCCAGGCCCTGGTGCGGTTCCTGGCCAACCAGCACTCCGAGCGTGACGGGGTCCAACAGCGGCTCGTCACAGGCATGTTCGGCATCTTCGGGCACGGCAACGTGGCCGGCGTCGGGCAGGCGCTTCTGCAGGACCAGACCGCCGCCGAGGCGGGCGAGCCCGGCGAGCACCTGCCCTACTTCCTGGTCCGCAACGAACAGGGCGCCGTCCACGCGGCAACCGCCTACTCCCGCACCAAGAACCGCCTGCAGACGATGGCCATCACCACGTCGATCGGCCCCGGTGCGACCAACATGGTCACCGGCGCTGCGCTCGCGACGACCAACCGGATCCCGGTGCTCCTGCTGCCCTCCGACCAGTTCGCGACGCGCTATCCCGACCCGGTGCTCCAGCAGTTGGAGGACCCCGGAACCCTCGACGTGTCGGTCAACGATGTCTTCCGCCCGGTGTCGCGCTTCTTCGACCGGATCAACCGGCCCGAGCAACTCATCCCGTCGTTGCTGGGCGCGATGCGGGTGCTCACTGACCCGGCCGACACCGGGGCCGTGACGATCTGCCTCCCGCAGGACGTGCAGGCCGAGGCGTTCGACTGGCCCGTGGCACTGTTCCGCCCGCGGGTCTGGCACATCGGCCGCCCGGCCCCTGAGGCCGCAGCGCTCGCCCGCGCGGTCGAGGTCATCAGATCGGCAAAGCGGCCGCTCGTGGTCGCCGGCGGCGGTGTCGTGTATGCCGATGGGTCCGAGCAGTTGCGCGCGTTCGCCACCGCGACCGGCATCCCCGTGGCCGACACCCATGCGGGCAAGGGCGCCATCAACTGGGACCACCCGAGCGCCGTCGGCGGGATCGGCTCGACCGGCACCTCGGCCGCGAATGCGCTTGCGCGACAGGCAGATGTGGTCATCGGCATCGGCACTCGGTACTCCGACTTCACGACCGCCAGCCACACGATCTTCGCCAACCCCGACGTGCGGTTCGTCAACATCAACACCCTCGGCTTCGACGCAGCCAAGCACTCGGCGAGCATGCTCGTCGCCGACGCCCGCGAAGCCCTCACGGCGCTCACCGGGGCACTGGACGGGTGGAGCGTCGACGCGGCATACCGGCAGGAAGCCGTCGACCTCGATGCCGCGTGGCAGCGGGCCGTGGAGGAGTGCTACCACCGCGACCAGACCCCGCTGCCCGCCCAGACTGAGGTCTTCGGAGCCCTCAACGAGTTGATGGGGCCCGAGGACGTCGTCATCAACGCCGCCGGCTCGATGCCCGGTGACCTGCAATGCCTGTGGCGCGCATCGACCCCCGTGCAGTACCACGTCGAATACGCCTACTCCTGCATGGGATACGAGATCCCGGCCGCCCTGGGCGCCAAGTTGGCCCTCGGTGACGGGCACGAGGTCATCGCGATCGTCGGTGACGGCACCTACCAGATGCTTCCGCAGGAGATCGCGACGATCGTCTCCGAGGGCGTCAAGGTCATCATCGTCCTGCTGCAGAACCACGGCTTCGCGTCGATCGGCGGGCTGTCAGAGTCGCGAGGCTCGCAGCGCTTCGGCACCAACTACCGGATGCGCAACCGGACCTCTGGACGCTTGGACGGCGAGCATGTCCCCTTCGACCTCGCGGCCAACGCCGCGAGCTGGGGTGCCGACGTGCTGCGATGTGCGACCATTGCCGACTTCCGGGCCAACTACGCCGCGGCGGCCGCCTCCGACCACACGACGGTGCTCTATATCGAGACCGACCTCTATGGCCCCAACCCGCCCGGCTCAGCGTGGTGGGACGTGCCGGTCTCGCAGGTGAGCGACCTGCAGAGCACCCAGACGGCATACACCGAGTACGTCCGCGAGCAGGCCGCCCAGCGTCACTACCTGTGACCCGACCGGCTGCCCCGCCTAGACACAAGGGAACGAATCCTCATGCGTGACATCGGAGTCGGCGTCATCAGCCTCGGCTGGATGGGCCGGTTGCACTCGACGTCCTACCTCGCCGCGCCGCTGCGTTACTCCGACCTCGGAGTGCGGACGCGCCTCGTCCACGCTGCCGACCCGGTGCCGGAGGCGCGGGAGTATGCCGCCGAGCAGCTCGGTTTCGCCCGCGCCAGCGCGGATTACCGCGAGCTGCTCGCCGACCCCGAGGTCGATGTCGTGTCGATCTGCTCGCCGAACTTCCTGCACAAGGAGATCGCCCTCGCGGCGGCCGCGGCCGGCAAGCCGTTCTGGATCGAGAAGCCGATGGGCGTCAGCGCCGACGAGAGCGCCGACATCGCCCGCGCCGCCGCCGCGGCCGGAGTGGTCACCTCGGTCGGGTTCAACTACCGGCACGCGCCGGCGGTCGCCCGCGCCCGGCAGCTCATCCGCGACGGTGCCCTCGGCCGGATCACCAACATCCGGGTCTGGCTGATCGCCGACTATGCGTCGGCACCCGAAGGGCCCCTCACCTGGCGCTACGACCGGGACCGAGCCGGCTCCGGGGTCGTCGGTGACCTCATGTCGCACGGGCTGGACCTCGCCCAGTTCCTCGTCGGCCGGGTCGCCTCGGTCACCGCGCTGAGCTCGACGTTCATCACCGAGCGTCCGATCCCCACCAAGGTGGGCGTCGGGCACGGCGGCTTCGAGATCGGCGACGAACGCGGACCCGTCGGCAACGAGGACTACGTCGGCATCCTCGCTCGCTTCGACAACGGCGTCGTCGGCACGCTGGAATCCTCACGCGTGTCGATCGGCCCGCGCTCGGAGTATGCCGTCGAGGTCTACGGCACGGGCGGATCGCTGCGCTGGAACTTCGAGAAGATCAACGAACTGCAGACCTGCCTGGTCAGCGCCACCGGCAACGGGCCTGAGCACGGCTACACGACGTCGCTGGCCGGGCCGCAGCACGGCGACTTCGCCCGCTTCCAGCCCGGTCCCGGCGTCCCGATGGGATTCGACGACCTCAAGGTGGTCGAGGCCCAGCTCTTCCTGCGCTCGGTGCTCACCGGTCAGCAGTTGGCACCGTCGGCTGCCGATGGCTGGTCGGCTGCGGCCGCCGCCGATGCCGCAGTCGAGTCGGCCGCGGACGGCCAGTGGCACGCCGTGCCCGAGGTTGAAGGCATCACCACCTACGACGCCTGACCACGCGGCATACCCGTCAGACCCGGCAGACTCGTCGGTCAGAGCCGGCAGACCCGTCAGGGAAGCGTGTTCCCGGTGATCCGCTCGTAGGCCTCGAGATAGCGCGCCCGGGTCGCCTCGACGACGTGTTCGGGCAACGGGGGCGGAGCCTCACCCGACGAGCGGTCCCAACCGCTCTCCGGCGAGGTCAGCCAGTCGCGGACGAACTGCTTGTCGAACGACGGCTGCGACCGGCCCGGCTGCCACTGATCGGCCGGCCAGAAGCGTGACGAGTCGGGGGTGAGGACCTCGTCGGCCAGCACGATGACGGGGCCGCCGCTGTCGTCCTCGCGGGAGCGGTCGATGCCGAACTCCACTTTGGTGTCCGCGATGATGATGCCGTTGGCGCCGGCGATCTCGTTGCCACGGGCCAGGATTCGGCGGGTCAAGACGTCGATGCGGGCCGCCACCTGGGTCCCGACCGCGCTCTGAACCTCCTCGATGGTCATCGGCTCGTCGTGCTGGCCTATCGCGGCCTTGGTGCTGGGCGTGAAGATCGGCACCGGCAGCCGCGAGCCGTCCTCGAGCCCGGCCGGAAGCGGGACGCCAGACACCGCCCCGGACTGCCGATACTCGCTCAGGCCGCCGCCGGTGAGATAGGCCCGGGCGATGCACTCGACGGGGATCATCTCCAGGCGCCGCACCAGAACGGCGCGGCCGGCCACCGCGGCGGGCACGTCGGTCGAGACCACATGGTTCTCCAGGCCCACGAGCCGGTCGAACCACCACAGCGACAACTGCGTCAGCACCCGCCCCTTGTCGGGAATGGGGGTGTCCAGGACGTAGTCGAACGCCGAGATCCGGTCGGACGCGACGAGCAGCACCTGGTCGGTCCGGCGCTCACCCGTCACCGGATCGAGCGGCGCATACAGGTCGCGGACCTTCCCCGAATAGATGTGCTCATAGCCCGGCAGGACGAGGGCCGTCGAGTCGCTCATGTGTCACTCCCTGGGATGTGGATCTCGCCTCGCGCCGCAGCAAGCGCGATGTCGCTGCGATGGTGCCCACCGGCCAACTCAAGGCAGGACACCGCGCGGTATGCCGTGTCCCTCGCCGATGCCAGGTCGGCACCCACGGCCATGACGTCCAACACCCGGCCGCCGGCCGCGACGATCCGGCCGTCCTCGGCCCGGCGCGTGCCCGCGTGAAGCACCCAGGCCCCGGGCACCTCCGCCGCCGCATCGAGGCCCTCGATCGTGCCGCCGGGCACCGGCGCGGCGGGGTAGCCCTCCGCAGCGAGCACGACGACGACCGCCGACTCGGGTCGGTGGTGCAGGTCGTCCGCGTCGTCGAGGCGGCCGGTCGCGGCGGCATACAAGAGCGTGCCCAGGGGCGTGACCAACCGAGCGAGCGAGACCTGCCCGTCGGGGTCGCCGAACCGCGCGTTGAACTCCACCACCCGTGGGCCGCGCGACGTCATCGCCAGGCCGACGTAGAGGGTGCCGACAAACGGGGTCTCCCGGCGGTGCATCTCGTCGATCGTCGGCTGGGCGATGTGCTCGATGACCCAGTCGGACAGGTGCGGCGGCGCCCAGGGCAATGGCGAATAGGCGCCCATGCCACCGGTGTTGGGCCCGAGGTCACCGTCGCCGACTCGCTTGAAGTCTTGCGCGGGTGACAACGCTCGCACGCTGGTGCCGTCGCAGATGCAGAAGACCGACACCTCGGGCCCGTCGAGGAACTCCTCGACGACCAGTTGACCATCCGGCTTGGCCAGGCAGGCGCGCGCGTGGGCCAGGGCGGCCTCGCGGTCGTCGGTGACGACGACGCCCTTGCCGGCGGCCAGGCCGTCGTCCTTGACGACGTGCGGCGCCCCGAGCGCATCGAGGGCGGACTCGACCTCGGCCATCGTCGTGCACACATGGGCCAATGCGGTGGGCACCCCTGCCGAGGCCATGACCTCCTTGGCGAAGGACTTGCTGCCCTCCAACTGGGCCGCCGCGGCGGACGGGCCGTAGACGGCATACCCCGCCTCGCGCAAGGCGTCGGAGACTCCCGCGACCAGGGGCGCCTCGGGGCCCACGACGACCAGATCGACGGTATGCCGCGCAGCCACCGCGAGCACAGCGGCGGCATCGCACACGTCGGCGAGCGGCTCGCACTGGGCGATGAGGTCGATCCCGGGGTTGCCCGGGGCGGCGACGACGGCCGATACGTCGGGATCGGCGCTCAGGCCGCGGACGAGGGCGTGTTCGCGGGCACCGGACCCGATGACGAGGACCTTCACACCCCAACCCTAGGGCCCCGGGCCGCCGTCTCGCCCGGGCTGGGCGGGCGCGCGAGCGGCCGCCGCTGCACTAGACTTGTGCGTTCCGTGGCCGGGCGACCGGCCTCTCGATACGACGGGACGGAAACCTGCGACCGGATGGACGCCGTGACCAGGACGGGTGCTCGATGACGACGGCACACGACCTGCCCCAAGCGCCCGCGGGGGCCGACGACGCCCTCGCGGCAGAGCTTGCGATCGAGCAGGCCCACGTCGACCGTGTTTACGCCGAGCTCGACAAGGCGTCCCAGCGCGCACGACTCGTGGCCGTCGAAGGCCTGGCTCGTGGCCGCACCGAGCGCACCGGCGAGGCCCGGGACGAGGAGCTCACCGGGCTGTTCGAACGCGACGCCCTCGTCTTCCACGCCGCTCGTCGTCAGCATGCCCTGGACACCCAGTACGAAGGGTTGGTCTTCGGCCGCCTGGACCTCGACCACCCCGTGGCCGGCCGTGACAGTGAGGCGCTCGAACGCGAGGTCCGTTACATCGGGCGACTCGGGGTCCGCGACGACGACTACGAGCCGCTCGTCATGGACTGGCGCGCACCCGCCGCCGCTCCGTTCTATCGGGCGACGCCCGTCGAGCCCATGGGTGTCCTGCGGCGGCGTGTCCTGCGCTGCCGCGGGCCCGTCGTCATCGGCGCCGAGGACGACCTCATGGTCCCCGAGGCCCCTGACGGGTTGGTCATCCTCGGGGACGGCGCGCTCATGGCGGCGCTCACCCGCACCCGCGGCGCCCGGATGCGCGACATCGTCGCGACGATCCAGGCCCACCAGGACGAGGCGATCCGGGCTCCCGGGCGCGGCGTCACCGAGATCACCGGAGGCCCCGGCACCGGCAAGACCGTCGTCGCGCTGCACCGCGCGGCATACCTGTTGTATGCCGACCGGCGGCGTTACGAGAGCGGCGGCATCCTCGTGGTCGGGCCCTCGGCGGCCTACACGGCATACATCGAGCGGGTCCTGCCCTCCCTCGGTGAGGACAGCGTCGCGCTGCGCGCCCTGGGCGACATCGTCGACGCGATGTCGACCGACCGGCACGACACCCCGGCCGCGGCTGCGGTCAAGGGGTCGCTGCGGATGCGCGAGCTTATGGCGCGGGTGGCGCGCGGCCTGCCCGACGGCGTCCCCACCGAGCTGCGCACCTTCGTCGCCGGGTATGCCGTGCGCCTGGACTCGACTGTCCTGCAACGGATCCGCGCGCACGTCCTGCGCCAACACCCGCACAACCTCGGGGTCGAGGCGGCCCGCCAGACCCTCGCCGAGACGGCCCTGCGGCTCGTCGGGCACCCCGACCGCGACGACTTCCTCGGCCGCTTCAGCGACCACATCGAGGTCGACGCATTCCTCTCGGCCTGGTGGCCGCAACTGGACCCGCGCGAGGTGCTCCTCTGGCTGACCGATCGCCAGCGTCTGGACGCCTGCGCCGCCGGGCTCCTTGGCCCCGCCGAGGTCGACGCGGTCCATGCCTCCTGGATGGAGGCCCTTGAGACCGGGACCTGGTCGATCGCCGACGTCGCGCTCGTCGACGAACTCGCGGTGCGCCTCGGCCCCGAGCAGGAGCAGCCCGCCGAGGAACGCGGCTTCTTCGAGATCGAGAACCTCGACGAACTCCTCGAAGGCGCCACGGGCGGGTCGTTCCGTCCGGAGGAGGTCGAGCCGGCCTACTCGACGACTCCCTCAGATCCGCGCGATCGGCTGCTCGTCGGACATATCGGGCGGGTCGCCGACTATGCCCACGTGCTCGTCGACGAGGCGCAGGACCTGTCGCCGATGCAGTGGCGGATGCTCGGGCGGCGCGGCCGCCGGGCTTCCTGGACCGTCGTCGGCGATGCCGCCCAGAGCGCATGGCCCGACCCGGTCGAGTCGCTGGTCGCCCGTGCCGAGGCGTGGGGTGGGCAGGAGCACCGGCTCTTCCACATGGGCACCAACTACCGCAACGCCCGCGAGATCTTCGACTACGCGGCAGCCGTCGTGCGGACCGAGGTGCCCGACGCCGACATCCCCGAGGCGGTGCGCGAGACCGGCATACCTCCGCGTGAGGCGCGCCTCGGCGAGCGGCCACTGGAGTCGATCGAGGCCGAGGCGAACCGACTGCTGACCGAGGTCGACGGCAGCGTCGCGATCATCACCCCCCGCCGGTATGCCGCAGCGCTGGCTTCGCTGGACGGCTCCGCGCAGGGCCGGCTGCGGGTGCTCGACCCGCTGTCGACCAAGGGTTTGGAATGGGATGCGACCCTCGTCGTCGACCCCGACGAGATCGTGCGGGAGTCTCCCGGCGGCATACGCACCCTTTATGTGGTTCTTACCCGTGCGGCACACCGGATGACGGTGCTTCAAACCCGCAGACGCGGTGACGATCACTGAGGTCTGCCCGATCGGAAGCGCCTCAGTCGAGGGCAGCGCGGTGGGGCGGCGGCATACCTCCTCGCGAGGGTGGGACGCTCAGTCCTCGCCGAGAAGGTCGTGGCGAACGATGATCGCGTCACGGCCGGGGCCGACGCCGATCGCGGACACCCGAGCGCCGATGAGCTCCTCGACCCGCAGCACGTAAGCCTGAGCGTTGGCCGGCAGCTCCTCGAAGGTGCGGCAGCCGGTGATGTCCTCCCACCAGCCGGGCATCGTCTCGTAGATCGGCTTAGCGTGGTGGAAGTCGCTCTGGTTGACCGGCATCTCGTTGTGGCGGACGCCGTCGACGTCATAGGCGACGCAGATCGGCACCTCCTCCAGGCCGGTGAGGACGTCGAGCTTGGTGACGACGAAGTCGGTCACCCCGTTGATCCGGGTGGCATAGCGGCCGATGACCACGTCCATCCAGCCGCAGCGGCGGGGTCGGCCGGTCGTCGTGCCGTATTCCGTGCCCACCTTGCGCAGGAACTCACCGTTGGCATCGAACAACTCGGTGGGGAAGGGGCCCTCCCCCACCCGGGTCGTGTAGGCCTTGAGGATCGCGATGACGCGCGCCACCCGGGTCGGCGGGATGCCTGAGCCGGTGCAGGCCCCGCCAGCCGTCGCGTTGGACGAGGTGACGAACGGGTAGGTCCCGAAATCGACGTCCAGCAGCGTGGCTTGTCCGGCCTCCAGCAGCACCGTCTCGCCCCGGTCGAGCGCCTCCTGGAGCACCAACGACGTGTCGCGGACCATGGGAGCCAGCCGCGCGGCATACGACTCGAGTTCCTCGACCACCTCCGCGACCGAGATGGCCCGTCGGTTGTAGATCTTGGCGAGCACCTGGTTCTTGAACAGCAGCGCCGCCTCGACCTTCTGCTCGAGGATGTGCCGGTCGAACAGGTCCTGGACCCGGATGCCGGTGCGCGACATCTTGTCGGCATAGGTGGGGCCGATGCCGCGGCCGGTCGTGCCGATCTTGCGGGCACCGAGGAAGCGCTCGGTCACCTTGTCGAGCACCCGGTTGTAGGGCGTGATGATGTGCGCGTCGGCGCTGACGATGAGCTTGGAGGTGTCGACTCCACGTGCGTTGAGGCCGTCGATCTCGCGGAAGAGCACCTCGAGGTCGACGACGACGCCGTTGCCGATAACCGGCGTGCAACTCGGCGTGAGGATGCCCGACGGCAGCAGGTGCAGCGCGTACTTCTCGGTGCTGCCGTCGGCCTGCTCGATGACGACCGTGTGACCGGCGTTGTTGCCGCCGTTGAACTTCACGACGTAGTCGACGCGGCGACCGAGCAGGTCAGTGGCTTTCCCCTTGCCTTCGTCGCCCCACTGGGCGCCGACGAGGACGACTGCGGGCATGCGCGGGTCCTTCCGTTCGCGAGGTGGTCGCCGGAGCGACATCCCAGGCTACCGGGGCGCGTGGTGCTGAGGTCACCGCGTCCGTATGCCGTGCACCGCACTCTCGTCGAGGCGCCTTGTTCACCCTGCTCGCCGCAGTCAGCCGGCCGCCTCATGGTCCAGGCAGTCCAAGCGCAGGGAGGTGTCGGGCAGGTCGGCCCGGAGAAGCTCGCAGTGCGCGACCCCACCAGCGTCGGATGCTTCCCGGAAGAACCGACACGTGAGGCACATCCGGGCGCGCGGCACGAGCCCGTCCGCCTGCAGGCCGGTCAACAGGTGCAGGAGGCCCGAGAGCAGTGCCCCCTGGTCGCCCGAGGAAAGCGCCGCGAGATGGTGAGTGACCGGCATACCCCAAGACGCGACACGACCCGCGACGGCCTGGCCGTCCTCGGTGACGCGCAGCAGGCGGCTGCGGCCGTCGAGGGGGTCTGTCGCGACGGCCACGAGGCCCTTGCCCTCCAGAGCCCGCACGGCATCGGTGACGGTCGCTCGGGTGACCCCGAGGCGCCCTGCCAGCTCGGACGGCCGCACCGCGGCGGCCGCCACGAGCCCGAGGATGCGCACCTGGATCGGGCTCAGCCCCTGTGCAGTCGAAACCTCTTGAAGGAGGACACGCTGCACCTGGCCGAGCCGCTCCAGGGCGTCGGTGATCGTCGCGGAGGGGACGCCTGCTACCACTGCCCGTCCGCGACGTAGGGCTGGGTCCACAGCGCGACGCTGAGCACGACCGCCTTGAGCCACGCGCCCATCATGGCGTCCACGTCGTCATCGGCGTTAGCGCGACCCGCCAAGAACGGGCGGACCGTCACGGTGATCGGCACGATGAGCGCGATGAGGTCACGCATCGGCACGTATGCCGTGGAGTCGGCTCCGTCGGTGGTGTTCTTGGCGACCCGGGCGTGGCGACGGCCGATCTCGTGCTGGTAGGCCAGCCAGTCATCGCCGTAGTCGCCCGCGCAGGTGTCGCGGACCCACTGCCCGAAACGAGCACGGACCTTGTCGAGGTAGTCGCCGATGGGGGCGCCGGACGGGTTGCTGAACTGGGCCAGCAGGTGCGGCTGGCTGCCAACGAAGCCGTACCAGACGTCCAGGAGGGCGTCGATCTGGTCGTCGAGCAACTCGCCGGCCCGGCGCAGGGCGGCGCGGTCGTCGTCGCCGAACAGGACGCTGGCGCGCAGTTGGCTGAGCCCCTCGCCCGACACCGCCGCTGCTGCGGTTGCGGCCCCGACGTGGCCCATGGTGTACCCGTGGATGTGCGTCATCGTTCCTCCTGTGATCGATGTTGCTAAGGACTCCTCACTATTGCTGATGCTGAAGGGATTGTCCAGACCTCGCGGCGAGCTGCGCGGTTTGTTGTGGTCCGTCGTGGTCCGTCGGGGCGGTTCGGCTGCTTGCGGTCAGCCCTGCAGGGGGCGGATCTCCAGTGGGACACCGCAGGCTGCGGAGGCCTCGGCGGCCAACTCGTGCGCCGCCTCGACGCTCGGTGCCTCGATCACCCAGAAGCCGCCGAGGATCTCGGGGCCGGCAGCGAACCGACCCGGTCGCGTCGTGGGCTCGGCTCCCGTGCCGTCGACGATGACCGACGAGGCCGGGTCTTCGATCCCGCAACCGAAGACCAGCGCGCCCGCGTCACGCATCTTGTCGTTGAAGGCGCCGACGGCCGCGAACATTGCGGCCATCTCCTCCTCGGACGGAGTCGGGTAGGCACCGATGTGCCACACGGAGAACAGGTACTGCGCCATAGGTCGCCTCTTTCCTCGGGTTGAGTGCGCCCTCACGGTATGCCGTCCCGCCGACACCGGTCGAGCAGCCTCCCCAGTGTGGCCAGGCGTGGCGACGGACGACCCCGCGGCAAGGCGGCATACTCCATCGGGTGCTGACTTGGCCCGAAGAACCTGAGGTGACCGACTGGGAGCCCGTCGACGATGCGACCCTCGCAGGGCGCCTCGGCGCGCTGATCCCGACCTCGGGTGCTGCCCTGGTGCTCATCGACGGACGGTCGGGGAACGGGAAGTCGACCCTGGGCGACCGGATCTGCCGCCTGATCGGAGCCGGACTCATCCACACCGACGACGTGGCCTGGCACCTCCATGCCACGGACTGGGCCGACGCTCTCGTCGGTGGGGTGCTCGAGCCCTGGCGCCGCGGGGACGCCGTGTCGTTTCGGCCGCCCGGGTGGGTGGCCCGTGATCGGCCCGGTTCCATCGAGCTGGCGCCCACCCGGATCCTCGTCGTCGAGGGGGTCGGCGCCGGTCGGGCGGAGTTGGCGCGTCAGGCCGATGTCGTCATCTGGGTCCAATCGGATCAGGCCGAGGCGCGCCGACGAGGTGTCGTGCGGGACGTTGCGCTCGGTCGGCCCCCGACGGAGGCTGAGGCCTTCTGGGACGAGTGGGCCAGCTCGGAGGACCCCTTCCTCGCCGCCGATCGGCCGTGGACCCGGGCCGACTTCATCGTTAACGGGACTCCCCCACGCGCCGACGACCGGACCTGGCTCGCCCCCGGCCCGATCGGCACGGCGACCGGGCCGCTCGACCCACCGAACGAGCCGATCGGCACCTCGCCCGTCGCTTAACGGACCACGATGGTTGCCCGCGCATTAGCGTCGGAGCATGACCGACAACGCGACGCCGCGAGGCGAGGACTGGGCCGGGGTCGTCGACGACCTCAACCGGTTGCTCCGGCTCAAGACCACCCCAGTGGGGCTCTCCCGGTTCGCGACCCTCGCCGAGTTGGAGGCGGTGCCGAAGGTTCGCCGGCCGGACGGCATACACACGTTTGACCAGGTGGTCGCGATGGCGGCGCGACTCGGGTGGACCGTGGGCGCGACGGCCGACGACTTCGTCCAGAAGCAGTGTTCGGCGGTGCTTGGCCTGATCCCGCGCGACGAGGAGTGGCTGGCCGGACGCGCGCTGGCCGGGGTCTGGTTCGCGACGATCGAGGACTCCGCGGCGCACCAGCACTCGATGGACACCGCCCCGTATGCCGGCCACGCCGGTGTCGTCGTCTCTCCCCTCGCGACGGGGCGACTGGATCCACCCGACGTCGTGCTCATCTATGCCACGCCAGGTCAGATGGTGCTCATGATCAACGGGCTGCAGTGGTCGGGCTACCGCAAACTCACCATGAGCTCGGTCGGCGAGTCGGCCTGCGCCGACTCCTGGGGCCGGGCGCTGGCCACCGGCGAGCCGTCGGTGTCGATCCCCTGTTATGCCGAGCGCCGCTATGGCGGGGTTGCTGACGACGAGATGCTCATGGCGACGCCGCCGCAGTTTCTGCCGACGATGATCGCGGGCCTGGAAGCGTTGTCCCGCAACGGTCTTCGCTACCCGATCGCGCCCTACGGCATCCAGGCCGATGCCCGCGCGGGGCTGGCCAAGAGCTACGGAAACTAACCCGCGAGCCCACCTTCGAGGGCTGTTCGGGCTCAAGGTGTAACATATGCAGGTGTAAGGTGTAAGCATGGCGCTCAACATCAAGAACGAGCGGGTATGCCGCCTGGCCAAGGAGGCCGCCGAGCGCACGGGCCGCAGCCAGGTCAGCGTCCTGGAGGCTGCTCTCGAAGACTATTTGGCGAAGGTGTCGGCCGCCGATGCCGCCAAGCAAGAGAGCCGAGCGGCACGCGTGGCCCGGGTGCACGCAACCGTCGAGGCCTACAACGTCGGGCTCACCGACGAGGACCGGGCAGCTGTCTGGCGCTTCATGAATGATGAGATGTACGACGAAGACGGGTTGCCCGCATGATCGTCGACACCTCGGCTGTCGTCGCCATCCTGTTGCGCGAGCCGGGCTCGCAAGCCCTGGTGGATGCCATTCTTGACGCCCCCAGCGCCAAGATGTCGGCGGGGTCGGCTCTGGAGTTGCAGGTCGTCGCCAGTCGACGCGGGGGCGACGCAGGCCGCGTGGCCGCCCTCACGATTCTTGACGACTTGTCGATCGACATTACTGCGGTGACCGCGCAGCAGGCCCTCGATGCCGGGGCCGCCCACAGCCGATTCGGCCGGGGTTCAGGGAGCAAGGCCCGCCTGAACTTCGGGGACTGCTTCGCCTACGCGTTGGCCGCGGAGTCAGACGAGCCGTTGCTGTTCGTCGGCGACGATTTCACCCACACCGACCTCACGCCTGTCCTCCCCTAGCCCACCCCGGCTGGGTCGAGGTATTCGGCCATCACCTGGCGATGGTGGAATACCTCGACCCGGCGGGGGGGGCAAAGGGGAACAACAGCTCAGAGGCCGAGAGCGTCGGCAGCCTCGCGGGATGACTCGCGCAGGAAGCCGGCGCAGCGGGCCTCTTCCTCGGACTCCCCGATGACGCGGGCCGCTCGGGCCAGCGCCGCCAGCGCCCGCAGGAACCCCCGGTTGGGTTCGTGCTCCCACGGGATCGGTCCCTGACCACGCCACCCGGCCTTGCGCAGCGAGTCCAGACCGCGGTGATAACCCGTGCGGGCATACGCGTATGCCGTGACCGGGTGGTCCGCGTCGAGCGCCCCCTCGGCCAGCAGGGCCCAGGCCAACGACGAGGTCGGGTATGCCGCGGCAACGGATTCGAGGGCCGCGTGCGGCATACCCTCTGCGGCGCTTCCCGCATGGTCTGGCGACCCGTGGCCGGGCCCCTCACGGAGCCCGGCCACGATGTCAGCCGCGGGGTCGACCGGCAGTAGCGTCGCCGGCATACCCAGCAGGTTTGAGGTCACCCTCAGGCCTGGTGCGTTCCGGCCGAGCGCAGGTCCTGGCAGGCGCGGACGACGCGGGCGGCCATGGCGGCCTCGGCCTCCTTGCCCCAGGCGCGCGGGTCGTACTGCTTCTTGTTGCCGACCTCGCCGTCGACCTTGAGGACGCCGTCGTAGTTCTTGAGCATCCAGCCGGCGACCGGGCGGGTGAAGGCGTACTGCGTGTCGGTGTCGACGTTCATCTTGATGACGCCGAAGTCGACCGCGTCCGAGATCTCCTGCGGGAGCGAGCCGGAGCCGCCGTGGAAGACGAGGTCCAGCGGCTTGCTGCCAGCAGCCAGGCCCTTGGCCGCGACGACCGCGTCCTGGCACTGCTTGAGGATCTCGGGGCGCAGCTTGACGTTGCCCGGCTTGTAGACGCCGTGCACGTTGCCGAAGGTGAGGGCAGCCATGAAGCGGCCGTTCTCGCCCAGGCCCAGCGCCTCGACGGTCGCGAGGGCGTCCTCGGGGGTCGTGTAGAGCTGCTCGTTGATCTCGTTGGCGACGCCGTCCTCTTCGCCGCCGACGACACCGATCTCGACCTCAAGGATGATGTGCGCGGCCTTGGCGAGGGCCAGCAGGTCCTGGGCGATGGTGAGGTTCTCGGCCAGCGGCACGGCCGAGCCGTCCCACATGTGCGACTGGAACAGCGGGGGCAGGCCGGCCTTGACCCGCTCGGCCGAGATGGCCAGCAGCGGACGGACGAAGCCGTCGAGCTTGTCCTTCGGGCAGTGGTCGGTGTGCAGCGCGATGTTGACCGAGTAGTTCTTGGCGACCTCGGCGGCGAACGCGGCGAGGGCGCTGGCGCCGGTCACCATGTTCTTGATGTTGGAGCCCGACGCGAAGTCGGCGCCACCGGTGGACACCTGGATGATGCCGTCGGAGCCGGCCTCGGCGAAGCCACGAATCGCCGCGTTGATGGTCTGGCTGGAGGTGATGTTGATCGCCGGGTAGGCAAAGGCGCCAGCCTTCGCGCGGTCGAGCATGTCGGCGTAAACCTCAGGTGTTGCGATGGGCATGGGGCGTCTCCTAGGCGCTCGGCGGTCGGTCCGCCCCCATCCTTCCACTTCCTGGCAAGCGCTTGCCCAGGGACGTTCGCCCCGAACACGTCGGCTACCTCTGCGTCACCTCACGTTCACCTCGCCAACGCTGGGCGTCACGCCGGTTCTTCTCCCGTATGCCGTGCCAGCGCGGCTCTCGCGGTCTGCGCCATGAGCCGCCGGGTCGATGGTGGGTGGACAATCTCGGCGTCGCCGCCGAACGCCAATAGTGCTGCGACAGCGCCCATTTCGCCACGGAAGCACAGGGTCATGCGGATCCAGCCGTCGGAGTCGGTGGTCCTGTCAGCGTGGGTGGCTGCGGGGTCAGTGGCTGCGGGCGGCATACCGGGTGGTGTGGGGTCGGTCTCGTCCGGGGCGAGGAACCTGCGGGCGGCGGTCACCCGCAGCACCATGTCGAGCACGTCCGGTTTGATCCGCACGACAACCTCGACCGGCACCAACCCGCGGGGCCGTTCGATCCGCTGTCGCAGCCGTTCCCACACCGCCGCGAGGTCGAGCCCGTCCGGCTCCGTGGCCGGCTCGTCCAGGGCGACTGCGGTGTTGACCCGGTCGACGCGCCACATCCGTTCGTGGTGGTCCTCGCCGGTGCCGGTGCTGCCGACGAGGTACCAGACTCCCGTCTTGGCGACCAGGCCATAGGGGTCGACGGTGACCGACTCCTCGGTGCCGTCGCCGTGCCGATAGTCCAGGAGCAGTCGGCGCTGCGCCCACACGGCCTCCTGAACGACCTCGAGCGCGGGTGCGGAAGGGGTGCGGCGATACCAGCCAGCATGGTCAACGAGGACCCTCGCGCGGGCGGCTTCGGCAGCCGAGCGATGCGAAGGCGGCACTGCGGCAACGAGTTTGTGGACCGCGCTCGCCAGGGCCGACCCCATGCCCAGATCGTCGGGCACGGCTCGACCGGACATCGCCACCAGGGCCCGCGACTCGGCCGCGGTCAAGCCTGTCATGTCGGTGCGATAGCCGGGCATGAGCCGGATGCCCCCGCCTCGACCCTGCTCGGTCCACACCGGAACGCCGGCCGCCGAGAGTGCCTCGACGTCGCGATAGACGGTGCGGACGCTGACCTCCAACTCGCGTGCGACCTCGGGGGCGACGGCGCTGCCGCGGGCCTGCAGGATGAGCAGCAGGCTGAGGAGCCGGTCAGATCGCATGGATCGAGAATGGCAGAGAAACCTGACCGTAGGTGTCAGGTTCAGGGCTCAGGGTGGAGCCATGAACCAAACTTCTTCCCCCAGCGCCCCCGCCGTCGTCGACCCGCGTCTGACGACCGACCCCCGTCCCGACTTCTTCGCCGCAGCCGACCAGGCGGTCCACCTCATCGACGGCCTCGCGCCCGCCGACCTCGACCGACCGACTCCCTGCGACGACTACGACGTGCGCACCCTCGTCGCCCACCTCTTGACCGTCTTCCGCCGGATCACCCACGTGGCCACGGGCGGCGGCTGGGCCGAGGTGCCACAGGTCATCACCGGCGTCCCCGACGAGTCGCTCGCGACAGTTGCCGCCGCCGACCGCGACCGGCTCGTGCAGGTCTGGTCCGACGACGCGGTCCTAGAGCGGATCCTCAGCCTCCCCCCGGGCGTTCAGGTGCCGGGACGCATCGGAGCCTTTCGCTACACCCAGGAGCTCGTCACCCACGCGTGGGACCTCGCTGCGGCCGTCGGTCGCGTGGATCAGCTCGACCCGGCACTCGCCGAGCCGGTCATCATCGGCGCCCAGCAGTTCGTCCCGCGCGATGCCCGTGAGGGCTTCCCCTTCGGGGCGGTGGTCGACGTGGCCGACGACGCCGGCCCTTACGAGCGGCTGGTCGGCTGGCTGGGCCGCGACCCGAACTGGACGCCGTCCGCCTAGGGTCGGCCCGGCTCGCGCCCGAGTGCCTCGCGGCGGCCCCGCAGGTGGGCATGCTCGGCTTCGTTGGTGCACAAGCCAATTGCCCGTTCGTATGCCGCCGCGGCCTCCTCCGCGCGCCCGGCCCGGACCAGCAACTCGGCCCGCACCGTCGACACTCGATGCGACGTGGGCATCACCTCGTCGAGGCCGTCAAGCAAGGCCAGGCCAGCCTCCGGGCCGTCGGCTTCAGCCACGGCCACCGCACGGTTGAGCCGGACCACCGGCGAGGCCGTGAGGCGGTCGAGGGCGGCATACCGGTTGGCGATCCGTCGCCAATCGGTGTCGCCGGCTCTCATCGCGACCGCGTGCTCGGCCGCGATGAGGGCCTGCAGCCGAACCTCGGCAGCCCGACGACCCAGCACCACTGGGTCGGCGGGCAACCCCGCGAGCAGACCGAGAGCATCGGCGATCTCGCCGCGCTTCCATCGGCCGCGGTCCTGGTCGGGCAGCAACACCAGCCGTCCGGCATCGTCCACCCGAGCCTCGCGACGCGAGTGCTGCAGCAGCATCAACGCCAGCAGCGCATCGAGCAGGGGCGCGGATTGCGTTGCAGCGGAAGGCGGCTGAACGGCATACCCCTGGAGGAGTTGCCGCAGCAGGCGGGTGAGCCGGATGGCCTCCCCCGCGAGCTCGGCGCGCACGACATCGGGACCGGAACCGGGCGCATAACCGGCGGTGAAGGCGAGGTAGGCGACCGTGGCGACCACGTCGATCCGCTCGGCGAGCCGCTCAGGCGTCGGAAGGGCGAAGGCAACGCCCGCGACGGGGAGCTTCTTGCGAGCCCGGGTCAACCGGGCCGCCATCGTCGGCTCGGCGACGAGGAACAGCCGCGCGAGGTCAGCCGTCGAGACGCCCATCACCAGCCGGAGGGTCAGCGCCGCTGCGGCTTCGGGAGCCAGCGCCGGGTGCGCGCAGAGGAAGACCAGCCGCAGCCGTTCGTCGGCCAGCGCGCCGGGCTGATCGCCAGGGTCGGCCATCGCCCGCTGAGCCTCCTCCTGGGTGCGCGCATCGACGACGAGCAGCGGTTCCTTGCGGGCGGCGACGGCTTCCGCGCGGAGCCGGTCAACCGCCCGCCGGCGCGCTGCGGTGAGCAGCCACGCCGGCGGGTTGGCCGGTATGCCGTCGCGCGGCCAGGTCCGCGCCGCCGCCTCGAACGCGTCGGCGAGGGCATCTTCGGCGAGGTCGAGTCGACGGAACTGGCCGACGAGCAGGGCCAACAACCGGCCCCACTCTTCGCGCCAGACCCGCTCGATCGTCTTGCTCAGCACTGGGTGGTCGACTCCCTCACTCGATCAGCCGGGCAGGTCGATCTGGACGCAGGGCCGGATCTCCAAGGAGTAGCCGTGCGGCAGGATCCGGCACCACTCGACGACGGTGTCCAGGTCGGGGGCGTCCAGCAGGTAGAAGCCCCCGATCATCTCGGCGGTCTCGGCGAACGGGCCGTCGGTGAGGACCGGCTGGCCGCCGACGTGGCGCAGGGTGGTTGCGGCGTCGGAGTCGGCCAGCGCCTCTCCTCCGAGCAGGTGCTCGCCAACGGCCTGGTGGAAGCGGACGTGGTCGTTCATCGACTCGGCCTGCTCGTCGGCCGACATGCTCGACCACCCGGTGGGCGAGTGGGCAATAAGAACGAAGTACTTCATAGGAGGTGTCCCTTCTGGAATGTTGGGGTGGTGTCGGTGCTGGTCTGACCGGAGACGTCTTCGCCCTGCTGGGCGAGCTGGCGCAGCTCGACGAAACCGCCGCCACTCACCAGCCGTGCGCAGCAGCGGACGAGGTCGTCGCGGTCATTGCTGTCGATGAGGTAGAACCCCGCGAGTTGCTCCACGCTCTCGGCGAACGGGCCGTCCGTGATCACCGCGCCGCCCTGGCCGTCGGGGCGCATCGACAGCGCTTGTGCCGACGGGGTCAATGGGCTGGCCGTGACAATCCAGTGGCCACCTTGGCCAAGGTCGCGCTGGAACTGCTCGTGCAACTGCATGCCCTTGACGTGTTCCTCGGCTGGGAGGGCTGCCCACTCCGCCTCCGGCGCGGGCAACAGGACGAGATATCGCCTCATCGTTCTCCTTCTCTGGGAGCCCGGCGGGCTCGTTCATCAAGGTGACGGGCGAGGAATCCCCGAATCGACAGCTCACCGCGGGCGGATATGCCGGTGCCGGTGCCGGCGGCCCCAAAAGATCGTCGACCTTCCGCACGCTCGACGATATTTCATCGAGCCAACGAAAGGTCGACGATGTTTCGGGCGGGCGCGGGCAGGGGCGGGGCGGAGGTGCGGTGCACGGCATACCTCTGGGCGTGGTTGGCTGGCACCGTGCCGAAGCACCCCCGGACCGTCGTCCTCCTTGAGGGGGCGAGTGATGTCGCAGCCGTCCGCACCCTCGCCGCTGCCCGCGAGGTCAACCTGGAACGAGTCCGGCTGGTCGACCTCGGCGGGGTCACCAACATCCGTCGGGTGCTGCGCCAGGCCCGAGCCGATTGGGCAGATGCCGAGATGCTCGGGCTCTGCGACGCGGCAGAAGTGCGTTTCATCGAGCGGGCCCTCGTCGAGATCGGGCTGCCGGTGCGCGACCCAAGCGACCTTCCTGCCTACGGGTTCTTCGTCTGCCACGCCGATCTCGAGGAGGAACTGCTTCGGGCCCTCGGGCCGGTGAGGACCATCGCCGTGATCGAGAGGCTGGGCCTCGGGGCCAAACTCGGTGCGCTGCAACGACAGTTGGCCTGGCAGGACCGTCCGCTCGCTGAGCAATTGCACCGCTTCTGCGGGGTCGCGTCCGGACGCAAAGAGTTGCTCGGGGGTGCGCTCGCCGAGGCCCTCGACCTGGATGCGGTGCCCGAGCCGCTCGCCCTCTTGCTCGACCGCTTGGCGGACGCCTGAGCCTCGGCTCGGTCCGGCTCAGACCGCGACCGGCAGCACCGCCGCCCTGAAGGCCGACCGACGCAGGTATGCCGTCGCCACCAGCAGGATCGCGGCTCCCGCCAGCATCGCGACCCGACTCCCCCACATGCTGGCCACCCACCCCGACACGAACGACGCGATGGCCAACCCGCCCCAGTTGAAGGTGCGGATCGTGGCATTCATCCGCGCCCGGAGCCGGTCGGGGGTGACTGCGGTGCGGTAGGTCATCATCAGCGAGGCACTCATCGCGGTCAGCCCATCCAGCAGCATCGCAACGACCAAAACGGCGACGCCCCAGGGCCCGGGCTGTGCAAGCACGACGAGCACCGGCCACAGCGGCGACACCCATTCGACGGTGGTGATGACCCGGCCGACACCGAACCGCCGCCCCAGCCGCGGCGCCACCCCGGCGGCCACGACACCCGACACGCCAGCGGCGGCCAGGATGAGGCCCACGGTGAGGGCATCCAGGTGCAACTCCTGGTTGGCGTAGAAGACCAGCACCGTCATCACCATGGCGCGCCCGACGAACCAGCTGTGCAGCCAGAAGGCATACGGCCGCAGGGTCTCGTGCCGATAGACCCACCGGGCACCTTCGCGCAGCTCGGCGACGAGGTGCCGGGACTCGCCACGCACGATGGGCGGCTCCGGCGTGCGGATGGTCGCGATGACGACGGCGGACACGGCATACGAGAGCGCGTCGACGAGTACCGCGATCGGCGCGGAGAGGAAGCGCACGAGCGAGCCCGCGGCGACCGGCCCGACCGAGCCGACCACCTGCCCCATCTGTTCGAGACGGGCGAAGGCGTCGGGGAGGGCGCGCTCGGGCACGAGCCTCGGGACATAGGACTGGTATGCCGCGACCGACACGCACGTGACCGCGCCGAACACGAAGACCAGCCCGGCGACGATGGGGACGGTGAGCCGGCCGGCGAGGGCCAGCAGGCCGATCGCCCCGAAGATCGTCATCCCCAGCAGGTCGGCGGCCACGAGCAGGGGTTTGCGGCGGACCCGTTCGGCGATCACGCCGGCGAGCAGCCCGAACACCAGGTAGGGAGCCCACTGGGCGGCACGGACCAGGCCGATCGCCTGCTCGTCGGCCTGGAGGGTGTCGATGAGAAGGAACTGGATCGCCAGGGTCGAGACGACCGTCCCGATCGACGAGACCGAGTCGGCGGCGAACATCCGCCAGTAGCCAGCCCCGAGCCCAGCGGGAGCCGGGCCCGGTTGGCCGGGAGGCGCCGTCATGGCTGCTGGTCGAAGACGTGGCGGCGCACCCAGGCATGCATGGCAATCGCCGCCGCGGCACCCGCGTTGATCGAGCGGGTCGAGCCGAACTGGTCGATGTGCAGGACCACACGGCATACCTGCTGCATCTCAGGCGTCAGCCCGGGCCCCTCTTGGCCGAAGACGAGGACGCACTCGCGCGGCAGGTCGTAGGTCTCCAGCGCGACCGAGCCGGGCAGGTTGTCGATCCCGATGAGAGGTATGCCGCTCGCCTCCCCCGCCCCCGCCCCCGCCTGCGCCTGTGCCCACGTTGCGAGCGCGGCGGCGTCGGGGTGGTGGTGTTCGTGCTGGTAGCGGTCGGTGACCATCGCCCCTCGCCGGTTCCACCGTCGCCGTCCGACGATATGGAACGCCGCCGCGTTGAAGGCGTTGGCCGTGCGGATCACCGAGCCGATGTTGAAGTCGTGGCCCCAATTCTCGACCGCCACGTGGAACGGATGCCGGCGGGTGTCGAGGTCGGCGACGATCGCCTCGTGCCGCCAATAGCGGTAGCGATCCACGACGTTGCGCCGGTCGCCCTCGGCGAGCAGCACGGGGTCCCAGTGATCGCCGGAGAGGGGCGGACCGGCATACGGACCGACGCCCACCTCGCCCGCCCCTCCCGCGTCGGGGCCGGTCACAGGCCGACGAACCGGGACAGGAACGCGCGGGTGCGCTCGCGCGACGGGGCGCCGAGCAGGGCCGCCGGCGGACCTTCCTCGTGGATGGCGCCGCCGTGCAGGAAACACACCCGGTCGGCCACCTGCTTGGCGAAAGCCATCTCGTGGGTGGCCAGCACCATCGTCATCCCCTCGGCCTTGAGGCTGACAAGCAGGTCGAGCACCTCGCCGACCAACTCCGGGTCGAGGGCCGAGGTCACCTCGTCGAGGAGCATGAGCTCGGGTGAGTTGACTAGGGCCCGGGCAATGGCGACCCGTTGCTGCTGCCCGCCGGACAACTCGTCGGGCCGGACCGACGCCTTGTCGGCCAGCCCGACCCGCTCAAGGATCGCCCGGGCAGCGGCGGTCGCGTCGGCCCGAGGTCGGCCGTGGACCCGCATCGGGGCCAGGGTGATGTTGTCCAGGACGCTCAGGTGCGGGAACAGGTTGTAGGCCTGAAAGACCATCCCCATCCGCGACCGCACCCGGTCAGGGTCGACCCGCGGGTCGGTGATGTCCTCGGTGCCGAGGTGGATGACGCCGTCGTCGACGGTCTCCAACAGGTTGACGCACCGCAACAGGGTCGACTTGCCCGACCCGGAGGCGCCGATGAGGACGACGCATTCGCCGGCCGACACCTCCAGGTCGAACCCGTCGAGGACGACGTTGCTGCCGAACGATTTCCGCAACCCGCGGACGGACAGGAGGCTCACGGCATACCTCGGTGGCGGGAGCGGCCGACGGCGAAGCCGTTCATACCAGCCCGCTCCCTTGGAAGCCCTGGCGCCGGGCCACCCAGTCGGTGAAGCGCGCCATGGGGACGGTGAGGCAGACGAAGAGGACGCCGGCGACGACATACGGCGTGAAGTTGAAGTCGCGGGCCGTCTCGATCTGGGCCGCGCGGATCGCGTCGACGACGCCGAGGACCGCGATGAGCCCGGAGTCCTTCTGCAGGGACACGAAGTCGTTGAGCAACGGCGGCAAGACCCGGCGCACCGCCTGAGGCACGATGACGAACCGCAGGGACTGGGTGTGGGTCAGGCCGAGCGACCGGGCGGCCGCGCGCTGCGACGGATGAACCGACTCGATGCCCGCGCGGAAGACCTCTGCGACATAGGCGGAGTAGCTGAGCACCAATGCCGCGCAGCCCCAGAACACCGCCTCCTGCGGCAACCCGTCCAGACCCAACGCGGGCACGCCGAAACCCAGCAGGAGCAGGACGAGCAGCAGCGGCAGACCCCGGAACAGGTCGGTGAACGCCGCCCCGAACAGCCGCAACGGGAAGAAGACCGGGCCGCGCAGGGTCCGCATGACCGCGATGGTCAGTCCCAACACCGCGATGAGCACCGAGCAGACCAGCAGCACCCGGATGTTGAGCCAAAGCCCGTTCAGCACCGCCGGGAACGACGCGACGGCCTTGTCCCAATCGAAGAACGTCTCCTGGACCCGCGGCCACCCGGACGAGTGCGTGAGCACCCACCCGAGCGCGCCGACGACGAGGATCGTGCTGATTGACGCGATGGCTGCCGACCGCACCGTCCGCGAGCGGCGGTAGGCGCGGCGCTCCTGCTCCAGCGCGGACGGCACCCAGCGGTCGGTCAGACCGCCGGGTGCGTCCACACGCTCGTCGGGAGGGTTCGCCACGAAGATCCCGAGGGGGTATGCCGTGTGGTGAGGTGTGCGGGTGGTTACTTGAGCGCCGGGGCGCCGGCGTTGGTGAGCCACTGCGTCGCGAGCTTGGCCAGGGTGCCGTCGGCCCGCAGTGCGTCGACCGCCTTCGAGACGCAGGCGGTCAGCCCGGACCCCTTGGTGAGGACCAGCCCGAACTGCTCCTGCGCGCCGCCAGCCGCCGGCAACTGCCCGACGATGACGCCGTTGTCCAACTGCGCCGCGGTCATGTAGAAGGCGGTCGGGACGTCCGCGACGATGCCGTCGATCTGCTTGTTCTTCAGCGCCTGGACCGCCAGGTCGTTGGTGTCGAACACGGCCGGGGCCGCCGTCGGCTTGATCTGGTCGGTGATCGCCTTGTAGGAGGTCGTGCCCACCTGGGCGCCGAGCTTGGCGCCGGCGAGGTCGGCCACAGCCGTCTTGCCGTCGATCGGCGAACCCTTGTAAGTGATGACGGCTTGGGCGACGTCGTAGTAGCCGGACGAGAAGTCCACTGCCTTGCGACGCTCCTCGGAGATCGACACCTGGTTGATGTCGACGTCGAAGTTCTTCTTGCCGGGGGTGATGGCGTTCGTGAACGGCACGACGACCCACTGGACGTCGGCGGCGGCGAAGCCCATCTTCGCGGCCACAGCGGCGGCGACGGCCGCCTCATAGCCCTGCCCGTTGGCCGGCTTCCCGTCCTTGAACCAGGGCTCGTATGCCGGGTCGTCGGTTCCGATGGTGAACTTGCCCGCGGTGGTCAGCGGCAGCGACGCAATGGCGCAGGCATCGGTGGTGGCGCTCGCCGAAGGGGCCTTGGTCGCAACGGCCGACGTCGTCGATCCCGTCGAGGTGCTCCCCCCGCAGGCGGCCAGGCCGGCCAGCAACAGGGCGGACCCGGAGACGGCGAGCATTCGCGAGCGCAACATGAACGTTCCCTTCGACATCGAATTCAAGGCGCCGAGATCCGTCCCGACCCCGGCTGACACCCGTCATCGTAGGGGGCCATCGGAGCGGCGGTTGCTTGGTCCGTTGTTTGTGGAAGGCCCGCGCTGGTGTCCGCGAACACGGCGCGCGCACAGGTGAGGATTACGGGGCAGCCAGGCGGGCGGCATACCCTCGGGGTCGTGATGCCTCCTGCCCTCGGCCCCGACTGGCTCGACCCGAACTATCTGTTCGAGACCTACGGGAGCGGATTCTTCTGGCTCTCGCTCGGCATTGTGTTCGTCGAGTGCGGGCTGTTCTTCCCATTCCTGCCCGGCGACTCGCTGCTGTTCGCGATTGGGCTGTTCATCTCGGGGGGCAAGCCGCACCTGCCCTCGCTGGCGATCGCGCTGCCGACGCTCACCGTCGTGGCGTTCCTCGGGAACGTGTGCGGGTATGAGATCGGGCGGGCGATGGGGCCGGCGCTCTACAAGCGGACGGGGCGGATCCTCAAGCAGGAGTACTTCGACAAGACGCATGCGTTCTTCGAGAAGCACGGCACGAAGGCGCTGGTCATTGGCCGGTTCGTGCCGATCGTGCGGACCTTCATCACCCTCGTCGCCGGGGTCAGCGCGATGAACCGGCGGACCTTCTTCGTGTGGAGCGCCGTCGGCGCGGTGCTGTGGGTGCTGTCGATCACGCTCGCCGGCTACTTCCTTGGCGCGGCGTTCCCGGCCATCGGCAAGAACCTCGAGATCGCGGTGATCGCGATCATCGGGGTGTCACTGCTCCCGATGGTTTTCGAGTGGTGGCGCCACCGCCGGGCCGCCGCGTCAGCTGACTGAGCGCCCGGGCGGCAAGCCCGGCTAGCCGGCGGCTAGCCGGCTGCGGGCGGCGGAGGCGTCTGCGGGTATGCCGGTGCGTCCTGGATGGGGGCGGGCGCCGGTTGGGCGGGCGGCAGCGGCGCGGCCTGGCCGGCCTGACCGACTGAGCCACCAGCCGAGCCCCCGGCCGGGTCGAAGGACACCTTCGGGGCCTCGCGCTCGGCAGGGCCGTCCAACTCGAAGTACTCGGCCTTGGTCACCGACGCCATCCCTGCGACGAAGTTCGTGGGGATCGACTCGACCTTGGTGTTGAGCTCGCGAACGTTGGCGTTGTAGTAGCGCCGGGCGCTGGCGATCCGGTCCTCCGTGGCGCCGAGCTCAGCCTGCAGCGCCGAGAAGTTCTGGTTGGCCTTGAGGTCGGGGTAGGCCTCGCTGACGGCGTTGAGCCGCACGAGGGCCTGGGTCAAGGCGGCCTCCGACTTGGCGGTTGCGGCCGGGCTCAGCCCCGGCGCCATCGCGGCCGCACGGGCCTGGGTGACGGCTTCGAGCGTGCCTCGCTCGTGCGCGGCATACCCCTTGACGGTCTCCACGAGGTTGCCGATGAGGTCGTGCCGTCGCTTGAGCTCGACGTCGATCTGGGCCCAGGCCTCCTGGGTGAGGTTGCGCAGCTTGATGAGGCCGTTGTAGGCGCTGAAGAACCAGGCGACGAGTCCCAGAACGATGACGCCGATGATGATGAGCGCGGTCATGCGAGGCTCCCTTGGCCGGTGGGTTGAGGCGATCCTAGGCGAGACCCAGCTCGGTCAGCCCATAGACGAAGCGATAGGGCAGCCCCGCCTCGGCGAAAACAGCCGCCGCTCCGGTCGCCCGGTCGGCGATCGTGGCGACAGCGACGACGGTTGCGCCGGCCTCGCGGGCGGCGTTGGCGGCCTCCAGGGGCGAGGCCCCGGTGGTCGAGGTGTCCTCGACGATGAGCACCCGACGACCGCTGATCGAGGGGCCTTCGATCCGCTGCTGCAGGCCGTGGGCCTTGCCCGACTTGCGGACGACGAAGGCGTCGAGGCGGCCGCCTGCTGCGGATGCCGCGTGCAGCATCGAGGTCGCGACCGGGTCGGCGCCGAGGGTCAGCCCGCCGACGGCGTCGAAGTCGAGGTCGCTGGTCAGATCGCGCATGACCCGCCCGACCAGGGGGGCTGCCTCGCCGTCGAGGGTGATCCGGCGCAGGTCGACGTAGTAGTCCGCCTCACGCCCCGACGACAGAGTCACTCGGCCATGAACGATGGCCTTGGCCTTGACGATCTCCAGCAGGCGGGCCCGGTCGGCAGCGATATCAGTCACAGGCAGCCAGTATGCCGCGTGCCCAGCCTCTGGGCGGCCGGTGCGATAGGCGGCCGACGGGTGGAGGTGGCACGGGTGGAGGTATACCCGGTCGGCACGCCCGACTGGATACACATCCAATCAATTCCTCTGGGCGTCAGGTCAGGGTGGGCGCATCGGCGAAGTCGGCCTCGACGATCTCGCGGTCCTCGGGATCGGCGATCTCGACCGCAAGCGCCGCCGCCCACGCCTGGAGCGCCTCAGCGTCCCGGCCCAGCCCGGCCAGCGACCGAGCGCGCAACTCGTGGGCATAGGCCAGGTCGAAGTCGCCCAACCCGTGGGCTTCGCATTGGGCCAGCGTCCGGTCGCCATAGCCGAGCGCCTGATCGGGTCGCGCGGACGCCAGCCAGGCCTTGCCGATGAGGTAGCGAGCGCGTGCCTCGTTCGCCGGCGTCGCTCCCTTGGCCCGCTCCCAGTGGTATGCCGCGGCATACGCCCCGCGGACCAGGCCCACCGCGGTGGCGGTGCCGGCCGCAACTCCAGCGAGTTGGTCCCAGACGGCGTTGTTGATCTCGATCGCCTGGGCCCGATGCCAGTCGCCGGTGATGTCCTGCGCCGAGGTCGCGGCCTCGACCCCGCTGTCCGTGGGGTCGGAGGCGACGGGAGGCAGCGGCATACCCGTTTCGAGAACGGTTTTGAGCCCGCCGAGCACCCAGTCCCAACCGCGGCTGACACTGGCCGCGGTGAGCGGGCTGCGGGCGAGGTCGCCGTGAACGACGCGCAACAGGGTCAACCCCTCCCCTGCGCGGGTGAGGGTCCACTCGACGCGGCTCGGCGGCTCGGCCTCCATCGCCGGGTCGTAGCGGACGTGCCAGGTCTGAACGAGCCGATGCGGCGGGTCGAGCACCTCGATGCTCCCGTCGACGGCGGGCGTACCGTCGGGCGTCGACAGGGCGTAGGGCTGACCGGCCCGCGGCGGGTCGGTGAAGGCCGTGCCATGGAAGTAGCGGCGGGTGAAGTCCGGGTCGAGCAGGGCCTGGAAGACCTCCTCGACCTCGGCGCGGATATAGAGCTGGTAGATCTGGGTGCTCGTCATGACGACTCCTTCACGGGGGCGGTTCGGTGCCCGATGGGCGTTCGAGGTCGGCTTTGAGCGCGACGAGCGCCTCGGCATACGGCTGGCTGAACTTGCCGACCCAGCGGGCGGCGATGGCGGTGATCGGCACCGGGTTGAGGAAGTGGCGCTTCTCGCGCCCGACGCGTTGGGCGACGACGAGCCCGGCGTCCTCGAGGATCCGCAGGTGCTTCATCACCCCGAACCGGGTGAGCTGGGGGTGCCTGGCGGTGAGGCTGCTCAGCGTCTGCCCGTCCGTGGCGAAGAGGGCATCCAGCAGCGCCCGTCGAGTCGGGTCGGCGAGGGCTTTGAAGACCCCGTCGTCCATGTCCTCGGCCGCCATGCCGAGACAATAGGTGACCCTTTAGTCACCTGTCAACGCCCTCCCCCTGCTCCCCCGGTGATAGCGCTCGCATGGTCATCTTTCCGGGCATTTTGGCCGTCCAGACCCCCAAGGTGACCATGCGAGCGCTATCACCGGGTCAGGAGGGCCCGGCGACCCCCACAAATGACCATGCGAGCGCTATCTCCGTGGCAGGGGGGCGGGGT